>Ga0247823_10001684_pt1 | contig 18285 bp, 3 predicted proteins | sample 13C_PalmiticAcid_2_FD_192426 | JGI IMG/M metagenome (GOLD analysis project Ga0247823, IMG submission 192426) | Soil microbial communities from agricultural site in Penn Yan, New York, United States - 13C_PalmiticAcid_Day30 | ecosystem: Environmental > Terrestrial > Soil > Agricultural land... | reverse complement strand
CCCCTGACCCGTGCCCGAAGGAAAATTCATGACGATCGACAGTAAGCCTGCGCCCTCCATCCGCAAGGGCCAGCCCTTGTCGCGGCGCCTGTTGTGCGGCGCCTCGCTGGTGGCTGTGCTGGCGTGCGCGCCGTCGTCGGCGCGCGCCGAGGACCGCTATTGGGATGCGAATGGCACTGCGGTCGGATCGGGCGGTACGGGCACGTGGAACCTCGGCAACCTCAACTGGAGCCCCAATGGCGACGGGGTGAGCGGTCCCTTTGTCGAGCCGTGGAACAATGGCGATCTCGATAATGCAATCTTTGGCGGCACGGCGGGAACGGTGACGGTGGGCGCGCCGGTGACGGTCGGCAACATTACTTTCAGTTCGGCGGGCTATGTCCTGAGCGGCGGCACGATTACATTGGGCGCGGCCAATTCAACGATTACCACCGCGACCGGAACGTCCACGATCGATTCGGTACTGGCGGGGTCCAACGGGCTGATCAAGGCTGGCGGCGGCGCGCTGGTGCTGGGCGGGGCGAACAGCTTCACTGGCAATATCAATATCAACGCGGGCAGTCTTTATGCGATCGCCGATAGTGCGCTGGGGGCGGCCGCCAACAATATCTTCACGGCCGGCGGTATCACCACACGCCTGTCGATCGGCGGGGCGGGCACCTCGCGCACCGTCACCATCGGCAACGGCGGTACCCTGATCCTCGAAGGAACGGGTTCGGGCGCGGCGCAGATCAGGGGTAACGGATCGGTTCAGCTTGCCGCCAGCGGCGTTACGATGAGCAACAATCTCAGCGATTATACCGGGCGCACGGTCTTTGCCGGCTGCAACGGCACCTGTTCGACACGCTTTACGTCTATCGGCAATCTTGGCGAAGCCAGCTCCCTCGGAGCGCCGGTGACGGTCGCCAACGGTACGATCGTCTTCAACCAGTCCAGCCAGTACAGCGACAGCATCATCTACCTCGGCGACGGCGACAGTTCGAACCGCAACTGGGACATCAATGGCGACGCGGCGCTGATCCGCAATCAGGGGACGGGCACGCTCGAAATCACGGGCGACATCGATATTTCGGTTGGCGGCGGCTTCTATGCCGAAACCTCGGACTTCCGCTTGCTCGGCACGCTCAGCGGCGGCAATTATGCCTTCAACGCCTCGGCGGGGCGGCATGTCCAGCTGGGCACCGCCAACAGCTTTACAGGGCTGGCGAACCTCGCGGGTGAAATCCGCGTCGGCAAGCTTGCGAATATCGGCATCGCGAGCTCTCTCGGGGCAGGCACGACGATCGCCCTCACCAACGGAACACTCAGCTATGACGGTACTGGCGACGCGAGCAATCGTGACTGGGTGGTCAACGGCACGACCAACGCGATCCAGAACAACGGCAGCGGCGCGCTCGACCTGTCGGGCGCGCTCGTCTTCAACGTCGCAAGCCCCAATCCCGACACGCTGACGTTCGGCGGCAGCTATTCGGGTACCAATTTCTTCTCGGGCGCCATGTCGGGCAACGGCAATATTGTCGCCGACGGGGCCGGAACCTGGGTGCTCGGCGGCGCGAATGTCCAGCGCGGCACAGTAACGGTAAACAGCGGCACGTTGCGCGCGGGCATCGCCGGTGCATTCGGTAATGCGACCGGGGTTGTCGTCAACGGCGGTACACTCGACCTAGGCGGCTTCGACCTCGTCGCGCCGTCGCTTACCGGCACCGGCGGGGCCGTTGCGCTCGGCGCGCAGACGCTGACCGTCGATGCCAAGACGACACAGGTCTTCGGCGGCACCATCACCGGTACCGGGGGGCTTCGCAAGACGGGGGCGGGCTCGCTGACCCTGACGGGCGCGAACAGCTATACCGGTGCGACGACGGTCGGCGGCGGCCGGCTCGGGCTCGACTTCTCGGGCGTGGGCGGCCCGGTCAGCAACATCGTGTCGGCGTCCTCGGCGCTCGTCCTGACGGGTGGAACGCTCGAAGTGGTCGGCGCGGCGGGCGAGGCCAACAACCAGAGCTTCAATGGCCTGACGGTCAGCGCGGGCAGCAACACGGTCCGCGCGGTAAGCGGCGCGGGCGGCATCGTGAACCTCAACCTCGGCGCGATCGTCCGCGCGGGCGGGCTGGTCAATTTCGTACTCCCCACGGGTGGTGCGATCACGACGAGCAATGCCGACGGCGTGCTCGGCGGCTGGGCGACGATCAACGGGTCGGATTATGCGAAGGTCGTCGGCGGCGGCATCCTCGCCTTCGATGCCAGCGACTACACGACCAAGGACGATGCAGGCACCTGGGCGAACGGCGATATCATCAGCGATACCGCGGGCGCAGCGAACACGCCTTTCTTCGGTACCGTGACGGGCACGGTCCAGCTCGGCGGACTGCGCTATACGGCAGCATCGGGATCGGTCGTGACGATCGGCGCCGGAAACAGGCTGGGCATCGACGGCACGATCATCGTCGCGCCGAGCACCGCGGCGACAAACCAGACGATCACCGGCGGCTCGCTGACCGGCAGCAGCGGGGGCGGGACGCTCGGTGTCCAGCATAACGGTACGGGTGTGCTGACCATTGCCTCGACGATCGTCGACAATGGCGGCGCGACGAGCTTTGCGAAGAGCGGCGGCGGCACGGCCCGCCTGAATGCGGCGAACAGCTACACCGGCGGCACGACGCTGAGCGGTGGCCGCCTTGAGGTCGCGCAGCTCGCCAATGGCGGTATCGCGAGCGGCATCGGCGCATCGAGCGCCGCCGCAGCGAACCTTGTCATCGAAAGCGGCACGCTGGCCTATACCGGCGGTGTCGACGCGGTCACCGATCGCGGCATCACACTTGTCAACGGTGGCGCCGAGCGCGCGATTCAAGTCGATTCCGGACGGACGGTCGAGTTTTCGGGGCTGGTCACGAGCGCCGACGATGCGGGCCTGACCAAGACCGGATGGGGCACGCTGGTCCTGTCGAATGCCGCGAACGATTATGTCGGTGTAACGACAATAACCCAAGCTCCGGGCGCCGGATCGAGCACGCTTTCGGTGAACACGCTCTCCGACGGCGGCGTGGCGAGCGGCATCGGGGCTGCGAGTAGCGATTCCGCCAATCTTGTAATCAGCAACAGCGCCCGCCTGCAATATACCGGCGCCACTGTTGCTATCGACCGCGGTTTCACGCTCGCCGGCGGGCTGGGCGGCATCGACGTCGCCAATGCCGGTACGACACTGACAATCGGTGGCGTCGCCACGGGTGCCGGATCGCTCGTCAAGCATGGCGCCGGCACGCTGATTCTGACCGGAGCCAATAATTACACCGGCGATACGGTCGTCAATGCCGGCGTCCTGCGTGCCGGGTCAACGAACGCATTCGGCGTCGGCGGCCGCTATATGACTGTGAACAGTGGCGCGACGCTTGAGCTTGGCGGTCATAATATCAACGTCGCAGCAATCATCGGGGGCGGCCTTGTCGACTTGGGCGGCAACACGCTGACCACCGCGGGCGGGCCCGGCGTCTTCACGGGCCGGATCACCGGCACCGGCGGCTTCACCCGCGGTGCGGGCAGCTATACGCAGACGATCAACGGCTGCAACAACGACTATACGGGCGTCACGACGATCAGCGGCGGGCTCGCGATCGACTGTATCGCGAACGGCGGGCAGGCGAGTGCGATCGGTGCCTCGTCGGCGGCTGCATCGAATCTCGCCTTTGCGGGCGGGACGCTTGCTTATACTGGTACGAGCACCTCGACCGATCGCGGTTTTGCGCTCACCGGAAACGGCAACATCAATGTCGTGGATGCGGGGACAACGCTGGAGTTTTCGGGCGCCGTTACCGGCGGCGGATCCTTCTTCAAGGACGGTGCCGGGACGCTGCTCCTGTCCGGGGTGAACAACTCGACCGGCAATGTTCGTGTAATCAACGGCACATTACGCGCCGGGTCGGCCACGGCGCTCGGCAGCGGCTGGCTGTCGCTCGACAATACAGCGGGCGTCCTGTTCAACCTTGACGGATACAACAACAGCGTTGCTGCTCTGGCGGGCGGCGGGACGCTGGGCGGCAATATCGCGCTTGGCGGCGCGACGCTCACGATCAATCTTGGCGGCAGCCTCGTTGCGGCCAATTTCGGCGGTGCGATCAGCGGTGTCGGCGGTTTGATCAAGAATGGCGGCAGCATCCAGCAGCTCTCGGGCTGTTCGAGCAGCTATACAGGGTCCACCGTCATCAATCAGGGTACGCTTGCGGTCGCGTGTCTTGAAGATGGCGGCGCGAACAGTTCCATCGGTTCCTCCTCCACGGCGGCGAGCAATCTCGTGCTGAGCGGCGGGACGCTGCAATATATCGGCACGGGCGGCAGCACGAACCGCCAGTTCACGCTCGGCGCCTCGACGACGAGCAAGCTCGATGCATCGGGCACCGGCGCGATCGCCTTTGCGCACGCGGGACCGCTGACCTTTGCGAGCGCGAACACCGCGCAGACGCTGACGCTCGGCGGTACCAACACCGGCAACAATATTCTCGGTGCGCAGATCACGAACAATGGCACCGGCGTTACCCGTCTGACCAAGAATGACGCGGGCACCTGGGTGCTGACCAACGCAAACAGCACCTACACCGGCGTGACGACAATCAACGGCGGTGTGCTCGCGGTCGACAAGCTGTCCAACGGCGGTCTTGCCAGCAGCATCGGCGCGTCGTCGGCGGCTGCGGCGAACCTCGTCATCGGCAATGGCTCGACGCTGCGCTATACCGGCAGCGGCGACACGACCAACCGCCTCTTCACCCTGTCGCAGGGCGTCACCTTTATCGAATCGTCAGGAACGGGCGCGATCGTCTTTACCGACACCGGCCCGGTGACGCTGGCGGGCAACAATCAGGCGCGCACCATCGCGCTTGGTGGGACGAACACGGGCAATAACACGCTCGCGGGCTCGATCGGCAACGCGGGGACGGGCGTCACCACGCTTGCGAAGAACGACAGCGGCACCTGGGTCCTGACGGGCAACCACAGCTATACCGGATCGACGAATATCAACGGCGGCACGCTGTTCGTCGGCGGCGGCGGCACGACGGGTTCGATCGCCAGTGCGCTCGTCAACAATTTCGGCACGCTCGGTTTCAACCGCAGCGATCTGCTCGCCTATGGTGGCCAGATCGTCGGCACCGGCTCGCTGCGTCAGGCGGGGACCGGCACGACCGTGCTCACCGGCACCAACAGCTACACCGGCGGCACGACGATCGACGCGGGCACGCTCCAGCTCGGTAATGGCGGGACGACGGGCAGCATCGTCGGCGATGTCGTCGACAATGGTGTGCTGGTCTTCAACCGGTCCGACCTCGTCAACTTTGCCGGAACGATCTCCGGCAGCGGCACCGTGCGGCAGATCGGCGCGGGCACGACGGTGCTTTCGGGCATCAACAGCTATGCCGGCGGCACCTCGATCCTCGGCGGCACGTTGCAGGTGGCGGCCGATGCCAACCTCGGCGCAGCAGCGGGCGGTCTCACCTTCTCGAACGGCACGCTGCGCACGACCGCATCCTTTGCCAGTTCGCGCAATGCCGGTCTGACCGGCGCGGGCACGATCCTGACCGACGCCGGAACCAGCTTTGCGCTGAGCGGCCTGATTTCGGGCGCGGGCAGCCTTGCGAAGTCGGGCGCGGGCATCCTGACGCTGAGCGGCAACAACAACTATGCCGGCGCGACCAACGTCAACGCCGGTACGCTTCGCATCAATGGCAATCAGTCGGCGGCGACGGGCCTTGTGACCGTGGCGTCGGGCGCGACGCTGGCGGGCAGCGGGACGATCGGCGGCAGCGTCAACGTGTTGAACGGCGGCATCCTCGCGCCGGGCAACAGCCCGGGTACGCTCAACATAAACGGCGACCTGGCGCTTGCTGGCGGTTCGGTTCTGAACTTCGAGTTCGGCGAGGCGGGCGTCGTGGGCGGCGCGCTTAACGACCTCGTCAACGTGGGCGGCAATCTGACGCTCGACGGCACGATCAATGTCAATGTGTCGACCGGCGGCAATTTCGGCGGCGGCATTTATCGCGTGTTCAACTATGGCGGCACGCTGATCGACAACGGGCTCGCGCTGGGGTCGATGCCGCCGGGCAGCAATGTCACGGTCCAGACCTCGGTCGCAGGCCAGGTCAATCTGATCAACAGCGACGGCCTTTCCTTGAGCTTCTGGGACGGCGCCGGCGGCCCCAAGTTCAACAATGTGGTCAACGGCGGCAGCGGTACCTGGCATCTCGGCGGCGCGGACAACAATTGGACCGGCGCCGACGGTAGCATCAACGCGGCCTATGCCGACGGCACCTTCGCGATTTTCGCGGGCGCGCCGGGCACGGTCACGGTCGACAACAGCGGCGGTGCGGTCACCGCGACGGGGATGCAGTTCGCGACGGGCGGCTATCTGATCAATGGCGGACCGCTGACGCTCGTCGATCCCGACGCGATCATTCGCGTCGGTGATGGCACCGCGGCGGGCGCGGCCTATGTCGCGACGGTCAATGCCGAGCTCACCGGCGCGAGCCGGCTGGTCAAGACCGATTTGGGCACGCTCGTCCTGAACGGCACCAACAGCTACACGGGCGGCACCGCGATCAACGGCGGCCTACTCCAGATCACGAGCGACGCCAATCTGGGCGACGCGGCGGGCGACATCAGCTTCGATGGCGGCACGTTGCAAGTGATCGCCCCGATCGTCACCAACCGCGACATCGATTTTACCGGCAGCGGCACGATCGACGTATCGACGACCTTCAACGCCGGCACGACGCTGACGCTTGCGGGCGACACCAGCGGCGCGGGCGCGCTGACCAAGACCGGCCTCGGCATGCTGATCGTCACCGGCGATGCGGCGCATGCCGGACTCACCACGGTTGCCCAGGGCGGTTTGCGGATCGGAGACGGGGGAACCAGCGGTTCGATCGCTGGCGACATCGCGCTCGCTGCGGGAACTGCGGTCAGCTTCGACCGGTCCGACAGTCACAGCTATGGCGGTTCTTTCTCCGGATCGGGCAATGTTGCCGTGGATGGGGGGATATTGACCCTCACCGGCAACAGTAATTTCCTCGGCAATATTACCGCCCAGCCCGACAGCGAGCTTCGGATCAATGCCGGCAACACGGTTACGACAACGGCGGGAACTGCGACCGCACAAGGCAGCGTCATAAGCGTTTCAGGCGCCGGCTCGACGCTTAGCGCCGCGCGCGTCAACGCGGTTGTCACGAGCGCGAACGGTGCCGCGATCAATGTCACGAATGGCGGTGTCATCCGGACAACGATCGGCGGTATCGCCATGCAGCTTCGCACCCTCGCGGGTACGGGCTCGGCGGATATGAATATCTCGGGCGCCGGTTCGCTCGTCGATCTTGGCGGCAATGGGCAATTACAGGTTGCGAGCACTTCGGCAGCCTCGCACTCGGTCGTCACGATCAGCGATGGCGGCAGCCTGCGAACGGGGATCCTGAACACAATCGGCAATCTGGCGGGGAACACAACCACGTCCTCCATCACCGTCACCGGCGCAGGTTCGAACTGGACGAGCAGCGGTATGTTGCTGCTGCGCAATGCGCAGATTTCGGTGCTCGACGGTGGCGCCGCGCGCTTCGCATCGGCGCAGATCGGGACGATCGCCCAAGGTGGCAATGTTCTGGTTTCGGGGGCTGGGTCGACCTTCACGACCACCGGCAATTTGGGCGTCGGAACCTCCACCGGCAACGGCGTTCTGACGATCGCCGACGGGGCTGTGGTGACCGCCGGAACCGGTCTGACGATCGCCACGGCGGTCGGGACAACGGGTGCGGTCAATATCGGCGGCATTGAAGGCGGCGCGGCTGCCACGGCCGGCTTGATCGACGGCGACATCATTTTTGGCCCCGGCACGGGCGAGCTGAACTTCAATCACACCGGCACCGACCACCTCTTCGGCAACAGCATGGCAGGCTTGGGAACGGTCAACCATGTAGCGGGAACCACGCGCCTGACCGGCGACAGCTCGGCCTTGATCAGCACCACCTCAGTCGCAGGCGGCACGCTGCTCGTGGACGGCATTCTCGGGGCCGGAGTAAGCCTCGTGAGCGTGGCGACGGGCGGTACGCTGGGCGGCACGGGCACGATCGGGGGCAATGTCGATATCTTTGATGGCAACCTCAATCCGGGCGATGTCGGCGGGATTCCGGGCAGGCTGACCATCGCTCGCAATCTGTACCTCGCGCCCGCTGCGACGCTCAATGTCGACTTCGGTCAGGCGAATGTCGTCGGCGGCGCCCTCAACGATCTGATCGAGGTCGGCGGCGATCTGACGCTCGACGGTACGCTCAATGTGTCGGTGCCCCCGGGCGGCAGCTTCGACCCCGGCGTCTATCGCATCATCAACTATGGCGGATCGCTGACCGACAGCGGGCTCGATGTCGACGCGGGCTATTTCGTGCAGACCTCGGTCGCCAATCAGGTCAATCTGGTCAACACCACCGGCCTCACCATGCGCTTCTGGGACGGTGTGAACGGGGGCAAGAACGACGGGGCAATCACCGGCGGCGACGGCCTGTGGCAGAACAGCGTCGGCAACGACAATTGGACCGAGTTCGACGGATCGGCCAACGCGCCCTTCACCGACGATGCCTTTGCGGTCTTCTCGGGCGTCGGCGGCACGGTCACCGTTGACGGCTCGCTCGGCGCCGTCGCGGCGTCGGGAATGCAGTTCGCGAGCGACGGCTATGTGATCGCCGGCGACGATATCGCGCTCACCGCGGCCGAGGCGATCATTCGTGTCGGTGACGGCTCGATCGGCGGCGCGGGTTACACCGCGACGATCGCGTCGAACCTGAACGGCATCGGCGACGTCATCAAGACCGACCTCGGCACGTTGGTTCTGACAGGAACGAACAGCTTTGCCGGAGAGGTCAATGTCCGGGCCGGCGAACTGCGGCTCGCGGGCGGCGGGACGCTGACCAATGCGGACGGCATGATCGGCCGCGAGGTTGGCGAGCAGGGCATCGTCACGATTATCGGCACGGGCGCCGGCGGTAACGCCTCGACCTGGAACAATACGGGTATCCTTCGCGTCGGCCGCCTTGGCACGGGCACGCTCAACATTCTCGACGGCGGTATCGCGACCGTTGCCGATATCGCTTATATCGGTGACAATGTGGGCAGCCGGGGGACGGTCACCGTTTCGGGTCAGGACGCGAGCGGCAATGCCTCGACGTGGACGGGGGCGAGCGACATCGTCATCGGCGAGTTCGGCAACGGCACGTTGAACATTACCGCCGGCGGTCAGGTCAGCAACCAGTCGGGCTGGATCGGCTCGAACGCAGGCAGTCAGGGTGTCGTCAATGTTTCGGGCGTCGGCGCCAACGGCGTCGCCTCGACATGGACGAACAATGGCGATGTGCTGGTCGGCTACGACGGCATCGGCACGTTGAATATCACCGACGGCGGCAAGGTTGTCAGCATCGGCGGACAGATTGGCGCGAGCGGCAACGGGATTGGCTTGGTGCTGGTCGACGGGGCCGGCTCGCTGTGGGAAAACAGCGGACGGATCAGTTTGGGCCTTTCCGGCACCGGCACCCTGCGCATCGAAAATGGGGCGATGGTCTCCAGCAACGACGGGATTGTCGGCGCTTCCGGGCATGGCGACGTGGTCGTATCGGGTGCGGGTTCGTCGTGGGTCAACGCCCAGCAACTGAATATCGGCAGCTTCGGCACGGGCACCTTGCGTATCGAAAACGGCGCGAGCGTCACCAGCAACCAGGGCTATATCGGCGCGAACAACAGCGGCAGCGCGGTCGTCACCGGCGCGGGTTCGAACTGGCTGGTAACCGACTTCACCATGACCGTCGGCAATCAGGGCGATGGCTCGCTGACGATCGCCGACGGCGGCCGTGTCCGGGCCGAGGGCGGCTTCTCGCTCGGCGTTGCGGCCGGCGTCACCTCGACGGTGAGCTTGCTCGGCACCCCCGGCAATCGTGGCGTTCTCGAAACCAGCCAGATCGGCGCCGGCCTCGGCACCGTGAACTTCTCCATGGATGGCGGCGTGCTGCGCGCCACCGCCGACAACGACTTCTTCTTCATCGATTTCGACACGCACGACATCACCCTCGGTGCGAACGGCGGCATTGTCGACACCGACGGTCATGACATCGCCATCTCGCCGCGCTTTACCGGCGCGGGTGGGCTGACGAAGGATGGTCCCGGCACCCTCAGGCTGACTGGCGCGAACAGCTATGCCGGTGCGACGCTCGTCAACGCAGGCACCTTGCTTGTCAGCGGCGACCAGTCGGCGGCGACCGGGCTGACGACGGTCTTCTCGGGCGCCACGCTTGGCGGCAACGGGATCATCGGCGGCGATGTCGACGTCCGGAACGGCGCTGTCCTCGCGCCCGGCGAAAGCGCCGGGACGCTGACGATCAACGGCAATCTGTCGCTAGCCGGCGGTTCGATCCTCGCCTATGAATTCGGACAGGCGAATGTCGCGGGCGGGGCGCTCAACGATCTGGTCAATGTCGGCGGCGATCTGATCCTCGACGGGACGATCGACGTGTCGGTTTCGGCGGGCGGCGCCTTTGGCCCCGGCATCTACCGCGTGTTCAACTATGGCGGCGCGCTGACCGATAATGGGCTGGCGCTGGGCACGATCCCGGGCGGCGCCGCGGGCGTCTCGGTCCAGACGTCGATCGCGGGTCAGGTGAATCTCGTCAACTCGCAGGGTTTGGCGCTCAGCTTCTGGGACGGCGCCGCCGGACCCAAGCATAATGGCGCGCTGAATGGCGGCGATGGCGTGTGGCGCATCGCTGGCGGCTCGAACAACTGGACCGACGCGAACGGCGCGATCAACGCCGATTATGCACAGGACAGCTTCGCGGTCTTCGCGGCGGCGCCCGGCGCCGTCACGATCGACAACAGCGGCGGCAATGTCCTGACGTCGGGCATGCAGTTCGCGAGCAACGGCTATGTCGTCACCGGCGACACGCTGACGCTGACCGGAACGCAGGCGCTCGTCCAGGTCGGCGACAGCAGCGCCGCGGGCGCAGGTTATACGGCGACGATCGGCGCCGACCTGACAGGCACCGCCATGCTGGTCAAAACCGACGCGGGCACGCTCGTCCTGTCGGGCGCTAACAGCTATACCGGGGGTACCGCGATCAACGGCGGCACCCTCCGCATTTCGTCCGACACCAACCTTGGCGATGCCGCGGGCGGACTTTCGCTCGGGGATGGCACCTTGCACACGACCGCCGCGATGGTTTCGAACCGTGCGGTCGACCTTGACGGCGATGCGACCTTCCTGACCGACGCGGGCCTGACGCTTGCGGGCGTCGTTTCGGGCGCGGGCAGCCTGACCAAGGATGGCGCGAGCACGCTCGTCCTGACGGCGAACAATGTTTACACCGGCGATACGGCGATCCGCGCCGGACGGCTGGAGATCGGCAGCGGTGCGACCAGCGGCGCGATCACCGGCGATGTCGTCAACGACGGCGTTATTGCGTTCAACCGGTCGGACGATGTGGTCTTTGCCGGACTGATTTCGGGTGGCGGTTCGCTCGATCAGATGGGTTCGGGAAGGACAATCCTCACCGGCAACCATCTCTTCACCGGTGGTACGACGATCTCGGCGGGCACGCTGCAACTCGGCGACGGAGGCACCTCGGGCTCGCTCGCGGGCAACGTCGTCAACAATGGCCTGCTCGTCTTCAGTCGTTCCGACGCCCAGACCTTCGCAGGTCTGATTTCGGGCAGCGGTGCGGTCGATCAAAATGGTTCGGGCACCACGATCCTGACCGGCAGTAACAGTTATAGCGCGACGACCAGCGTCAGTGCGGGCACCCTGCTCGTGAATGGCGACCAGTCGGCGGCGACGGGCGCGACCAATGTCGGCGCGGGCGCGACGCTTGGCGGGTCGGGCATCATCGGCGGTAATGTGTTCGTCAACAGCGGGGCGACGCTCGCCCCGGGCGCCGGCGTTCCGGGCGCGCTCACGATCAACGGCAATCTGGCGCTCGCCGCCGGCGCGACGCTCGGCTTCGAGTTCGGCCGCGCCAACGATGTCGGCGGTCCGCTCAACGACGTCGTCAATGTCGGCGGCGACCTCGTCCTTGATGGCACGCTCGATGTTGCGGTGCCGGTCGGCGGTGCGTTCGATATCGGCCTCTATCGTATCATCAACTATGCGGGTGCGCTGACTGACAACGGCCTTGCGCTCGGGACGATGCCCGCGGGCGCCAATGCGCAGGTGCAGACGTCGATTGCGGGCGAAGTGAACCTGATCAACAAGGGATCGGCGACGCTCAACTTCTGGGACGGCGCGGCCGGGCCGAAGTTCGACAATGCCGTAAATGGCGGCGACGGCGTCTGGCAAAACAGGCTCGGCAACGACAATTGGGCCGATATCACGGGTGCGGTCAACGCGGGCTATGATGACGGCGCCTTCGCCATCTTCTCGGGCAACGCCGGAACGGTGACGATCGACAACAGCCTGGGCGCGGTGTCGGCGTCGGGGATGCAGTTTGCGACGGACGGTTATCGCATCACCGGTGACGCGCTGACGCTGGATGGCGCGCAGGCGGTGATCCGCGTCGGCGACGGCACCGCGGCGGGCGCGGCCTATGTCGCAACGATCGACGCCGAACTGACGGGTGCGGCCGGGCTGGTAAAGACTGATGCGGGGACGCTCGTCCTCACGGGCAACAACAGCTACACCGGCGGTACGTCGATCAACGGCGGGACGCTGCAAATCGGCGCCGACGCCAATCTGGGCGGCGGGGCGATCCGCTTTGACGGCGGTACGCTGCAAACGACGGCGAGCTTTGCCTTGGCGCGCGGCGTCGACCTGATCGGTACCGGCGGTTTCCGCACCGATGCGGGGACGACGCTGACGCTTTCGGGCGCGCTTTCGGGCGCGGGCAGCTTTACCAAGAGCGGCGAGGGTGCGCTGGTCCTGGACGGCGGCGGCACCTATGGCGGCGCAACGGTCGCGGGCGGCACGATGTTCGTGAACGGCAATTACGCTGCTGCCGCCGGGACGACGAATGTCCTCGCCGGCGCAACGCTGGGCGGTACTGGCATGATCGGCGGCAATGTCGCCCTGGCCAATGGTGCGACGCTCGCACCGGGCGCGGGCTCGGCGGGAACGCTGGCGATCGGCGGAAACCTGTCGCTGTCGGCGACAACGCAGCTCGATTTCGAGTTCGGCGCGGCCGGGGTCGTGGGCGGTGCGCTCAACGATCTCGTCAACGTCGGCGGCAATCTGGTGCTCGACGGCGTGATCAACGTCGGCGTTCCGACGGGCGGTGCATTCGACGTCGGCGTCTATCGCATGTTCAACTATGGCGGCACCCTGACCAACAATGGTGTCACGCTCGGAACGCTGCCGGCGGGCGCCAACGCCAATGTGCAGACCTCGATCGCCGGGCAGGTGAATCTCGTCAATTCGGCAGGCCTCACGCTCAATTTCTGGGATGGCGCTGGCGGACCCAAGAATAATGGCGTGATCAACGGCGGCAGCGGCGTGTGGCAGAACAGCGGCGGCAACGACGGCTGGACGGGCGCGAATGGCGCGATCAACGCTGCCTATTCGGACGGCGCCTTCGCGATCTTTGGCGGTACCGGCGGAACGGTCACGGTCGACAACAGCCTTGGCGCGGTGTCGGTCGCCGGGATGCAGTTCGCGGCGAACAATTATGTGATCACCGGGGGCGGCATCGCCCTGACCGGTGCGACCGCGACGATCCGCGTCGGCGACGGCAGCACGGCGGGTGCGGGCTTTACCGCGACGATCAATTCGGCGCTCAGCGGTGCGGCGCAGCTCGTCAAATCCGATGCGGGCACGCTCGTGCTGGGCGGCGCGAACAGCTACACCGGGGGCACCCAGATCGTCGGCGGTACGCTACGTATCTCGAGCGACGCCAATCTCGGCGCCACAAGCGGCGCCGTGACGCTCGATGGCGGCACGCTCGAGACGAGCGCCAACATCACCAGCGCGCGTGACATCGTCGTCGCGAGCGGTGGGGCGATCGCGGCCGCTGCCGATACGGTCTTTACCTATAATGGCCTGTTCTCGGGCACCGGCACGCTGACCAAAAATGGTGCGGGCACCTTGCTCGTCACCGCGAACAACGGAGGCTTCGGCGGCAGCACGACGGTCGCCGACGGCACGCTCGCCGTGCAGGGTAGCCTCGGCGGCGCGGTGACCGTCGGCGCGGCAGGCCGCCTCGAAGGCGCCGGACGCGTCGGCAGTATCGTCAACGCGGGCATCGTCGCGCCGGGCAGCGGTATCGGCTCACTGACCGTGGCGGGCGACTATGCCGGCAATGGCGGGACGCTCGAGATCGAAGCTGCTCTTGGCGGCGACACATCGGCGGCCGATCGCCTGGTCGTGAACGGCGCGACGTCGGGCAACACGCGGGTCACCGTGATCAACCGCGGCGGCCTCGGCGCGCAGACCGTCGAGGGGATCAAGATCGTCGATGTCGCCGGCGCGTCGAACGGCAACTTCGCGCTCGACGGCGACTATCTGTTCGACGGCCAGCAGGCGGTGATCGCGGGCGCCTATGGCTACCGCCTCTACAAGAATGGCGTGTCGACGCCGCAGGACGGCGACTGGTATCTGCGTTCGATGCGGCTCGATGGGGCGGGCAACCCGGAAGGGCCGCTCTATCAGCCGGGTGTCCCGGTCTATGAGGCCTATGTCGGGGCGCTGCAGTCGCTGAATCGCCTGCCGACCTTGCAGCAGCGCGTCGGCAACCGGTCATGGGCCGCGTCGCCGGTCGACGGTGCTGGCCTGTGGGGGCGGTTCGAATCCGAACGCCAGCGTCCGGACGCACTCGTCTCGACCAGCGGCGCCGACCGCAAGGTCGACCAGTGGCAGGCGCAGCTCGGGCTCGATGCGACGCTAAGCCAGCGCAGCGACGGCGCCGCGCTCGTCGGCGGGCTGACCGCGCATTATGGCAAAGCGGACGGCGCCGTGACGTCGATCTTCGGCAACGGCAGCATCGACACGCAGGGCTATGGCGTCGGCGCGACGATGACCTGGTACGGGCCGCAGGGCTTTTACGTCGACGGTCAGGTCAAGCTCAGCTGGTTCGACAGCGACCTCGAATCGAACATCCTCGGCTCGCTGGCACAGGGCAACAAGGGTGACGGTCAGGCGTTCAGCCTCGAACTCGGCAAGCAGACATCGATCGGGCGCAATCTCTCGATCACGCCGCAGGTCCAGATGAGCTATGCCAAGGTCGATTTCGACCGCTTTGCCGATCCGGCCGATGCGTCGGTTTCGGCGGCGAAGGGCGAAAGCCTGAAGACCCGCTGGGGCGTTGCGATCGACCACCAGACGAGCTGGAAGGGCCGGGCGGGCGATATCCGCCGCACGCGCCTCTATAGCGTGATGAACCTCAGTTACGAATGGCTCGACGGGGCGGTTGCCGATGTGTCGGGAACGCCGATCGTCAATCGCGACCGCCGCCTGTCGGGCGAACTGGGGCTTGGCGGCAGCTACAGCTGGGGCAACGATCGCTTCACGCTCTACACCGAAATCTCGGGTGATACTGCCATCGCCGATTTCGGCGCGGGATATAATCTGAAGGGGAGCGCGGGTTTCCGGGTGCGGTTCTAGGCGCGTGGGGCGGGGGCATCGGCTCCGCCCCCCGTCCGGGCATATTTCTTCATCCGCTGGGCATATCGGCGGGCATAGGCGCGTGCCCGTAACAGGTGATATGCCGCCGCCATGATCGTTGAAGAACAATATGGTGCGCCGATCGAAATCGATGGCGGCGCGATACGGGGCCGCGTCGATGGATCGATCGTGCGGTTTTTCGGCATTCCCTATGCCGCGCCTCCCGAACGTTTCGAACTTCCCCGTCCGCCGCTTTCGTGGGAGGGCGTGCGCGATATGGTTGATCCGGGGCCTGCGGCACCGCACCGGATCAAACCATTCCCCATGGTCGACCCGACACCGCTCGTCGGTCCGGGCAGCGATGGCAGCGATGGCGACTATCTTCGGCTCAATGTCTGGGCGCCCAAGGATGCCAAGGCCGCGCCGGTGATGGTTTTCATCCACGGTGGCGGTTTCGTCGGTGGCTGCAAGGATGCGTCGGTCCACGACGGTACCGCTTTTGCGGCGTCGGGCATCGTCTGCGTCGCGATCAATTATCGCATGGGCATCGACGGCTTCCTGCCCGTGCCGGGGGCGCCGACCAATCTGGGCCTGCGCGACATGATCTTCGCGCTCGAATGGGTGCAGCGCAATATCGCGGCCTTTGGCGGCGATCCGGCGAATGTCACGGTGTTCGGCGAAAGCGCTGGGGCGATGGCCATCGCCGACCTCGTGACCTCGCCGCTCGCAACCGGCCTGTTCCGGCGGGCAATTATCCAGAGCGGCCACGGCGCAATGGTCCGCGAGATCGACATCGCGCAGCGGCTCGTGAAGAAGCTCGCGAAAATACTGCGGGTGAGCCCGGACGTCGCGGGCTTCCGCACCGTCTCGCATGCCGCGGCGATGGATGCGCTCGACAAGGTCGCAAAGCCGTGGGCGATCGACCTGCGCGACGCGGACGGGCGTGAGCCGGTGTATGGGATCAGCCGTTTCATTCCGGTCTATGGCGACGATGTGCTCCCCGAAAAGCCGATCGATGCGCTGCGCAAAGGGGCCGGCCGCGACGTGGAAGTTGTCATCGGCAGCAATGCCGAGGAAATGAACCTCTATTTCGTGCCGACGGGGGTCCGCAAAAAGATCGGCGGACTGTTCGCGCGCTGGCTGCTCGGGCGATCGCATCCGCAGGCGAAGGCGGTGCTGAAGGCCTATGGTTACAAGCAGCAGGGCGTGCGGCCGGGCGAGGCGCTGACCGACGCGATGAACGACCTCGTCTTCCGCTGGCCGGCGCGGCAATATGCCGCGGCGCATCAGGGCAAGACGTGGATGTACGAGTTCGACTGGGGATCGCCCGCGTGCGACGGCGAGCTTGGCGCGTGCCACGGGATCGAGATGCCGTTCGTGTTCAAGACGCTGGCGACCGTGACCGGTCCGCGTGGGCTCGCGGGGATGGACCCGCCGCAGGCGCTCGCCGACCGGGTGCACGATCTGTGGGCCGGTTTCGCGCGGACGGGCGCGATGCCCTGGCCCGAGTTCGGGGCCTATCGCATGGTGTATCAGATGACGCGCGGCGAGGCGCTGCACGAACCCGCGATGCCCGCCGCTGCCTTCGTTCCGGAGTAAGCCCTATGTATCTCGACAGACTGCGCCTCGATGGGCGCACCGCCTTTGTCACGGGCGGCGCGCAGGGCATTGGCCTTGCGACTGCCGAAGCGCTCGCCGAAGCGGGGGCGAGGGTGACGATTGCCGACCGCGATGCCGCCGCACTCGACCGCGCGGTCGCCGATCTCGCTGCCAAGGGCTATGCGGTCTTTGCAGAGATGCTCGACGTCACCGACAGCGCGGCGGTCGATGCCGCCGCTGCCGCAATGCTGGTGCGCGAGGGCCGCATCGACATCCTCGTCAACAACGCCGGGATCGCTCGCAGCGAGACCGCGGCGGAGGATGTCGCCGACGAGCATTGGCTGAACGTGCTCGACGTGAACCTCAACGGCAGCTTCTGGTGCGCGCGCGCCTTCGGCCGGCACATGCTCGCGGCGGGGCGGGGGAGTATCGTCAACGTCGGGTCGATGTCGGGCTTCATCGTCAACCGCCCGCAGCCGCAAAGCTATTACAATGCATCGAAGGCGGCGGTGCATCAGCTCACCAAAAGCCTCGCCGCCGAATGGGCGGGGCGCGGCGTGCGCGTCAACGCGGTCGCGCCGACCTATATCGCGACGCCGCTCAACGCCTTCGCCGACAAACAGGGCGAGATGTATCGTCGCTGGATCGACGGCACGCCGCAGGCGCGGCTGGGGGAGCCCGAGGAGGTGGCGTCGGTCATCCTGTTCCTCGCGTCCGACATGGCGAGCCTGATGACGGGTAGCATCGTGCTCGCCGACGGCGGGTATAGTTGCTGGTAGCGCAGCACGTTCAAAAACAGCGTCATTGCGAGCGAAGCGAAGCAATCCAGAGTAGCGTAAACCGCTCTGGATTGCTTCGCTTCGCTCGCAATGACGAAGGGATAGGGTTCCCGTCCCGGCAAACCCAGTCTGCGGATCGGCATAATGTGCAGACCTTTCATATAGGTCTAAAAGCTGTCATATAGGTTTCCACGGGCGGCCGAGACCGCCGTTTTTGGGGATGCCTGATGACCAAGTTCCGATTTGCCGCCGTTTCTACGCTTGTCCTGGCCGCCACTTTGGGCGCCGCGCCGGTTTTTGCGCAGGATAGTGCAGCCA
>Ga0247823_10001683_pt1 | contig 18298 bp, 12 predicted proteins | sample 13C_PalmiticAcid_2_FD_192426 | JGI IMG/M metagenome (GOLD analysis project Ga0247823, IMG submission 192426) | Soil microbial communities from agricultural site in Penn Yan, New York, United States - 13C_PalmiticAcid_Day30 | ecosystem: Environmental > Terrestrial > Soil > Agricultural land... | reverse complement strand
GCCCCTCCCCTGCCGTCCTTTCCGTGATGCGCGCGATGCCGAGTGGATGCATGCCAGCCAACTCCATCAACGCATGCATACGTAAGGATTTTCGATGTCGAGAGCATCCACCCCGTCGGCCGCCCGGCGCGGCGTTTCGTCGGGCTACCGCTTCCCCCTGCACGCCACGGCCGTCGCCTGCAGCCTGTACGTGCTGAGCCTGGGCGTGGCCCACGCCCAGCAGGCCGAGACGACCACCTCCCTGTCCGAGGTCGTGGTCTCGGCCTCCGGCTTCGAGCAGAAGATCACCGATGCCCCGGCCTCCATCTCCGTCATCACGCAGGAGGAGCTCTCGCGCAGGCCTTACGTGACCCTGCTCGATGCGGTGCGCGACATCGAAGGCGTGGACGTGGGCGAAACCCGCGACAAGACCGGCCAGGGCACGATTTCCATGCGCGGCATGGGCTCGGACTACACCCTGATCCTGGTGGACGGCAAACGCCAGAACAACCACGGCGACATCTACCCCAACAGCTTCAGCGGCAACCAGTTCGGCCACGTGCCACCGATGGACGCCATTGAGCGGATCGAAGTCATCCGCGGCCCGGCCTCCACGCTGTACGGCGCGGACGCCATGGGCGGCGTGATCAACATCATCACGAAGAAGGTGGCCAACAAGTGGAGCGCCTCGGTGACCCACGGCCGCACCTTCGAGAGCAAGGACGAGTACGGCAACGACCGCACCACCGACTTCTACGTGTCCGGCCCGCTGGTCGAAGGCAAGCTGGGCCTGACCCTGCGCGGCAGCCTCTACAACCGGGATGCCTCCAACCCGATCTACAACTCGGTGATCGACCCCGCTGGCGCGGTCCACGACCGTTCGCTGGGCTTCGGTGGCGGCGGCAAGACCGTCGAGAACGAAAACAAGGCGCTGGGCGCGCGGCTGTCCTGGGCCCTCACGGACAAACAGACGATCTACGTGGACGTGGACAGCTCCAAGCAGACCTACGACAACCGCATCCGGATCAACGACGCCGGCGTGGAAGAGTACCCCGTCGGCACGGTGGATTCGCTGGCCGCCATCTGGACCGCCAGCGGTGCCGGCGCCAGCCGCCGCGCCAACCCCCGCGCGGGCTATGCCCCCGAACAGGAGTTCACCCGCGACACCTTCTCGGTGACCCACGAGGGCAAATGGGACATCGGCAACAGCACGGTCTCGCTGTCGCACATCGCCACCAACAACAACGGCCGCACCCTGCCGTTCGGCGTGGAAGAGCGCAAGCACCTGCTCGCCATGATCGACTCGGCGTCGTACACGGCGCCCGACGGCACGGTGAGCAACTACGCCGGCATGACCCTGGCCGAGCGCCAGGCCGCCGCCTCGTCCACCTTCCTGCCGCGCCCCAAGCGCACGCTGGAAAGCCGCCAGTACACCCTGGACGGCAAGCTGGACATGCCCTTCGGCAACCACATGGTGGTGGTCGGCGCGCAGGTCATCCGCGGCGAGCTGGAAGACGGCGTGTTCGGCATGGAAAGCGGGACGCCCGGCGGCGTGCAGAGCCACAACATGGTCTCGCTGTTCGCGGAAGACAGCTGGAACGTGATCCAGCCCCTGGTGCTGACCGGCGGCCTGCGCTACGACCACCACAACGTCTTCGGCAACCAGGTGAGCCCGCGCCTGTACGGCGTGTACACGCTGAACCCGAACTGGACCATCAAGGGCGGCGCGGCCACCGGCTTCAAGACCCCCAAGACCACCCAGCTGTACGACGGCATCACCGGCTTCGGTGGTCAGGGCACGAGCCCGATGTACGGCAACCCCAACCTGAAGCCCGAAACCAGCCTCAGCAACGAAGTGGCCGTCTACTGGCAGGACCCGCGTGGCCACAACTTCAACGCCACGGTGTTCCACAACACCTTCGACGACAAGATCGCCAGCCAGCCTTGCGGCGCCGGCACCAGCCTCGTCTGCGCCACCGCCGGTGATTTCGCCGAGCTGGGCTACGCCGCCGGCTCCACCCGCACCACCAACATCGACAAGGTGGTGATCCAGGGCGTGGAACTGGCCGGCCGCTGGCAGATTTCCCGCTCCTTCGGGCTGCGCGGCAACTACACGTACACCGACAGCGAGCAGAAGAGCGGCGTGGACCGCGGCAAGCCCCTGGGCAACACCGCCAAGCACATGTTCAACGCCTCGCTGGACTGGCAGGCCACCGACAAGCTGAGCTTCCTGCTGGGCGCGCAGGCGTTCATGGACCGCTACCGCGGTCAGCACGTGATCACCAACGAAGCCCTCTTCTACAAGGACTACCACGTGTTCAACCTGGGGGCCTCCTACAAGGTGAGCAAGAACGTCACCCTGAATGCCCGCATCAACAACCTGTTCGACCGCGACTTCACCTCCTACACGAGCGAGTTCCGCGACCTCAACGGCAACGGTGTGTACCAGGCCGGCACCAACGAAGTGCTGCACTACGACGACTACAACAACAAGGAAAAGGCCCGCAGCTTCTGGGTCAGCATGAACGTGCGCTTCTGACGCACCCCGCCTGAATCGCTGACCCGCTCAGCGACCCGCGCCACGGCCCTCGGGCCCTGGCGCCTTTCGTCGTTTCCGATGCAAATCCACAACAAAATGGAAGAATTATGAATAGGAATGATTTTTATTTGTGATAATCCCGGCCGAAGCCAGCCAAAGCCCCCCTGACGACCTGCCGTGCCCTTGCACCGTGCCGGCGCGATGTGGAAGCCCGCCAGCCAACACACCATCGCACCGCAAGGACAACACCCCAATGGCACACATCCGCAGCCGCAAGCACAGCAAACCCGTCCATCTTCTGGCCCTCCTGGCCGCATCCGTTCCCGCCGCCGGCATGGCGCAACCGACCGCCACCCTGCCCACGGTGACCGTCAAGGAAGCCCCCGAAGTGCCGTACAAGGCCGACAAGTCGGCCAACGAGAAGATCGTCGCGCCCCTGCTGGACACGCCCAAAACGATCCAGATCATCAAGAAGGAGACGCTGGAAGAGCAAGGCGCGGTCTCACTCGTCGAAGCGTTGCGCAACACCCCTGGCATCACGATGCAGATGGGTGAAAACGGCAATACCTCTGCAGGCGACACCTTCCAGTTGCGCGGTCAGTCGATCCAGCAATCCATCTTCCAGGACGGAATCCGTGATCTCGGCGCTGTCTCGCGCGACACGTTCAACCTGGAACAGGTCGAGATCGTCAAGGGCGCTGCGGGTGCCGAGAGCGGCCGCGGCGCGGCCACGGGTGCGATCAACCTGATCTCCAAACAAGCCCACCTCGGTGACGAAAACAACGCGTCCGTCACGCTGGGCACTGGCAGCCGCAAGCGCGCCACAGTCGACCTGAACAAGCAGTTGAGCGAGACCTCGGCATTCCGTGTGAATGCCATGGCGCAAGACAGCGGTGTGGACGGTCGCGACTTCGTGGAAAACAAGGGTGGCGGCCTCGGCCTCTCGTACGTGACCGGCCTGGGCACGCCAACGCGCATCCACCTGTTCAGCCAACACCTCCGTCAGAAGAACACCCCGGATGGTGGCATTCCTTCGTTGGGCTACCCGGGCTACTTCCGCACGGCCGTGACCGGAACGACCCCGGTGAGCCAGGCCCAGGCCAATGCAATGAACGCCGCCACCAAGGCCAATCGCGAAAACTTCTACGGTGCGGCCACCGACCGCGAGAAGATCGACTCGGACATGTTCACGGCCAAGGTCGAACACGACCTCGGTCAAGGAACGACGATCCGCAACATCACGCGCCTGGGCAAGAACCACATGGACCGCACGCTCACCGGCATCGGCGCTGTCACTGCCACAGTGGCGACCAACCCGGCCACGTGGACGGCCGCGCGTTCGCGCCAGAACGTGGACCAGGAAAACAAGATCTTCGCCAACCAGACCAGCGTGAACACCGAGTTCGCCACGGGCAGCGTCCAACACACGCTCGCCGCCGGTGTGGAAGTGCTGCACGAGAAGCTGACCAACTTCGGGCGCGCCAGCGTCACGGTGCCTGGCGCCGTTGCCGGTGCCAACCTGTACAACCCGAACCCCTACGAGCCGATGAACACCTTCGGGGCGCGTACCGGTGCGGAGACCTCGGGCACCACCAACACCATCGGCCTGTACGCCTTCGACAACGCCAAGCTCAACGATCGCTGGTCGATCAACGGCGGCCTGCGCGCAGATGTGTACAAGGTAACGACGGACACCATTGCGGCCACCGGCCGCACCGTGCTGAGCGACTCCAGCAGCCTGGTGAGCTGGAGCATCGGCGCTGTGTACAAGCCTGCGGAGAATGGCAGCGTGTATGCGTCGTATGCCAATGCCAAGACGCCACCGGCCAATGACGGCATCATCAGTACCAGCGCGACCAGCCTGTCCAACCCGATCTTTGACCCACAAACCACCAGCATCATCGAGCTGGGCACCAAATGGGAGCTTCTGGACAAGCGCCTGAACCTCAATGCCGCCGTGTTCCGGTCGGTGAACGAAAACCAGATCAGCTATGAACTGGGCTCGACCGTTCCCCAACAGATCGGCGAGAAGCAGGCCACGGGTATCGAAATCTCGGCTGTCGGTCAAATCACCCGCCTCTGGCAAGTGACGGCGGCTATCGCGCACACGGATGTGAAGCAGAAAAACCAGCGCAGCAATGCCGGTGTTTCCACCAGCTTCGCCAGCTGGGATCCGAGCTTCACTGCCACGCTGTGGACCTCCTATCAACTGGACAAGCTGACGCTGGGCGTCGGTGCCCGCCACGTGTCGAAGCAAAAGCGCAACGGCATCAACGACAGCACCGCCCTGGCGGCAACGAACATGCCGGAGATTCCGTCGTACTCGGTGGTGGATGCCATGGTGGCCTACCAGGTCAGCGACAAGATCAGCCTGCGCCTGAACGTGTACAACCTGTTCGACAAAGAGCATATCGTCAGCATGAACAACAACGGCAACCGCATCGCCTTGGGCCTGCCGCGTTCCGCCGCCGTGACCGCCAACTTCAAGTTCTGATCCCGACCGACCCTCAGAACGCCACCCCCGAAAAGGCCCGCCCCACGGCGGGCCTTTTCCCGTTCCAGGAACCCTGCCCATGCTGCTGCACATTCCCCAGGTTCTCACCCAGGCCGAAGTGGCCGAGATCCGCCAGACGCTCGACACCCAGGGTTGGGTCGACGGCCTGCGCTCCACCGGACCGCAGGCGGCCAACGTCAAGCGCAACCTGCAGCTCGACACCTCATCGCCGGTGTTCGCCCCGCTCTCGCAGCGCATCGCGCAGGCGCTGCAGCGCCACCCGCTGTTCGTCTCGGCCGTGCTGCCCGCGACGATGCTGCCGCCGATGTTCAACCGCTACGAAGGCGGCGGGCACTACGGCAACCACATCGACAACACCATCCAGACCGACCGTTTCAGCGGCCAGAAGGTGCGCACGGATGTGTCCACCACCGTGTTTCTCAGCGCACCCGAGGAGTACGACGGCGGCGAACTGATCGCCGAAGACAGCTTCGGCACGCACGAGATCAAGCTCGACGCGGGCGATGCCATCGTCTACCCATCCACCAGCCTGCACCGAGTGGAGCCGGTCACCCGCGGCGTGCGCGTGGCCTCGTTCCTCTGGACCCAGAGCCTGGTGCGCGATGCGTGGCGGCGCTCGATGCTGTTCGAGCTGGACATGACCATCCTCAAGCTGCGCAACCAGCTGGGCGACACCGCCGAGGTGGTGGCCCTGACTGGCCACTACCACAAGCTCCTCCAGCAGTGGGCGGAGACCTGACTGCCCCCTCGCCGCGCGCGCCGGCCGAGTACAGACCCACCATCCAGTGCATCCGCGGAGCCGGCTTTGCCGGGCCGCTGGATGCGCCCCCTTGAGGGGGTGACGCCGCAGGCGGCGCGGGGGAGATTTCAATACACGTCGCGGCGGTAGCGGCCGTCGGCCGCGAGCTGCTGCAACGCCTCTTCACCGAGGATGGTCTGCAGCGTGGCGTTCACCTCGCCGGCCATGCCTTCGAGGCTGCCGCAAACATAGATGGCCGCACCGTCGGCCACCCACTGGCGCACGGTGTCGGCGGCTTCGGCCAGGGCATGCTGCACGTACAGGCGCTCAGCCTGGTCGCGCGAGAACACCCAGTCCACGCGGCGGAGCCCACCATCGCGCTGCCAGGCCTCGATCTCGTCGCGGTAATGGGCGTCGCACCTGGCGTTGCGTTCGCCGAACAGCAGCCACATGGGCGCCTGGCCCTGCCCGGCCGCGATGCGCGCGCGCATGTGCCCGCGCAAACCTGCCAGGCCCGTGCCGTTGCCGATCAGGATCAACGGACGCGGTGCGTTGTCACCGATGCGGAAACCGCCATGCGGGCGCACGCGCAGCATGACGGTGTCACCGGTCTGCGCGGTCTGCGTCAACCAGCCCGAGGCCAGGCCCGGGCTGCCGTCCGCGCGCCGCGTGCGGCGCACCAGCAGATGCACCGCGCCGTCCTGCGGCACGGAAGCGATGGAGTAGTCGCGCGGCTCGCCCGGCGCCGCCGGCACCTCCACCTGCACCAGGTCGCCGGCCTGCCACTCGGGCAAGGCCACGCCGGCGGTTTCGGGCACCAGTTCCAGGTGATGCACTTCCTCGCCCGCACTGCCGGGGTTGAGGTGCTGGCGCGTGCGAAGGCGCCAGGGCTGCAGGGCCGGGGCTTCCCAATCCGGCAAGTCGCTGGTGCCGGCCAGGTGCGCCAGGTGCTGGCGCCAGCGCTGCAGCGCGTCCGGGTCGCTCTTGTCCACGTCGATGCGCTCGAAAAGGGCTTGCGCGCCCCGGTCCGTCAGCCACTGGTCCAGCTGGCGACCGAAGCCGCAGAAGTGCGCATAGGTCTTGTCGCCCAGCGCCAGCAGGCCCACGTGCAGGTGCGACAGCGTCACGCCCGCATCCGCCATCACCTGCCGCGCGAACGGCACGGCGCTGTCGGGCGGATCGCCCTCGCCGTAGGTGCTGGCGATGCAGAGCAGGCGATCGGCCTGCTGCAGATCGGCCAGGCTGATCTGGCTCAGCGGTGCGAGGCGCACCGGCACGCCAGCCGTGTGCAAGGCCTGCGCGGTCTGCAGGGCCAGCTCTTCGGCCTGGCCGGTCTGGCTCGCGTACGCCACCCACCAGGCGGGCACGCCGGGCGTGGCCGGCAGCAGTGCGTCCACCCGGCGCTGTGCGGCGCGCTGGCGGTTGCGGTGCTGCCAGGCCATCGCCACGCACAGGAGCGCGTAGCACAGCAAGGTGGTCAGGGCATACAGGATTTTTTCGCTGGTCATCCGGCGAGTTCCTTCATCGCGGGCGTGAGGGTTTCGGTCAGTCGGCCATCGGCCTCGCGCTGCACGAACAGCGCCGCGATGCCGTGGGCGGTGGCCAGGGCCATGCCCTGCTCTTTGCCGAGCACGGTCAGCGCGGTGGACCAGGCATCGGCCCAGAGGCATTCGGTGTGCAACACGCTCACCGACGCCAGGCCGTTGGCCAGGGGGCGGCCATTGCGCGGGTCGATGGTGTGCGGCCAGCGCACACCATCGTGTGTGTAGACGCGGCGGTAGTCGCCGGAGGTGGCCACGCTCAGCCCATGCAGGGCCACGCGCGTGGTGGGCAGCGGGCCCTGCTCTGGCGCGGCGGGCGGCGATTCGAGGTCCACCCACCAGGGTTGCCCACCCAGGCGCAGGCCCTGGCCGCGCAACTCGCCCCCCACTTCCACCAGGGTGTGCCGCAGGCCCATGCCGCTCAGGCGGCGCGACACGCGGTCCACCGCGTAGCCTTTGGCGATCGCCGAGAAGTCCAGACGCACGCCACCGGGCTGGTGGAGCTGGCGCGATGCGGCGCGCCAACGCAGGGCGCGCCAGTCGTTCTGCGCCAGCGCCTGTTGCACGGCGGCATCCGTGGGCGGTGCGAAGCCGGGATCGGTGTAGCGCGGGCTGGGGCCGAAACCCCACAGGTTCACCAGCGCGCCTGCGGCGGGGTTGAACGCACCACCCGATACCTCGGCCAGCCACAGCGCCGCCTCCAGCACTTCGGCCATCGCCTCGGGCACGGTGTGCACGGTACCGGCCGGCGCACGGTTGAAGCGCTCCAGGTCGGAGCTCTCCAGCCAGGTGCTCATCTGGGCGACCACCAGGTCCAGCTCGTCCTGCACCGCCGCGCGCACCGGCTCGCCGGCCGCCGGGCCGGGTGCCGCCCACAGCAGCTGCCAGGTCGTGCCCATGGTCTGGCCGTCCAGGCGGTGCGCCTGGGCACCCAGCACGGGCATGGAAGCATCCAGCTCCAGCGGCACCAGCACACGGTTCATGTTGCGAAGGTCAGGAAACCAAAAAACAACCCCAGCCATCTGCATGGACTGGGGCGGGCCGGCATGCGCCGGGAATCAACGGGGCAGGACTTCCAGCGTCAGGCTGTAGCCCGAGCGGCGCACCGGTTCGGCCAGCGTGCCGGCCGGGCCGGTCGGTGCGGGACGCGGTGCATCGGCAGCGGGGGCTGCGCCAGCGGCGGCAGGTGCACCCGGGCCACCCGCGCCAGGGCCACCGGCACCGCCAGGGCCGCCCATGCCGGGGGCGCGCGGCGGCGCGATGTTGACCCAGTACATGCCGGCGGCCGGCCACTTCACCTTGATCTCGCCCTTGTCGTCGGTGGTGGTGCGGATCTCGCCCAGCTCGCTGCGGTAGCGCAGGCCGGCCAGGATGACGGTGGCCGAGTAACCGGCGGCAGGCTTGCCGTTGTCGAGGAAGCGGAACGTGGCGGTGTCGCCTTCCACCAGGTCGTTGGGGTGCGTCACCGGCACCAGCTCGATGCCACGGCCGGTGGGCTTGAGGGCCTCGGTGGTGGGCTTGCCGGAGGTCACGAAGGTCTCGACGCGGTTCTGCGACTGGCTCACGCGCAGGTCTTCGGCGTTGGCGGGGATGTCCTTGGCCAGCGACTCGGCCGTGCCGCGCAGGCGCTTGGTCTCGGCGCCGACCTTGAAGCTGGCGATGATGGCGTCGTTCACCAGCGCGAGGCGGTAGGTGCCCTGCTTCTCCAGCTTCACGTCGAACATGCTGCGGTAGCGGCCCTTGGCCTGGTTCTCGGCCTGCACCGGCTGGCCGTCAGGACCGATCACCACCAGGTTGTCCAGGCCGGCGGCGTTGTGCTCGTAGTAGAAGATGTCGTTGGAGACGGCGGCATCGACCGACACCCAGGGCTGCTGGCCCGAGTAGATGGTGCCCGAAGGCAGCAGCCACGAGCGGTGCGCATGCACGGCGGCCGGCAGGGCCAGCGCGGCCGCGGCAGCCAGGGTGAGAACGCGTGCGCGAACGGAAGTGGTTTTCATGAGGGTCTCCAGTCGGGTCAGGGTTTGACGGTGACGCTGATCGCGCCGAGTTCGTGTTCGCCACGGGCTTGGGTGGTGGTGGCGGCCTTCGGTGGCCACACAAACGGCACCTTCACCACTTCGCGGCCGCCCACTTCGCGCGCGGCTTCGAGCACCACGTGGTATTCACCCGGGGCCAGCTTGCCCAGCGCGGTGGCGTCCGAGAACTGCACCGACTGCTCGCCGGGCGCGCGCGTGGCGCCGCTGATGCCGTCCACCGGCATGGTCAGCTCGCGCCCGCTCTTGCGCCACCAGGCGCGCATGTCCTTGAGCCACTTGGTGCCCTCGTTGTTGCGCATCTTGATGTCGTACCAGACCGCGAGGTTGCCGGCGAAAGACTGGTCGTTCTTCTCGATCCAGATCGCCACGTAGGGGCGGTGGTACTCCGCCACGGTCAGGCGCGGGATCTCGACCTTGAGCGCCAGGTCGGCGGCCAGGGCGGGGAAGGCAAACCCAGCCGCGGAAATGGCGGTGGCGTATCGGATCAACATGGGAACGCAGCTCCTTCAACAATCAATGGATGAACAGGATCACGAGCAACAAGGGAATCACCAGACCCGCGCCCACCATGGGCCAGGTGGTCGGACGGCTCGTCGCATGGAACTTGAGGATGAACAGGCCGGTGATGCAGAACACCAGGCAGGCCACCGAGAAGATGTCGAGGAACCACTTCCAGGCCAGGCCGGTGTGGCGGCCCTTGTGGAGGTCGTTCAGGTAGGAGATCCAGCCCCGGTCGGTGCGCTCGTATTCGACGCTGCCCGACTCGCGCTCGATGCGCAGCCAGGCATCGCCACCGGGGCGCGGCAGCGAGAGGTAGATCTCTTCCGGCGACCACTCGGCGGTCGTGCCCGGCAAGGGCACGTCCAGCGCCTCGGCCAGCCAGCGGTGCACCTCGGGGGGCAGCACCGCGTTGTCCGGCTCGTCGTCCTTGGGCGCCAGCGCCGTCTGCAGCTCGGCGGGCAGTTGCACCAGCTTCTGCTGCACCTGCGGGGCGGCCGCGATGTCGGCCGCGTGGTTGAGCGTGATGCCCGTGAAGGCGAACAGCAGCATGCCGATCAGGCACAGGGCCGAGCTGATCCAGTGCCATTGGTGCAGGGTCTTGAGCCAGTAGGCACGGTTGGATGCCGCTTGGGCGGCAGGAGGGTTCTTCACGGGAGTAGAGACAACGCAGAAACGGATCGAAAGCCAATGGAAGGCGAGACATCGCATCGGCGGAAACCGCCTGCGCGCATCAACCTGAGAATTATAACTATTCTCATTTAGAAAAACACCGGCACCCCATCAAAAATGGGGGGCCGGTGCTCTTCTTTTTCAGGACAGCGGGGGTGGCGGGCCGGCCCAGTCGCCGCCCAAGGCCTTGTACAGGTCCAGCGCCGCCGTCAGGCGCGACAGGCCTTGTGTGGCCAGCGCATCGAGCGCCGCGAAAAGGGTGCGCTGCGCGTCGAGCACCGAGAGCAGATCACCACTGCCCTCGCGGTAACGCAGCTCGGCCAGTTGCAGCGAACGCCGCGCCTGGGCCACCACTTCGCGCTGCAGGGCTTCCTGGCGCTCGCTGCGAGCCACGTTGCCCAGGCCGTCATCGACCTCCTTGAGCGCGGTGCGGATGGCCTTGCCGTAGTTTTCGATCAGCACCACGCGCTGGGACTCGGTGCTGCGGATCTGCAGCCGCTGGCGGCCGCCGTCGAAGATCGACTGCGCCAGCGACAGGCCCAGCGACACGCTGCGCGTGGGATCGGCCAGGCTGATCAGGGCCGAGGTGCCCAGGCTGCCCGAGGCTGACAGCGACAGGCTGGGCAGCAGCGCCTTGCGCGCGACTTCCACGTTGGCATCGGACGCCGCGAGCTGTGCCTCGGCCGAGGCCAGGTCCGGGCGGCGCGTGAGCAGCGAGGACGGCAGGCCTGGCGACAGCGCCGGCACGCGCAGTTGCGTGAACTCGCCCGCCTCGGGCTGGTAGCCCTGCGGCACGCGTCCGAGCAACAGCGCCAGCGCCGTGGCGGTCTGGCGCTGCTGCAGCTCGATAGGCAGCAAGGCCGTGCGCTGCGACAGCACCGTGGTGCGCTGCTGCGACACCTCCAGCGCCGTGGCCACGCCGTTGCGCTGGCGCGCCTCCACGATGCCCAGCACGCGCTCGGCGATGGCCAGGTTCTCGCGCGCGATGCGCAGGCGCTCGGCGGTGTTGAGCCACAGGAAGTAGTTGTTGGCCACGGCGGTGAGCAAGCTCAGCCGCGCGGTCTTCCAGTCGTACTGGCTGGCCTGGAACGAGGCCTCGCCCGCCCGCACGCCGGCCGCGATGCGGCCCCAGAGATCGACCTCGTAGCTGACGGACAGCCCGGCGCTGCTCGACTCGCGCGAGGTCGACGACGTGCCCGGCGCATCGGTGCGGCCGGCCGAGGTGCCCAGGCTGCCGTTGACCGACGGCAGGCGCGAGATGCCGGCCTGCTGCAGGGCGATGTCGGCCTGGCGCATGCGCTCGATCGCGATGCGCAGGTCCGGGCTGCCGGCCTGGGCTTCTTCGATCAGGCGCTCCAGCGGCTGCGAACCGAAGGACTCCCACCAGGCGGTGGTGAGCTGCGGCGCCTCGGCGGCGGGCGTGGTCGGGCTCCAGGCCGCGGGCATTTCGACCACCGGCCCGCGGGCCGGTTCGGTGCTGGCACAGGCCTGCAGGGCCAGCGCCACGGCGAGGACCAGGGGTTTGGCCAACGGGAACGCAAACGGTTTCATCACGGTGCTCATTCGGAGGACAGGGCCACGACGGGGTCGAGCCGCGCGGCCTTGCGCGCGGGCAGGTAACCAAAGATCAGGCCGGTGGCGAAGGCACAGCCGAACGCCAGCACGACCGGGGTGACGGAGAACTGCACCGCCGTGCCGGTGGCACCGATCACGAAAGCCACCCCCAGGCCGATGACCACGCCGACCAGGCCGCCGAGCGCGGAGACCACCAGCGCCTCGATCAGGAACTGCTGGAGGATGTTGCGCATGCGCGCGCCCGTGGCCATGCGGATGCCGATCTCGCGGGTGCGCTCGGTCACGCTCACCAGCATGATGTTCATGACGCCGATGCCACCGACCAGCAACGAGATCGCGGCGATCGAGCCCAGCAGGATGGTCATGGTGTTCTGCGTCTCGGTCGCGGTGTCGATGATCGACGCCATGTTGCGGATCTGGAAGTCGATCACGCCGTGGCGCTCGGCCAGCAGCGACTCCACCGCCGACTGGGTCTCATCGATGCGGCTCACGTCGGACACCGCCACCGTCACGTTGCGCAGGAAGCGCTGCCCGGACAGCCGCAGCTGGCTGGTGGCGTAAGGCACCAGCACCACGTCGTCCTGGTCCTGGCCGTTGGGCGAGGCGCCGCGCGTGCTCATCACACCCACCACCTGAAAGATCAGGTTGTTCACCAGCACGTACTTGCCCAAAGGTTCTTCGCCGCCCGGAAACAGCGCCTTGGCCACGGTCTGGCCGAGCACCGCCACGGTGGCGTACTCCTGCTCGTCCTCGTCGGTGAAGAAGGTGCCGCGCTGCACCTTCCACTGTCGCGCCAGCGGGAACTTGGACGAGGTGCCCAGGATGCTGCTGGAATAGTCCGCTTCACCGAAGCGCAGCGTCGCATTGCTGCTCTGCTCGGGCACGGCCGCCAGCACGTTGGGCACTTCCTTGTCGATGGCGGTCACGTCGGACAGCACCAGCGTCGCGGTGTTGGAGAAGCCCCGCTGGTTGGGCGCGCCCGGGCGCACCAGCAGCAGGTTGGAGCCCATCGCGCTGATGCGGTCGATCACCACCTGCTTGGCGCCATCGCCGATGGCCAGCATGGCGATCACCGAGGCCACGCCGATCACGATGCCCAGCAGCGTGAGGATGGCGCGGAACACGTTGGCGCGCAGCGCGCGCAGCGCGGTCTTCGCGGCCTCGACCACGTCGCTCAGGTGCGAGATGCGGCCGGCGCGCGCCGTCCAGTTCTGTGCCGCCACGGCGGCCTGCCCTTCGGGCGGGCGCGGGCCCGGGTCGGCCAGGATGTGGCCGTCCTTGATTTCGATCACGCGCTGCGCGTGCTGCGCCACTTCGGCGGCGTGGGTGATGAGGATCACCGTGTGCCCCTGTGCCGCCAGCTCCTTGAGCAGCACCATCACGTCGGCACCGCTCTTGCTGTCCAGCGCGCCGGTCGGTTCGTCGGCCAGGATCACGCGGCCGCCGTTCATCAGGGCGCGGGCGATCGACACGCGCTGCTGCTGGCCGCCCGAGAGCTGGTTGGGCCGGTGGTGCATGCGCTCGCCCAGGCCCAGCGAGCCGAGCAGCTCGCTCGCTCGCGCATGGCGCTCGGCCGGCGGAATGCCGGCGTAGACCGCAGGCACCTCGACGTTGTCGGCCGCCGTGCCGGTGGCGATGAGGTTGTAGCTCTGGAACACGAAGCCGAAGGCATCCCGGCGCAGCTCGGCGAGTTCGTCGCGCTCCAGCTCGGAAACATCGCGGCCCATGAAGAGATAGCGGCCGGTCGTGGGCTTGTCCAGGCAGCCCAGGATGTTCATCAGGGTGGACTTGCCCGAACCGGACGCCCCCATGATGGCGACCAGCTCGCCCGGGTAGATCTTCAGGTCGATGCCGTGCAGCACCTCGACCGACAGATCGCCGTTGTGGTACGTCTTGGTGATGCCGCTCAGGTCGATCAGCGGCACGCCCGCGCTCTGCGGCGCGGCGCGCAGCGCCTCGGCCTCCTGCGACTGCGGCAGCTGGCTCATCGACGCGCCCCACCGGCCGCGCCGGCGGGCATGCCACCGGGGCCGCCCATGTTCGGTTGCTGGCCCAGGCCCGAGCCCTGCTGCGTGTTCGCAGGGCGGCGCTCGGGTTCGCGCACGCCGGCGATCACGCGGTCGCCTTCCTTCAGGCCCGAGAGCACCTCGGCATGCACGCGGTTGCTGATGCCGATGGTGACGTCGCGCTCCTCGATGGTGCCGTCCTCGGCCATGACCTTGACCTTGGCCTGGCGAGGGCCGCGCGCCGGCCGGGCGGACGCGTCGCCGCGGGCGGGCATGCCACTCACGTTGGGCGCAGCGGGCTTGGTGGTGGCGGCGTCCTTGCCAGGCGCTTCGGTGCCCGAGGCCGGGCGCTTCGGCGCGGCGGCACCACCGCCGACGGCGGGCGCGGTGGGCGCGTTGCCGCCGCTGGCCTGGGCCTGCTCGCGCTCCTTGCGGCGCTGCTCACGGAAACGGGCGCGCTCCTCTTCGCTCATCTTCTCGAAGGCTTCGCGGTCCATGCGCGGGCGCTCGCCGCCGGCACCGGGGCCGTTGCCTGCACCAGCACCAGCACCACCCGGTGCGGCACCGCCTGCGGCCTCGCGCTCCTTGCGGCGTTGCTCGCGAAAGCGCGCACGCTCCTCTTCGGTCATTTTCTCGAACGCCTCGCGGTCCATGCGCGGACGCTCGCCGCCCGCCTGCGCGACCACGACGGTGTCGGCCACGGTCTTGAAGGACGCCGACGGAATGGCGGAAGTGCTCGTGCCCCGCTGCGCCGGCGCTGCAGGGGCAGCCCCCGGCGTCGCGGGTGCTGGCGTCGCGCCGGCAGGCGCGGCCGGCGCGGGAGCCCCTGCACCGGGGTTGTTGCGCCCGCCGCCCTGCCCACCCTGCTGCCCGCCGCGGTTGCCCTGGGCGCCGCGCTGGATCGTCAGCGCCGACATCGGCACCACCAGCACGTCCTTGGCCTCGGCCACCACGAAAAACACCTGCGCCGTCATCTGCGTCATCAGGCTGCGGTTGTTGTTGGGCACCTCGAACAGCGCGTTGTAGAGCACCACGTTGTTGGTCACCGTGGGCGTGGGTTCGATCTTCTTGAGCTCGCCGTACCAGCGGCGGCCCTGGCCGCCCAGGGTGGTGAAGTACACCGGCATACCGCCGCGCAGCTTGCTCACGTCGGCCTCGGAGACCTGGGTCTGCACCGTCATCACCGACAGGTCGGCGATGCGCATCAGCGTGGGGGCGGACTGGTTGGTGTTCAGCGTCTGGCCCTGGCGCGCCGTGATGCTCACCACCGTGCCGGCCATCGGCGCGTAGATCTTGGTGTACTTCAGGTTGGCCTCTTCCACCCGCATGCTGGCCTGGAGCTGTTCCATCGAGGCCTTGAGCGACAGGATCTGCGCACGCGCCGTCTTCACCGCCGTCTCGGCGTTCTGCAGCGTTTCGGCGGTGGTCGCTTCCTCGGCCATCAGGTTCTTCTGGCGCTGCAGGTCGCGCTCGGCCTTGGCCAGCGTGAGTTCGCGCTCGCCCATCTGGGCCTGTTGCGAGCGCAGCTGGGCGCGGCTGGCGTCCACGCGCGCCATCGAGGTTTCGGCGTCGATCTCGGCCAGCAGGTCGCCTTCCTTGACCTCGGTGCCCACTTCCACATGGATCTTGCGCAACTGGCCCGAGACCTGGGCGCCCACGTCCACGTAGTCGCGCGGCTGCAGCGAGCCGGTGGCGCTGACCTGGTCCTCGATGTCGCCGCGCTGCACCGTGGCGGTGATGTAGGCGCTCTCGGTCTTCGCGCCCGGGCCCCAGCGGTAGTACGCAAAACCGCCGCCTCCGAGCACAGCCAGGCTCACGAGCGCGATCAGCGCCAGCTTCCAGGTCTTGCGGCGGCGGACGGCTGGGGCCTTGCCCCCTTCACGTTGGACTTCGTTCATGAATGACAACAATGCGTTGGTGTTCTGGATGGATGGCGCCCACAAGGCGTGCCGGGATGATGCGGGATCTTGCCCGCGAAATATGGAAAGAATGAGCAAACTGAAGGGCCCGGCTTGCACAAAGTTTGAAAGATTTGGGTTTAGTCTTGGCGACACCATGCAGACCGACCGTGCCACCCCCTCGTCCAGCCACCGGGCCTGGCTTTCGCGCTTCGACACCTTGCGCGTCAAGCTCTTCCTGGCCATCGCGGGCGCCAACGTGGTGCTGGTCATGTCCGCCTACCTCATCTACAGCTGGAGTTTCGACAAAGGCCTGGTCGAATACCTGAACAAGGCCGATGAAAACCGGCTGCAGCCGATGATCGTGCGGCTGGCCGATGGCTACCGCCAGCACGGCAACTGGTCCTGGATCACCGAAGACCGCCAGCGCTGGCAGGACCTTTCGCGCGAGGTGCTGGGCACCGGCCGCATGCCACGCCGCCCCGCCGAGCAGCCAGCCGCGCCCGCCCTCCCGCCGGGGCAGCCCGCCGCCGAGGCACCGCCGCCGCCTCCTCCGCCTTCGGCCCAGCCGGTGCCCGGCGCGCCGAACGTACCCAACGTGCCGCCGCCCTTCACCATCGACCCCAGGCTGTTGTTGCTCGACCCGCAGCGCAACCTGCTGGCCGGCCCGGAAGGTCGCACCGAGCAGGCGGTGCTCAAGCCCATCCAGGTCAACGACCAGCTGGTGGGCTACCTGGGCTACGTGCCGCGCCTGCAGATGGTGGCCTCGCTCGAACGCGTGTTCCTGGCCCAGCAGACCCGCACCTTCGCCGCCATCGCACTCGGCATGCTCGCGGCCGTGCTGCTCAATGCTGCCCTGATCGCGCGCTGGCTCTCCCGGCGCCTGCACGTGCTGGGCGAAGGCACGGCGGCGGTGGCCCGGGGCGACTACAGCGTGCGCCTGCCCGCGCGCGGGCACGACGAACTCGCGCAGCTGGCCGACGCCTTCAACCACATGGCCACCTCGCTGCAGGCCGCCCAGCAGGCCCGCCAGCAGTGGATCGCCGACATCGCCCACGAGCTGCGCACGCCGCTGGCGACCCTGCGCGCCGAGATCGAGGCGCTGCAGGACGGCATCCGCCAGCCCGACAGCGCTAACCTCGACTCGCTGGCCCAAGAGGTCGGCCGCCTGACGCGGCTGGTGGAAGACCTGCGGCTGCTCTCCCTGTCCGACCTGGGCGCGCTGGACTACCGCTTCGCGCCGCTCGACCTCGGCCGCTTCGTCGGCCACCACCTGAGCGACGCGGCCGGCCTGCCGGGCCGGCGCCTGCAGGTGCGCACCGAGCTGGCCGACGGCGTGGAGATCCGCGCCGACGGCGACCGGCTCGACCAGGTGCTCAACAACCTGATGCAGAACACGCAGCGCTACAGCGCCGAACCCGCCACGCTCAACGTGCAGGTGCGCCGCCAGGACACCGAGGCCCAGCTGACCTGGGAAGACACCTCGCCCGGCGTGCCGACGGAAGCCCTGCCTCACCTGACCGAACGCCTCTACCGCGTGGACGCTTCTCGCGCCAGCGACAGCGGCGGTTCGGGCCTGGGCCTGGCGATCGCACACGCCATCGTGGTCGGCCACGGTGGCCGCATGCAGGCCTCGGCCAGCGCGCTCGGCGGCCTGCGCTGGGACATCTGGCTGCCCCTGAACACGGAAGCGGCGCATGGCTAGGATCCTGATCGTCGAGGACGAAAACAAGATCGCTGGCGTGCTGCTGGACTACCTGAAGCAGTCCGGCTTCGACTCGCACCACCTCGCGCGCGGCGACGAGGTCGAGCCCTGGCTGGAACACCACCCGATGGACCTGGTGCTGCTGGACCTGATGCTGCCCGGCAAAAGCGGGCTGGACGTCTGCAAGGCGCTGCGCACCGGCACACCGGGCCAGCGGGCACCGGCCATCATCATGGTCACGGCCCGGGTGGAAGAGATCGACCGCCTGCTCGGGCTCGAACTCGGGGCCGACGACTACATCTGCAAGCCTTTCAGCCCGCGCGAGGTGGTCGCGCGCGTGAAGGCCGTGCTGCGCCGGGGCACGCACGCGGTGGCGGCGGCCGACGAACTGCCCCATGGGTTGAAACTCGACGATGCGGCCTGGCGCGCCACCATCGCCGGACAGGACCTGGGCCTGACCGCCGTGGAATACCAGCTGCTCAAGGTGCTGAGCGCGCGGCCCGGGCGCATCTTCTCGCGCGAGCAGCTGATGGACTCGATGTACCAGGACGAGCGCATCGTCTCGGACCGCACGGTCGACAGCCACATCAAGAAG
>Ga0247823_10001682_pt1 | contig 18309 bp, 9 predicted proteins | sample 13C_PalmiticAcid_2_FD_192426 | JGI IMG/M metagenome (GOLD analysis project Ga0247823, IMG submission 192426) | Soil microbial communities from agricultural site in Penn Yan, New York, United States - 13C_PalmiticAcid_Day30 | ecosystem: Environmental > Terrestrial > Soil > Agricultural land... | reverse complement strand
ATGGAGAACGGTTCGATGACCCGCGTGGCCGAGAAAACCGGCCTCGAACGCACCCACCTGTACAGAAAACTCAAACAATTGGGCGTGGATCTTTCCAGGGGCCGCAGAAGCGCTGTATAATTTGAGGCTGCACACAATGGCCCGGTAGCTCAGTTGGTAGAGCAGCGGATTGAAAATCCGCGTGTCGGTGGTTCGATTCCGCCCCAGGCCACCAACATTACTTTCGCGGTTGTCCGCGTAAGTCCAAAAGCCCTAAGTAAATCAACTACTTAGGGCTTTTTTCATTGCGCTTGCTTCCGCACTTGTCCGGGTGCTTCCGAGGCATTGTGCAGTAACAGCGTCAGTAACCGCATCTCCCAGCCAGGAAGCGCGCGAAAGTTACTGCGGCACGCCAGCTAATCATTCACGCAACCGTTTATCCAGCGCCGTCAGGTGAGCCTTGAGCCGTCGGTTCGCACGGAAGCTGACCGTTGTTGGCCCAAACATGCTGGCTGCCAGTGAGCTCTTCCTGAGAGCGCTGGGTGCCGAGGTAGCTGGCGCGCAGACTGAAGTTCTTGCTGCTTCCCCGGCAGCCCAACGATGACCCAAAGGGCTCGCCTCATCACTTGCCCTGATGTCAGTCACTCAACGCGTGTGGAGAATGCGCACAGGCGCGATTGACGCTGCTCGTCGACTACTTATGCTTTCCCGTGAGCCCGACGCCACCACTCAAGGTGCGGGCGATCCATCCCGCGTAGACGACTCGCCAAAAATCAGACTCGGAGGGTCTCAACTGTGCGAATCAACTATCTCAGCCCCCGGGGTGTCCTGGAGGTCGAGCATGCCGCCTTGCGCGAACTCGAAGCGAAGTTGCCTCGCGAATGGGGCGCCTACGCAGCATTCCGGCTGGTCATACGAGGCTCCAAACAGCCGCTGGACATCGACCTGCTGCTGCTGACGACCAATCGAATCCTAGTGGTCGAGCTGAAGAACTGGTCCGGCAACATCGAGTATTCGTCCGGTCAATGGTTCCATCGCGGCGACCCTATGCCCTCGCCGGTCGATATCACGGACAACAAAGCCCGCGCCTTGAGGAAGTTCATTCAGGAGAAGAACTCCTCCCTCAAGCTGCCCTTTGTCGAGTCGCTGGTGGTGTTGTGCCATCCCAAGTGCCGGTTGATCAACTTCCCGGACGAGCAGCGCCGCTTTGTCGCAATGCTCCCCGACTTCGTGCATGCCGCGTCCGACGCGACACGCTACAAGAGGCGCTTTCCCGACGTCCCTCCGATGTGGAGCTATCGTTCCGCAGATCCTCTTCCCCAGCGGCAGCAGTACAACGCCATCTTTTCCACATCAAACCCGGCAGTGCTCAAACGCCGCACCGTGCTGCATGGCTTTGAGCAGATCGAGGACCAGGCGGATTACATCCATCCGCGCAAGATCTGGTCGGAGTTCCTCGCCGAGCACCAGGAGAGCCGAAGGTCAAAGGCGCTGCTGCGAAAGTGGAACTTCGAAGAGCTCGCCGACGGCGGCACGTCCACTATCGAGCGCCAGACTATCGGCCTTCGCGAGCTGCGCCTGAACGAGACGCTGCGCGTCCAGGCGCCCGAGCTGCATGAAGACCTGCTAGAGCCCATCGGCTCCGCGACGGCGGATGACATCACCACCAACTTCGTCGAGGCGTACCGCCTTCCCACGGGCATCGAACGCCTCTCCGAGCACCTGGCCCGCAACAGCGCCATGAGCGAGCAAGACCGGCGCTCGCTGGCTAAGAGCATCCTAGCCCGCTTCTCGAAGCTGCACGCACTGGGGATTGCTCACCGCGACATCACCAAACGCACGCTGTGGGTGCTCGAACCGTCCCGCGTGGTCCTGTCGACGTTCGCTGCCGCGCGCGTTCCCCAAGCCCAGACCGTCGGCGTTCATCGAATCGAACTGGAGACCGGATCCATCGAACTACCCGAAGACGAAGGCGTCGCCATGCAGGCTCGCTCGGGCGATCCCTTCGCCCGCGACGTGTTCCTACTGGGCGTGCTGGTCTACGAGATGCTGGAAGGCCGTGAGCTGGAGCGTCTAAACGCCGTACCCGTCTACGACGACACCGTTACGCGCGACTTCCCAGCGCTGGCGCCCTGGTATGCCAAGGCCATGGACCTGGACCCTCAAGCGCGCTACCGCAACGCTTCCGAGGCGCTCGACGCGTTGAACGGCTGCTTGGCCGTCGATGCTGGGCCGGACGTCTGCGCCGAAGACTTCGAGGGCTACGAGACCGATGCCGGCCCGATGACCCTCACGGCCAAGCGCGTGATCTCGTCTGCGCCCACCAAGATGGTCTACGAATCGGAGCAGAACGGCGACCGCGTCCTGGTGAAGTGCTGGCCGCAGCTTAAGTATGACCCGAAGTATGTGGCGCGCAACCTGCGGCTGCTCGCCTTCTTGCAGCAAGCGAGGTCGCTGCGACAGTCTGACTTCGACGCCGTCCCCGAGGTGCTGGACTTCGGCTTGAACACGTTCGGGCTGATGCTGGTCACGTTGTGGACAGAAGGTCAAACGCTCACCGAGTGGTTGGCGACCAGCCCAGAGGGACGCCAGCGCGCGCTCGTGGCGCACGCCCTGCTCAATGCCGTGCGACGCCTCCACATCTTGGGGCTGTCCCACGGCGATGTGAAGGCGGACAACATCGTCGTGCCGCAGACGGCGGAGGACGGGCTACCGCGCGTCGTGTTGGTAGACATCCCGGACCTGAGCGCCGATGGCGACGAAGGGATCACGGTCGGCACGGTCCCGCCGGCTCTGGAGAGCGCATCTCCGCTGCACCGCGACGCGTTTGCCGTGTGTACGCTTGTCCTGACACTGTTACCCGAGGAGTTCGTGGCCACGCGAGGCGACGTAGCTCGGGCCATTGAGCTGGTGGACGCTCTGCCGCCGCTGGATCTGCTGGCCGAGACACTGCAGGACGAGCTTCACCCGAAACCGCGCTCGATCCCGACGTTTCACGCCACCCTCAGGCGCCGCGGTCGCGGTGGTCCTCCGTCGATGGACTTGGTCTCCAACAATGGCGAATACTCGGTGCGCGCGACCCGGCATGCGGAGACCGGGCACGTGCGATTCAACATCGTCGGAATGCGGCAAGACCTCTACATCAAGTACGACCCCGAAGAGGACGCCGTGCTTGACGCTGCAGTGAAGGAGATCGATCACATCGATTTCGTCAGCGCCCACCGGCGCAAGACGTTCTCGCTGAACGCCGAGATTCACGTCACCTTTGCGGAGGAGGCTGACGTCGCCGCGCTGGCCGGTTTGCTATTCCAGCTCTACAGCGCGAACGTCCCGGATGAGCCGGAAGGCGACGAAGCTGTCGTGGCTCTCGGTGCCGACCCCTACGCCCGCCAGTCCGCGAGCGCGCCCTTGCAACGGGTGTCGGCAACGGCACTCTGGGCCGCGCTATCCGACACCGATGAGATGAACGTCACGAAGATCACGGTGCGGCAAGGCGCGAAGCAATTCCCGCCGCAAAGCGAAGAGTGGATCATCCCCTTTGACTGCGAGGGCGGTGTGCTCGACTTCTCGGAGGGCGAGGACATCGAGCTGCTGGAGCGTGGGGTGGACGTCACCGACGGCAGCGACCGTTGGTTCACCGTCGGCTGGGTCTCACCCGACCTCGGACGCGACGTGATGCGGGTGCGCGCCAAGAGCATGCGCTTCTCGCCGAAGACTGGCGACGTTCTGCACGTGCGCGGCACGTTCGAAAAGGTGGCGTCCGAACGGCGGGTCGCGGCGATGAAGCGGGTCCTCGCCGGCGGTGGCCTTATCCCTTCGCTGGTTGACTACTTCGATCCGGACATCGAACGGATGCCGAAGCAAGACGTCGCGATCGATATGGCTGACCTCGGCGAGTACGACCTGAACGCCTCCCAGGAAGAGGCACTGCGGACCGCCCTGTCCTATGGCCCAATTTCGCTGCTACAGGGGCCGCCCGGGACGGGGAAGACCAAGTTCATCGCGTCGTTCGTCCACCTGCTGCTGTCGCGAGGACTGGCTCGCAACATCTTGCTGGTCAGCCAATCGCATGAGGCCGTGAACAACGCTATGGACAAGGTGGCCGGTTCGCTGCGCGCGTCGAGCATGGATGTGTCCATGGTGCGCGTTGGCCTGCAATCGATGGTGTCGCCCGGACTCCGTAGCGTCCAGGAAGACTCGCTGCGCCAGCGCTACCGCGAGAGTTTTGACGCGGAGATCAAGGATCGCGTGCGAGCGGTGGGCGTCGCAATGGGCCTGCCAGAAGACTACGTGCGCGCCGCTACGGAGCTTCACACCACGCTGGGCCCATTGTTCCAGAGCATCGACCGCCTCACACGCGCGATTGACGAGGCCGATGGCAAAGACGCCTCGGCCAAGGAGCATCTGCACCGGCTCAGCCAGGTGTTCGTCGAGGTTGCGGGGCGCCAGTTCGACATCCGTGCGTCGGTCGGTTACGACTCCGCCAACCTCCGCGATCTTCTAGACGACAAGCTGGAGGCCTTGGCTCATCAGCATGGCTCACCGAGCCCGGCTAAGTGCGCTCGCTTGGAGCAGATCGCTCGCCTGTCGACGGAGTTCTCCCAGGTGCTGCGCAGCCCGCGCTCCAACTACACCGCCTTCCTCGCGCGCAGCTCCAGCATTGTGGCGGGCACCTGCGTAGGTGTTGGCAAGCAGGTGCTGGGCATCACGGAAGTTCCCTATGACTGGGTCATCGTCGACGAGGCCGCGCGCGCGTCGCCGATGGAACTCGTCGTCGCTATGCAGGCGGGCAAACGAGTGCTGCTGGTGGGCGATCACCTGCAGCTTCCGCCGTCGTACCCTCGCGCGGTTGAAGAGCAGGCGTCGGCCTTGCTGGGAATGCCGCGCAAGGACTTCCGGCGGATGAACAACTTTCAACGCGCGTTCTCATCGAAGTACGGCCAGTCGGTGGGACGAACATTGCGCGTGCAGTACCGCATGGCGGAACACATTAACCGGCTCGTGTCGCACTGCTTCTACGCCGACGCACTTGAGGTCGGACGCGCGCCACCGGGCGAGGAGTACGAGATGCTGCCGCCATTCCTTGCCTCGCAGGTCGTGTGGGTCGACACCCAAGACCAGGGACGCGAGGCCTTCCACCGTCCGGCCGGCACCCACGAAGGTGCGCTCGTGAACGACCTGGAAGCCTCGGCTGTCGTGGAAGTGGTTCGGGCCATCCTGACGTCGACAGGGTTCTTGGAACAGGTCCAGGCGCAGGACGGCGACCATGAGCCCATCATCGGGATCATCGCCATGTACTCCGATCAGCGCGACCTGATCCGGAAAAAGCTTGAGCAGGCCGAATGGGCGTCAGGGCTTCGTGATCGCTTCTCGGTGGGCACAGTGGACAGCTACCAGGGCAAGGAAAACCGCATCATCGTGCTCTCGGTGGTGCGCAACGACACCAGCGAGCACGTTGGCTTCTTGAGCGATCCGGAGCGCATTAACGTGGCCATGTCCCGATCAAAGGATCGGTTGGTGATTGTCAGCTCATCAGCCATGTGGCGGTCTCGGACGGCCACGCCAATGAAACGGGTGCTCGACGAGGTCGAGCGCCTCGCGGAGCAACAGCTGGCCCAGTTCGTGCCGTCTAAGGAACTAAAGCGGAGCCTGTCCAATGCGTGAGCGTTTCAATACCGTCGCAGTAGCGATTCCGGCGCAGCTGTTCAACGTGCGCTGCCATGTCTCCATCGACCGCCAGGTTCCTGTCATGACGGACTTTGCAGTGCGCTTGCTGCACCTGAGCGGTCCTCTGGAAGTCGGCGCGCTGCGGGAGTACTTCGGCTTCTCCGCGAGCGAGCTGCGGGATCTGCTTGAACTTCTGCGGGAAGAAGGCCTCGTCGGCGAGGCCAACGGCCGTATCTCATTGACCTCCTATGCCGAGTCACGCTTCGCGGCGTCATCAGACGGACTGCCGCGCTTCACGAAGATCGCTGAGCGGCAAAGCCGCCCTGTTTTCGAGCTGTTGAGTTACACGCCACTGCCCAAGGCACTCTCGAGCAGCTACTGGGACAACGCCCTTGAGCTGAAGTGGAACGCGGACGATTCCGCTGCGGGTAAGACCGTCGATCAGGCAGAGGCTGCGTTTCACAAGCACTTCCTCGACATCGAACGCTTCGAACTGGAAGATGTCAACCGGCGCGCTTACGCTTGCTACAAGGTGGACGAGATCCGCGCCGGGCGCCCGTTCAGCGTCCCGCTTCCCGTGCACTTCGAAGTAGACGTCGAGGGCAACGTCGAGTTCGAGATCGACGCGCAGCTCGAGCTCCTGCCCGAGTCGCTGCGCTCTCAGGTGCGGACCCTGACCGCCGACCGAATCGCCGCCCTCTCAACCCGGACCGATCACCTGCGCGCGTTCATCGAACACTTCGACGATGAGTTGCTTGCGCGCTACCTGCCAGCGCCGTCGACCAACGGGGAGAAGACCATATTGGTCAAGCCCGACGGGCGGATCGGCCTGCGCAAGGATCCGGTAATCGACTTCGGACGGTACGTCCACGATGTGCATGGACAGGCGAACGGCGAGGTGTACGACGCCGGCAAAAGCCAGGCGCTCCTTGGCGCCCTCTACATGCCCAAATGCCAATCGCGTCTTTTGAATGGACTGCGTAGAGCGCTCGCCGCATTCAAGAGGACGGTGAACGCCGACCTGCCAACGGCCATCTTCTGGGTGATTCCGGACTCCGATCTGTGGGGGCGCACGAGCCTGGTCCGCGACCTCGTCAACGGCATTCAGGCTGCGCTCAAAGAGGGCGTGGATTCACCTTTGGAAATTGTCGCCATTGCACCCTGCCGCCAGGACGAGAACAGGGATCGCCTCGTCAAGCGCGCACGCCATCTGCTCGACGCAGGTTTCAGCCGCGTATTTTTGAGTCCATACCAACCCAAGCAGGAGTGCTTTGAGGTCTTGCTGATCCCTGGCATCTTCGGCGCGGCGACGTATCAGTGGGCGGTGCCGAGCGCCGACCGATACAACGTGCCATTGGGATTTGTGACCCAGTCCGGTGCAAAGCTGCAGAAGATGGCTGAATTTACGCGGGCCGTCTTGGCGTCATCGCTTCACGGCTCAGGTCGGGGGTACGGCGGTTCGCCAGAAGAGCGCAGGTTCTGGTTCAACGACGCGGTGGTGAGCGATTTCTCTTTCCTTGACCGCTATGTCACCGCGCCACGATCCCCTGCAGACTGACCCGCCGGCAAGGTTACAGCGCGCTGGAACATTCTGTTCAATGAAGGCGGTGGCCAGTCCCTGTCGCTCTCGTATGGAGCCCTTGCCTCGCCCGGCCGGTCTGCGAAAAGCAGCTGATGTTTCAATACCGACCGCCTGCGCGGCGGCAGACTTCCGGTCTGAAACCGCTGTGTGTTGGGGGCGTGAATACAGCAACCTGCGCGGAATGACCGAGATCGCTGCATCGCTGACCTGAATCGTGAGAGGTCGGTCAGCTTGCAGTTCCGGCTCGGCCGTACCTGTCCTCTTGGCGATCTAACCCGTCGTCGAACACAGGCTTCGACATCATCGCCGTCGCCGTCGCCGTCGGCGGCAGAGCGCAATGGATACGGCACTGGGCGAGCTGACAGACGCAGCGACATGCTGCAGTTACATTGCCATCCAGACGATCAGCGCAATGCTTAAGGCCAACAGAAGCAGAACGAGCGCACCGAATGGGTTGCGCTCGAGGACTAGCACCAGCACAGCAATGTCAGTGAGCTTGGGAGTACGGATCAAGGCGAGCCTTTCGTGATGAGCGCGCTTGTTGCGCAATGTCGCCACGATAGGGAGCGAGTCGATTTACGTCATCAGTTTTCGCCGTTTCGTCAAAAACGCCGAAAGCGAAGCGTCCTTGTTCAGAAACTCGGACTGGCTTTTCTCGATCATGCTGATCAGTGATTTCGCCTTAGTTTTGCCAACGCCGTACTCTTGCGCAGCCAGCGTGCGGCTGACGGCACTGTCGAAAGAGATCAGTGTTTCGTCCGCAAGTACGAGATCCCAAACGTCATGCCAGATCTTGCCGCCGAGTTGCCAGTCGAGACGGGCCGCTGCCGCCTTCTTGGCCGATTTGGTAGGCAGGTTGTCGGCCGCGAACAGGTCGTCGAGCGAATGCACCTTGCCCGGTTGCAGAAATCCGTCCATGCTCGTGCGGAAAGCTTCTGCAAGCCACTGCGGCAATGGGAGATTCTCTTCCGCACACATGCTGACCGCCTGCAGCAATGAGAGCGTGTTGCCTTCTTCGTAACGCTTGCGGAAGACCCCAAGCAGGCGATGCACTTCGACGAGTGACATGCAGCGCATGGAGCCGGATTTATGACCGAAGCGATGCCCGGTACGAAAGAAGGCGGCAGCCTTACCCCATGCAGGCTCAAGCGTCGCAAGATCGCGCTCGCTCTCGTCATTGACAGATTCAAACGACGGAAACAATCCTTGCCACCCCTTCATACGGGTAGGAGCGGCATGCTTGCTCATCCGCGATAGAGGCGCTGCAGCTGCTTACCGAGCGAGCCCAGCCAGAAGCCCAGCGCAAGCAGCATGAGGGCCGGCAGGCAGCCGACGATTGATTCCGGCACCCACCACGTGGGAAGTGACGGATAGATGTCCGCCAACGTGTTTGCCAGCCCGGTTTGCTTGGCGATGCTGTGCACTGCCGCCGTGGCACTCGTGGCCGCATGACCGATCGCCCCCGCGAACAGGATGAACCAGCCGGCGCGCGCTGTTGCGCGCCCGAGCGCCAGTAGACGCTTTGGCTCGGTCAGGAAAAACTCAGGCAGCAAATGAAGCATGCGAAGTCCTTTCGGGTCGGCATCACGCCGAAGCCTAAACACTACATCTAGGTAGTTGTTGAAGTTGAGACACCAGATGTAGCGTACCGGAAATTTTGTGTTTGGGCGAGCCGGGCAAAGCCCGCCCCCTCCCCATAGGATGCCCCTTCGTTGCTCATGAGCTCGCCGGAAGCGCGCCAAGTGCCGTATCGAGAACCTCGACATAGGCCATGAAGCATGACCGTGCTTTCTCAAACTCCTCGAAATTGGCGAGGAACATTTCGCGCATGGGCAGGGGTGGCGTCCCGCCAAACCCATATCTCACGGCCTGCTTGCCTGCTATTTCTTCCTCTTTGTAAGTGCCGTTGCGCTGCTCAACCAGCTTCGTCGCGTTCACAACACGACGCGTGACCGTGTTTGTCAAGCCGACGTTGAAGCGTGGGGCTATCGCATGGCTGGAGAGATTGCGAAAGTTGCGGGTGAAATCTCGATAGCCTTCGCCATCAAGTGATTGAACGCCATCAACAAATGCCGCGCCGTGCGCCAGCGCATTTGCCAGTCGCACAAGTTGTTCTTCACTCTGCGTGCGCGAAAGAAAGCGAGGTTTTGCTCCCGCCTTCTTCGGGTCACCATCGAGCCGGTCGGAATATGTCTCATCAGCCGCGAGGCGGACCTGGTGAAATGCGTTGGTTGCAACGAATGTGAATCGATCACGCGCTGCACTCGGATTGAACAGACACTTGAAAGCAATCGGTTCTACGAACTCCCATTGCAAGGACCACGCATCCTCCTCGGAGAACGTTTCCATCACACCCATCCAGATATGCCAACGGCGAAGCTCGCCGCGCCACGCATTGAGGGTATTCGCAAACTCACGCAGCTCGCCGCGAACGAGTTGATCCACCATCGTAAGACGCCACTGCACAACCTCGATCAGCGGACAGATGTCATACGGCAGTAGCGTTCCGTCGAAAGGCGGACCGCCGGAACCATCATCAATTTGATCGGCGTAAAGCGCTAGAGCTCGCCGCCTTGCTTCGGAAGTAAGTGATTCCATATTTGTTATGTGCTTGGCGTTCGAGCATAGGGGATGGCCGGCTCTTTCCCTGCGTACTGCAAGGCCGAAGGCACGCCGAAGACATGTGGAGCCTGTTCGTAAAGTGTGCGTACCTTGCCGCTGCACCTTCGATGTCGCCTTCAGACTGAGAGCTGCTAGCGACATGTCCGTCAATGGACGACCGCTGTGATCGAAAGCGGACTGTGAAGATCATCGCCGGGTCGCCGTTGCTAGCCCTAACGCGTGACCCAGCTTGCGCGGTCAAGGTCGTGTTCTTCCTCACGGGCAACAGCGGGAAGGTGCCTGGTCCACAGCTTCTCGAACTTGTCGCCAGAGCCACTCTACTCTGATGAGCCGAGCGACAGCTATGGTTTCGTCGGCCCGCATTACTTAGCCGGCATCATCAGTCCAAGGCCCCACTAACACGCCCATCCGGCGCAGTGAGGCGGCCACCTTGGTCTGCCCATCAAACCGCTCCTTGGCGGCGAGATGTCAGCCGGCCACATTGACGATGTCCTCCAATCCGACGGGCGCCGAGCAGCACTAGTCTGCAATATCGTCAAAGATGCTTCGCGTGCCGTGCTTCTCATCTGAATGCTCCACGGCTCCGAGGACTCTGGGTCCCACCTTCGGCTCCGGCGGCTCTGTTTCGGAGATCCACTCGTTCACGAGATCGATTTCCTTATCAATGAGCTTGACTAACTGTTCGTCCTCGCCAAATCGCTTTTTGAGGGTGCCGAATGATTCGAGGATTCCCTGCATGTGTTCGTCCGGCGAATCTGAGGATGAGTGGCTACTCTGCGCATTGCGCCGGACATCCGCGAGTTTTGGGAGCAAATCCGTTCTGACCGCTTCCTCCAGCTCGTCAAACTCGTTGTCCTGGAACACGCTGCGAACGCCAGGATCTTTTAGCGCATACAGATCTTCGCCGTCAACGGCATAAGTGCTCACCGTCTCGACAAATGTCTTGCGGTCCTCCTCAGGAAGAAGGCCGAATTCATGCAAGCGCACGGCAAGATCGACTTCGGGAACGGCGCTGAGACTCAGCCCTGGCTTGGCCACGCGCTGCAAAACGTCTGGTGATTGCTCAAGATAAGCAGCCAGAAAATCCTTCGAACAGCGGTTGGCAAGAAACCGATAGAGCGTCCACCGAGCGCCCCACGAGGACATCCACCCAACCTTGTATTGGTTGCTGGCCGAGAAGTCTCTCAGACGCTCGATCATCGTCGGAAACAGCGACTTGGGAACGATGACTGCCTTCTCGACACCGACGTTCCCACATGTGACTTGAGACAGAAGATTCTCGGTGGAACTGCCGCTGAGAAAGATGCCAAGCAGGTCCGGGCTGAAAGCTAGGGTCGAGGCGTAAGCGTCGCCGATCGTCGGATGCTTGAATCGCCATACCGGCTGGTCATCGACATGCATGTGAGTCACGAGACTGCCATTGAGTGCATCGAGCGCCTGAATGCACTCTCCCAACGTGCTGCCCAGCCTCTCGATGGCGTGCGGCTCGGAGCCTTGCAACATGATCGGACTTTCAAGATGGTCCTTTCTCATGTAGATCAGTCCCAGCGCTGCTTTGCTGCTCGCGTCCAAACCCTGTATCACTTCAAGCAGAAGCTGCTCCCGCTTTTCCACGAACTTACCCAAATGGTATTTGCTCATGTAGAGATCGTTCGTGAACAAGGGGTCTGCAATGCGTCGCGCGGTTTCCGGAATGAAGCGCGGATGTGCCGCCATGTACTCCAAGTGAGGTTGGAGGGTGGCGCGGAAGTCGGCGGTCTGCTTGCCTAGCTTGAGGTGGTTGTAAAGAATCTGCTGCTTCTCCAAGTCGGACAGATCATGCACATCGATCACAACTTGGCTCTCGCTGATCAGAGGAAATGCGCTTTCCTTGAGATCCTGGCGGGCTCTGTTGTAGATGTAGTCTCTGGACGTCATGACGATCTTGGCACCTCGGCGCAGCATCGTCTTGACCTGCGCCAGCGAGTGATTCCAGCCATGCACCAAAGGCGATTCGTACTGCGTCACGCCGAATGCATCATCGATCCAGAAGAATTGCGAAGGTTCATCGACGTTCCACCGCTCCACGACTTTGGCCGGGTCGGCCAGTTTGAGCACCGACGACTTCCATTTGTCCGCGGCCGCCATCGCCAGCATGGAGGCGATGGTTGTCTTGCCTGCAGCGGGTTCACCGATCAGCAAGACGAATCCATGCTCGTCGAGCGCATTGACAGCCTTGCGATAGGAATCTGTGATGACGACCTTTGCCAGATCATCACGCAACGATTCAAGCACCGCGCGGGCCTGAGCGTAGGCACGCTGGTCCAGAATCTGACTGAGGTCTCCCAAACCATACACGCGAGGCACGAGCATCCGCAGCCGCGTGTTCTCCCTGATCTGGTCCTCGATCCAAGTGGATCCGAAGACCAACACTTCCTTCACTCCGGCGCCGCTCAGCTCAGCTTTGATCTGAGCCTCCTGCTTTGCAGACACGCCAGCGTTCGTCATCAGGATGTAGACATCACAAAGCCCGCCGGAAACGAGCTTTCGGACTTTGGGAATTTCGTCTGCCATGCCGGATTTCGTCAGCAAGCCCCCCGCCTTGCCGGAGAACTTGCACTGGATGACGAAGTTGCCGCTGAAGTATTGTCCTGGCGATGGAGTCCAACTTCCTGCAAAAGCACCGTCGCGCCCTGCATCATTTGAATCTAGGAAAGACTGCACCGTCTGCCCAAGAACTTCCCGGGTGATGGTGAGGCAAAGCTGCTGGAAGCTGCTCCATCCTAGGCGGTGCAGGTCGTACATGTTCAAGTGTGTTCCAAGAGAGATTTAACTGAAGACGCCCGCCGCCTTCGGCCTCGCCTTCTCCCATTCTGTACGGGCTTTTTTGTAGTCCGACTTGATTGCGTCGAACAGGCCCAGTTCGCTCTTGACCGAATCGGTCGTGAGCGGCACCTCGTGGAAGTCTTCCGAGTGGGAATGGGCATCGATGTAGCGCGATAGCGCAGCCATCCGATCATGAATGCGCTCCGCGATTGCTTCATCGAAGTACACCTGATTCAGTGTGAACGTGATGTTCTCCCGCCAACGTCTCACCACGTTGTTGAACAGCCTCTTCTGGATGAAGTCCTCATAGGCGGTACGCAAACTGCCACAGGCCTTTTCCAATGCGTCCCGCTGCGGATCGCCCGCCAACATCCGCGCAGACTCGTAGTGGCCTTTGGCACGGTCATGCGCAGCCCCCTCGTAGTGCTCATGTGGAAAGGCCAGCCGGTCAATGACTCCGGGCGAGTTGGCATCATCGCGCCATACGGTGCGCCCGGCGAACGCAACGCCTTTATCCTCGGCAGCCGTCGCGAGATAATTGGTAAACAGGATGTCGTGCGTGAAGACGACGACCTGCCTCCGATCGGCTTCGGTCACCAGCCGCTGCGCGATCGCTTCCTTGCGCACGTGATCCATCGACGTCACTGGATCGTCGAAGATTACCCCCGCACAAGCGCCGTTGAGTTCCACCTCCGTCAGAAAGTCCGCCAGCGCAGCGGCCGTCTGCTCTCCCTCGCTAAGCACTTGCGAAGGATCGACTCCGGTCATCCCAGCGTTGGCAATTTCGATCTTCCGGTCCGTGGTCCCTGCCTCGCCTGCAAATTTGAATTGCACCGGGAGTGTCAGCCGAAGCGCGGTGCAGTTCTCGGTGAATCGGGCGATAAAGCCCTGTGCAACGAGTTCCTTGGCCAGGGTCTTCTGCTTGCTCGTGACATCGCGCTGGATGGTGGGCAGGCTGCGAAGGCATGCGTTCGCTTTGACCACCCATTTCAAATCTTCGACCGCTTCCGCCACGGCAACGTACTGGCCGGCCAGCCACTGTCGGTCCTTCAGCAATTGCAACTCCAGAAGCAGCGCGTCGATCAATGCCTGAGGATCGCTCTGCCGGAGCAATCCATTGTCTTGATCTAGGCGATCTACCAGCGCGGACACTCGGTCTAAGACGGCGTCATATACGAGCAACGACAGTGCCGGGTCCGTCTCCGTCGCTACCGCATCGATCAACACGCCGACAACGGTTCGAAAGCCCTCGACGTGCCCGACGATCTCCGCCGCCAGTGCCGCATCAAGTTCTTGCACGGTGCGCCGCGCGGCACTCTCCTCGCCGAAGAAAGACAGTCCGATCTTGCCAAGCGAAACGCTGTGCGATTTCAGCGTGCGCCTGGTGGCAGCAAGCTGAGCTTCTACACCGCTGGTGGCCGTCTCGTAAAATTTGGTCAGGCGGTCCGCGCTGGCGGCATCCAGGGTCTGTTGGCAAAGCACGCAGCGGGCCCCATCTGTCTGGGGCGGAAATGGGACTCCTGGATACGCTTCCTCGCCATAGGCAATCGCAGCGGCCAGTAGATCCAGCCACGCGCGGGTTCCGACAGGTTGAACCGGCTCTCCGCCGAAACGGGCCGATGACAGCGCCGCGCCTTGCTCCACCAGCGCGGTAGTCCGCGACACCGCCTCAGCGATGCCTTGCACGAGCGACGGTTGGATCGCCTGCGCCAGGGCACCGATGGACGCCTCAACGGCCTTCAGGTCGGAAATACGCTGTTCGTTCCTCTTGACGATCTCTTTTGGGTCAGTGGTGCGCAACTCGCCCAATTGTTGTTCGATCGCAGAGAGCCGGACAGCTTCGGCTTCACCGTACACCGCAAGCTCTTGCAGCCGCGTCAGATCCGTCTGTGCAGTGAGGGCAGAGAGTGCCGTTGCGACTTCGGATGTGCTGTTCTGGATGGCGTACTTGTCGGCGGCAGGCGTGCGCAGCGTGATCTGGTCGCGGAGTTTGGTCTGCAGTTCGGTGAACACGGCCACCATGCGCGGGAAGACATCGAACAGATACGGCATGACCTGGAAAGCGTTCCGGCCGTCCAGATGCACGCGTACACAGGTCGAGTCGAAGACCGCGAAGCCATCGCGCATTCGCTGGCAGGGTTCCTGGTGAACAAAGTCCACGGCTGAACCATCGTCGAAGAAGAACTTCGCAGTTGGCTTTAGCTGCTTGCTCTTCACAAGCTTCACATCGCCTAGGATCCCGACATCCTTTGATCGCGTAAAGCACGCGGATTTCAGCACCCGTGCGTAGCCAGACTTTCCGGCCCCATTGGGTCCGTAGATCACCGTGAGCTTGGGGCCAAAGCTGAGCGTTTCACCGGCGGCCAACGCGTTGACGCCTGACACGCCGGTCATCGTCTTCAGGGTACTGACCACTGCAGGAGCACCCGGCTGGAACTGAGGAAGCCCCAGGTCCCAAGCCACGCGAGCCGCGTCGGGGTCAGCCAGGTTCTGGTCAATCAGGTACTCTGAAAAGACCTCATCGAGCACCGCGTCCGGCAGTTCAACTTCCTCCACCAAGTTGCTCAGCAGGAAATGCTGCCAAGTGGGAAGCGTCTTGCCCCAGGCAGATAGGGCGTCAAAGATGTTGAACATCGGCTGTGTCATGGTGCTTAAACTCCTTAACTCAAGGGCGCGCCGCAGTCATGGATCTTTCCGAACGCCTCCCGCTGCCCCTGCGCCGGGCTGCGATCCCCGAGTACCTGGAGGTACTCCGAGAATCGACGCCCGTGTGTCATGACGAAGTTGCGAGTATCAGCCCCTTCGCACGCTCATCGCCTTGGCGTTCAACGTGAGTTGCCGATGATTGTCCGCAAGGCGCCAAGTTGCTGTCGTACGGTCAGGCTTACCCCGACACCCGCTTTCGCTGCGACGTAGTCATTATTTCCGGACTACAGACTGGTTGCAGTCAATCGAGCTCAGCCTGCCCGACATCTTCTCGTTCTCGCAAGCGGACGATGCTCGCCCAGTATTGATAAAAAAATGTCCGGTCTCGCTGTGGCCACGGCATCATTCATCACAGGACGAGGAACTGTGAACAATGAATCTTGAACTGCACTTTCGCTCGATCTCTGGCGAGTTGGGAGCCTTGAAGAATCGTGTCCGTTACATGATTCAGGATGGTCACTGGCCTACAGATGGCGAGTGGAAAGAGTCCGTCGTGCGCTCAATCATCCGTAGATCTGCCCCCTCAACGGTCTCAGTAGGCCGTGGATTCGTTGTTACGCGAGAGGGCGCGTCGACTCAGATTGATGTTCTCGTTTACGACAATGCGCATCCGGTTCTGTATCGAGACGGAGATTTGGTGTTCGTGTCGCCAGCTGCTTGCTTGGCTGCTGTGGAGGTCAAGTCTCGACTGACGTCCGCGCTTTTCGGGCAGGCGTGCGAACGCTTGGCGGACGTCGGTGACTTCATCCGTCGTGGACGAGGGGGATCAAGAGCGTTTGTCGGTTTATTCTCCTATGAGAGCCAAGGCGTTAGCCCCAAGAGAGCCTTGAACGCGCTCGCCGCAGCGGCTCGGGAATGCCAGTACCGCGTTATTGACCACGTGGCCTTAGGGAACGACCAATTCTTCAAATGGTGGTCGACGACGCCGACACGTCCCCGGCGTGACCTGCGAGCCTGGCACGCATATTCACTGCCCGACATGGCGGCAGGCTACTTCCTTCACAACCTCTTGCTGCACCTTGGCCCGGACGCGCTCAATGACGACGATGGCGCTTGGTTCCCCGAGCAGTCGAAAGAGGTGAGTTTGGTCGGCAAGCGTCCGCTGGCGGCCAGCTAGCCGAGCGCATTTCGAGCCGCGTTGGTGAGTTGAGGCACTTGGGGCGACCTGTTCGCGTGGGCCCCTCGTGCATCTCATGCGCCGTGATCGTTGTGTCAGGAGATCAGAGCGTTCCGGCTCCCACATGAGCTCAATGTTGCCAAAACCCTGAGTTCAACGGGTCGCCGCAACCGCCAGCAATCACGGCAACCTGCACCTCGAGGCTCTTCGGAGTTACGCCGCAGGCGGTTCGAATGGCTCAATGGTCTTGAAGATCCCGCTCTAGCTCATCGTCCGTCGCATCGCGACCCTACGATCCCGCCAAGGACCTGATCAAGCAAATGGTCCGGGAACGTCAGGCTAAGGCCTGACGCAGACCCGCGAACCCAACGCACTCTTGTCGTCGCCGAAGATTTCCTGCGGGGCCAGCAAAACTACTTGGCAGCATTGGAGGAACTCAGGATGAAGAACCAGCAGCAATCCGGTATGGCTCCATCACCTCGACCGCCAGACGACCTTGGGCATGTCCCAGTAGACAAGCAGCCGCACTAACGTAACGATTCGTTCCATTCTGCAAATCTCCTTCCTCTACACCCTCCGGTACCAGTAATGGCGACCACAAAAAAGCTGCGTATCTACTTCTCGGGATTTTTCAACGTCCCGCCGGAATTGGTGCAGGAATACGGCGCTTTTGACATCTCATTAATTAATGATCTTCCTCTATTCGTAGACCCCTTTTTGCTTTTCAATAGCGAGAAGGATCAATATCGGATACTCCACGAAGAGATGATCAAGTACATGATGTTTTTAAAGGGAAAATCTGGCGCAGGAGTTTCGAATGGTCTTCTAAAGGCTTGGTATTTTTTTCCAGAAGTGCGTCAAAATTGGATGGGATTCAGTAAGTCGGGAAATCGAGGTCGTGGATTGGGGAATGATTTTGCCAAGGCATTAAGAAGCAATTTCATCCAAACATTCAAAGATTTCGGAAGCGAAACAACGACGCACACACATCTTGGGAAGCTTACATTAATCAAAGACGGTGTAGGAAAAGATCAGATTAGCGATTTTACCTGCAATCTGATAAAAGGCTTTCTGGCCGAGTACACCCAAGCGTTCGCTCAACAGTATGTCCCAAAGGAAAAGCTGGGAAAATTTAATGTGGACAAAGTTTCATTTGACTATGAAACCGAGTCCTGGAAGGCAAGGCAATTCACTTTACCTAGACTGGGTAACGACTATGTGTTGCTAACCCCGGTTGATATTCTGACAAAAGATGACGCCTGGATTTCACACAATGGCTTTATCGAGGATTTTAGCCAAGTCCTCTCTTGCATAGACAATGAACAGTTGCGTCACAAGGTGGAAAATTATTTGGCAATAAAGCTGCCGATTGAGCCAACAAAAGAACAGCGCGAAAAGGCGGTTGAACAAGTCGTTGCCCAGTATCCGTTTTTAATGGATGTGTACGTCAAGCTACGTGAGCAAGCGGCGGATGAAGCTACAGAAACAAGTGCCGCAAAAATCGCAGTGGCTCGAGAGCTTTTTGTTGCGAATCTGTCGCTCCTAATTGGTGTACTAGATGAACGAACGGCATTTTTCAAGACACCCACGTCGAGCTACGAGGAAGGAATGAAGCGGGTTGCCTTTCTTAAACATGTCATCGAAAAAGAGGATGGATACAGACTTTTCTACGTGAAAGGAAGGCCGATATCGCGCGAAAGTGATTTGCAAATCATGTTTAAGCTTACTTGGTTTGCTTCGGAATTCAGTGCGGACGCAGAGGTGAATAACGGAAGAGGCCCGGCTGATTTTTTGGTTTCGTATGGAAGCAATTCCAATACTATTATCTAAT
>Ga0247823_10001681_pt1 | contig 18310 bp, 16 predicted proteins | sample 13C_PalmiticAcid_2_FD_192426 | JGI IMG/M metagenome (GOLD analysis project Ga0247823, IMG submission 192426) | Soil microbial communities from agricultural site in Penn Yan, New York, United States - 13C_PalmiticAcid_Day30 | ecosystem: Environmental > Terrestrial > Soil > Agricultural land... | reverse complement strand
GCCCGCACCCGTCGCGACCCCGAGGCTCGGAGCTAGGCCATGAGCTATCTCCACTGCCCGACCTGCCGGTGCGCCTACAACGTCACCGCGACGCCTGCGTGCCCTGCCTGCGGCGTGCGCACCGGCGCGCCCGCGGATCCGTGCGACGACGTGGTCGAGGCCGCGGAGCAGCTCGCGCGGGCCGTCGCGCGCGCCACGCCGGCGCAGCTCGCGAAGGCGCAGGCCGAGCTGGCGATGCGCGAGGCCCCGCGCGCGCTTCCCGCCCCCGGCGCACTGCCGCAGGCGGCGAGCTCGATCATGCGCGCCGTGCGCGCCGCCCTCGCGCCCGCAGCTGCGCCCGTCGAGTCGGTGGTGACCGGCCGCGCGCACACTGCGCTGCTCACCACCGCCGTGCTCGCGCTGCTCACGCGCGTGCCGAAGCCGCGGCCGACCGGCCTGCGCGCGTGGGCGCAGACCCACGTCGTGCCGCGCGTCCACGCGGCGCGCGCGCTGCTGCGTAATTGATCAGCGCGTCACGAGAACAGGTCGCCGACCGCGACTCGTGCTCGTGCCCAACGTGCCCGTCAGTCTTCGCACGCACCGTCGGCCCACTTCGCGATCTCCTCGCCGGCGCTTCGAAACAGGAGCACGCCTTCGAAGCCTTTCCCGAGCTCGCCCATGCGGGCAAGGACGCCGACGTAGTGGTGGTCGAAGTCGAGGAACGGGTACGAGCCGTACGCGCCGGGGCTCGAGTTGCGGTGGCCGGCCCCGCAGTCGAAGGTGTTGAGCGCCGTAGCCGTCGGGCACTCGAGCCAGTTGCCCAGGCCATAGCTCCAGTCTTCGTGCACCTTGTTCCACGCCGGGGAGTTCGTGAGGGTCGCGTTGCCGCGTTGGTTCGCGAACAGCTCGGTCTGCATCGCCGGCGTCAGGAGCTGGGCCTTGGACAGGGCCCGCAAGAACCCCAGGTACTCCACCGCGGTCCAGTGCATGCCGCCCGCCAGACGCGGGTTCGAGGCGGACGGTAGGTCATACGTCGCGGTCGGAAACAGTCCGGTCTTCGCCTTCCAGGCGTCGAACAGCTCGTTCCAGGACGCGGCGCCTTTGGCCTTGACCGCCATCAGCCCGGCGACCTGGAGGTGCGAGCTGGCGTACTGATACACGGTCCCCGCCGCCGGTGCGGTAGGGGCGTTGTTCGTGTAGATGGTCTCGACGCAGGTCTCGAAGTCGGCGGCCCCCGAGTTGCTGCACGCGGGATCGCGATAGAAGCCCGAGGTGAACGCGAGCAGGTGACGTAACGTGACGGTCGTGTCGGTCCAGAACGGCAGCAGATCGTGCGCCTTGGTGTCGAGGCTGAGGACGCCTTGGTCGACGAGATCGAGGATGACGACGGCCGTGACCAGCTTGGAGGTCGAGGCCGACTCGTACACCGTGGTCGGGCTCGCATTGCCATGCGAGTGGGAGTAGCTCCGTCCGTCCTCGGCCTCGAGCACGATCGTGAAGTCGGGGGTGCCGACGATGTTCGGATCCAGCGAAGCCTGGTCGAGCTTCGCGGAGATCATCTGCTCCAGCTGGGCGCAGCTCAGGGCGTCGGGGCCGGCGTCGGTTTGCGCGTCGCCCTGGATCCCTCCGTCGGCGGGCAGCGTCTCCGACTCGCTGCATGCGGCGAACGCGAGCACGAGCGAGCAGTACAGGATCCCGGTCACGCAGGCGGTCGTCGAGCCGGGGAGGGCGGCGCAGAGACGTGCTCTCGTCATGAGAGGCAGCATATCGGCGTTATCGCCTACAACCGATGACAGCGCGATGACGCGACCCGGAGCTCGCGTCAGCGCGCGCTCGGCGAGGGCACATCGTCGACCCACCACCAGGTGGCGAGTGTACTGACAAGTGCGCTCGTGACGAGCAGGCCCACCGAGGCGGTCTGCCAGCGATCGACCGCCGCGCGATCATCGGCGTACGTGGCGTACTCGGCCGTCGTCCACGCTCGGTGATCGAGCTGCGCGTGAAGCTCCTGGGCTTCGGAGCCCCGGTACCGCGCATAGCCATAGGAGGCCAGCCCCGATGCTGCGAGCGCGCCGGCCGCGGCGAACAGCCAGCGTGCGCGTACACGTCGGGGGGACGCCGCCAACGCGACGTCCAGGTGCCGAGTCGCGCCCGGTTCGAGCGTGATCACGCGTTCTTCGGGCGTGCGCCCGCGGGCGCCGAGCCAGATGCGGTGGGTGCCCGGGGCGAGCTGGAACTGTCCGCGGACGGTCGCGCGCGGCGTGCCGTCGATCACGAGGCGCGCGCCAGGGTCCGTCGCGATCGAGAGGACCGACGGCAAGGGCGTCAAGCGCGCCTCGATGGGCACGAGCTGATGCTCGACGGCCGTGACCTGGACCGACGCATCGGCATGCCCGGGGGCGGCCAACGCGAGTGCGTGCGGACCCGGAACGAGCTCGACCACGTGAGGGAGCGCGACCGGCGGTGCCCCGTCCATGCGTACGCGTGCACCTTCCACGGCCGACCACACGAGGAGCTGCGTCTTCGCGGGGAAGGAGGTCGCACGCACGTTCGGGTTCTCGTGCGCCACGAGCTGCGCGAGCGGATCTAGATTCGCGAGCAGCTCCCGAGCATCCCCGCTGCGGCCACCGCGTGGAACCTCGGCCAGGTACGTGCGGTACAGCTCGACAGCCCGCAGCAGGACGCCGGGCTCGTGGTGTTCGACGTAGACGTGGCGATAGGCCTGCGCGAGCGAGAACAACGTCTGTGGGCGCGGCCTCAAGCGATACGCCTGTTCGAACGCGGAGACCGCCGCCGCGAAATCGCCGCTCTTGTACGCGGCTTCCCCTGCGCGATGATAATCGTCGGCCGTAGGCGCTGGCTGGGCGTGGACCACACGCGCGGCGCAGGCGACGATCGCGAGGTGCCGCCAGCCTGTCATGGCCGCTCCTGATCATGCGGCACGCCCCACCACAGCTCCACCGTCGCCTCCGAGGTCAGCGCGAGGTCGCCGACCCCATCGCCATCGAAATCTCCGGAACAGACTCGCGCAGGCGAGAGATGCGCCGTGCCGAGCGCGAAGGTCTCACGCTGCGACACCGGGTCGAGCTCGTACGCCGCGAGGGTCGACTCGAGGACCAGCACGGCCTCGAGCTCGGCATCCGCGTCGAGATTCACGGTGACCGCACCGAACACGGGCGAGGTCGTGAGCACGACCGACGTCGGCGCTTCGTAGAGATCGCATGCGAGGGTCGCGCCCGTGAGCTCGCTGCCGAGGAGGAGGCAGTCCCCGCCCGCGCGTCGCACCGTCGCGAGCATCGTCGCCGGCGGTGCCGCGACGCGCAGCGGTGTACTCGATGGTGTCCCCAGATCGTAGATCGCGACCCCCTGCGCGTCTGCGAACACCAGCTCGTCGAGGCCATCGCCATCGAGATCGGCGAGTGATGACGGCGACGCTCCGTCCTCCGCGGTTACCACCGCCGCCTGGTAGGCGTCACGATCGGTCAAGTACGAGCCCTGATCGGGAAATACCCAGACCGTCGCTTCGGACCCGGCGTCCGCGAAGATCCCGACCATGTCGTTGTGGCCTTGTTTGCCGCCGACCGCGCCGATCAGGATCCGCGTGACCCGCCCGATCGCGGGGCCGACGACGTCGGAGAGAAACTCGGTTCCATCCCCGATCAGCCGCACTTCTGCCAGGTACGGCGCATCTCGGCCGGGCTCTGCCCCGAGGATGACGAGGTCGTCGATCCCGTCGGTGCCGCTGCCATACGGGCCACTCGCGAGTGCGGCCAACCCCGGCGCATCGGGCGCCGAGAGCACGATCTGGCTCGCCGCGAGGTTCGTCCCTTTCGCGATCTGGATATGTGATACGCCGTCGCGCGGCGCCCCGAGGACGAGCAGATCGTCGAAGCCATCCCAGTCGAAGGCGCCCGCGCGCAGATCGATCGGCACATCCGCCACGTCGATCGCATGGGCCTCGAACGAGACGCCGCCTTGACCTACCACCGGTCGACTGACCGCCAAGGTCACCTTCGTATCGACTCCGGTGGCGATCGCGACGTCGAGACGTCCATCTCCATTCGCGTCGAGAGCGACGGCCGAGGAAGCGCTCGACAGGTTGGCGACGAACGCGCGGCAGTACGTCCCGTTCGTGAGACGAAGGATGATGCCTTCGCGGGTGACATAGTCGACGGTACCGTTACCGCCCAGATCCGCGATCAGCCGAGGCACCGCGCCGACGGTGGCCGACGATCCGAGCCCACAGGTAGGGGGCGTTGGCGCCGCGAACGTCGCAGCGAGCACGGCGCTGGCGGCGAGCGTGGTTCCGTCTCCTTTCGCGACGGCGGCTGCGGGGCCTTCCACCGGCGCCACCAGATCGACGAACCCGTCGGCGTCGACGTCACCGAAGATCGGGGCTGCCGCGAGCGGGGCCGGGAGCGTGATCGTCAGCAACGCGTCGAAGTTCGGACGCCGTACGTACAGCGTGGTCTCGCCGACGAAGCCGACCGCGATCTCCTCCCCACGCTTCAGCAGCGCGGTATCGATGTTGCCGGCGGCGATGAGCAGTCCGGACGGGGTGCCTTGGATGCCCGTGTCACCGGGCGCCTCGCGCACGACCCGCGACAGATCCAGCCATGCGAGGCCCGCGGCCTGCGGCATGACCGCATAGGGCACCGCACTGCCGTCGTCCTGGCGAACGGTCACGAGCGTGGTGAACGCCGGTGCTGGCTGATCGCCGGCGGTCGTGCGGTCGATGTCGAACGTGCCGAGCGCGAGCATCGTCTTGGCCGGCGCACCGCGCACGCCTGCGCTGCCGGCCACGCCGCGGCCAAACGACGGCCGAAGCACCTCGACCACGCCGTCTTCGTCGAGGTCTGCTGCCGCGAGGACGCTGGATCCGGTGGTGTTGACGACCGTGTACTCGAACTGCCGATTCGCGGCGGTAAGCGTGCCGACATGCCCATCGCCACCGCCGAGCAGCTCCATCGCGACGTCACCATCACGGTCGCCCGCGACGAGGACGTCCGTCGGAAACATCGCGGGTTCGGAGCTCGCAGGCTCGAACCCTCCGATGGCATGTCTGCACCGTCCATCGATGCCGCAGCCCCACCCCGCCGGGCACGCGAGCGCGGCCGCGTTCGGGTCGCAGACATAGCTGCACTGGACGCACGTGAGATTCGGCGTGTCGTGGCCAGGATCGGGGAAGCCATCGCAGTCCTCACCCGCCTCGATGACGTGGTTGCCACACGTGCCCGCCGGAACCTCCGGGAGGTCCACGCAAGCCACCAGCGCACTAAGGAGAAGGAAGGCTCTCGACATCATCGATGCTCCTGAGAGGCGTTGGCGGACGGCGCCGCTTCACACGCGGCTTCACGGGCACATCGATCAGCGCGTCGACAGGTACGAGCGAGTCCGGGGCGGCGGCGTCGGACGGGGTGTCGGCCACGAACGTCGCGGCGTCCGGAAGCGCCGGAACCAGATGCTCGGCGTCCGACCGCGTCTCGGTGACGACACCCGGGGCCGCCGTCGTTGATCTCTCGGTCGCCCGAATGCGCCACACTCCCACGCCGATGGCCGTGCCCCCGAGCGCCAGCCCGACCGCGAGGGCGAGCGATCGCCGCCGGTGAGAGGAGGCACTCGCGACCGTCTGCTCGCTCGCGGCAGCCGTGGGGACGGCGATCGCGTGCGCGTCGTGGGATGCGAGCGCGTCGGCGATCAGCTCGATCGCCTCACTCGCTGCCGCGGGGCGTGCGTCGGGATCCTTGGCGAGGACCCGGCCGAAGACCGCGTCCAGCGCGACAGGGAGCTCCGGCTGTTTGATGCGGATCGATGGCACGGGTGTATGCGCGTGAGCATGGGCGACGTCGAGCACGACTCCGTCGAACGGCGGATCACCGGCGAGGAGCTGAAAGGCGACCACGCCGAGCGCGTAGACGTCCGAGCGCGCGTCGATGGTGCGCTTCCCGAGACATTGCTCGGGTGACATGTACGCCGGCGTGCCGATGAAGCTGCCGGAGGTCGTCAGCTCGCGATCGCTGGGTAGCGAGAGGTCCTTGGCGATTCCGAAGTCGATCAGCTTGGGATAGACCTCGCCATCGTCGTCCCGGCAGACAAAAATGTTCGACGGTTTCAGATCGCGGTGGACGAGGCCCCTCGCATGGATCGCGTCGAGCGCACTCGCGATCCCGCGCAAGAACGCGAGCGCCTGCGCATGCGGCAGCGGGCCTCCATCGATCACGTCGCGCAGCGACTGGCCCGTGAGCAGCTCCATCGCGAGGTACTGACGCCCGTCCTCGAGCTCACCTGCATCGAAGATCTGGACGACGTTCCGGTGCTGGATGCGCGCGAGCGCCGCCGCCTCGCGCAGCCCTCGCGCGCGGATGGTCTCGTCGCCGTACGCATCCTGGATCTTGATCGCGACCCGAAGCTCCAGCGTGGGATGTGTCGCCTCGTAGACGTGCGCGTAGCCACCGCTGCCGATCTCACGCCCGGTCAGCGTATAGGGACCGATTCGGACGCCGGCTTCCAGCGCGATGCGACGCGGCTTTCCCCGCTCGGCGAACGTGACCCCCTCGCTCACGACCGCACCTGGATCGACGTCGTCGCCTCGACGACAGCACGCGCGGCCCCACCCTTCGAGTACCGCTCGACCAGCTCGATGCCTGCGAGGCCGGCCGCCTTGAGATCCGCGCGGAGGCGGAACACGAGTTGATTGAGATCGCCGCGATCCGCCGAGCTGTTACGCGGCCACACGCGCTCGATGATGATCTCGTCGGGAACGAACTGACCGGGCGAGTAGGGGGCCGGTGGTGCGAGCAGGGCACATGCGAGCGCAAATCTCCGCTCCGCGAGGAGCGCACGATGTTCGCCGTGCGTGGTCGTGATCGTGACAACGCCTCCGGTCGGAAATGTCTCGAGCGTGATCGCCGTGATGCGAACGGCACCGCGCGCGGTCGGCGCCGGGTCGGAGGTCTCGAGCAGAACGTCGATCGAGCACATGCCGTGGACGAGCTGATCGCCGGGGGCGAGCGCGACGGCGACGTTGGGCGTCAGGCGCTTCCCCGCACGCGTGATGCCGTCGAGCCGCGGGACGAGATATGGCTGCTCTCCCCGCCAGGTCAGCGCCGCGGCGCCGGATGGCCACATCTCGATCACGACGTCGTCGTCGCCCCCGCCGAGGCTGAGGTCCGCCCGCCGCAGTCCGATGCGTCGACCATGCACCCCGAGCAGCCATGCGTGACCGGTGGTCGCAGCGAGCTCGCCCTCGCGTAGCGCGAGGCACACGGTTGCTCCGCCGGGAAACGCGAGCACGTCGCCATCGCGCGCCGCGACCGGCGTCTCGATCGCGATGCCGTTGACGGTCGTACGGGCGCCGGGAAACGGCACGACATCGAGTTGGCCTCGGAGACCGAACTGGAGCAGCACATGCCGGCGGCTCACCTCTGGCTCGCTCAGGACGAGGTCGCACGTCGGCGCGCGCCCGATGACCAGTCCAAGTCCGCTGATGCGTAGCGCGGCCCCTTGCGCCGGGACTGCAAACCAGGAGGTCACTCCTTGGAGCGTAGAGCGCTGCCCCAGCGCTTACAAGCCGTGTCAGCGGCTCGTCATCGAGCGGTGCGGCGTGCTCGCCGGGGCCGCCGGTGCCCTCGACGGCTCTCTACTTAGCGCGTCACGAGCTGGCGCAGCTGCCATGCCTGCACCTGCAGGTGGCGCTTGGCGCGCCGCTCGCGCGCCATCATGCGATACGCCATCGCCGCCGCGGAGCCGATCAACCCGAACACGTAGAGCGATGCGGCGATCAGCACGCTGGTCTCGTCGGAGCCGACCGCGTCGGCGTGGAGCAGCAGGCCGTGCTCGGTCACCCGCGTCGTCGTGCTCAGGTAGCCCATGCGCTCGAGGACAAACGGTCCGAGCACCGCGAGCGCGAGGAGCAGCGTCATGCCGAACGTGCGGGTGATCAGCGAGCGCGAGGGCGTGAACCCGAACGCCATCGCCGACATCGCGGCGAGCCCCGGTGCGATGAAGAACGGCGTGTACGCGTGCGCCATCACTGCGATCAACGCGGCGTTCGCGAGCGCGAGGAAGCTCTCGAGCCCGATCGGACGCACGCGCGTGCCCACGTAGCACATGACGAGGTTGAGCACGATCAGGCCGCCGACCCAGACCACGAACCGCGGCTGCGGAGGCGCGATCCAGATCATCGCCGGGACGAACAACAGGAAGCCCAGGTAGGCCCACACGCCGGCGCGTGCGTTGCTCTGCATCGCGACGATGTCGTCCTGGACGATCGCCGCCTCGACCTCGGGCGGCATCGTGCGCGGAGGCTCGATCATCAACCGCCCCACGAGCTCGGCGGCCGGCGTCAGCGATGGATCGAGCGCGAGCGCCGCCGCCGCCTCGCGCATCGCCGACGCGCGGTGCTCCGGCAGGTCGCCGGCGGCGAACGCCGCCTGCGCTTTCGCGAGGTGCTCGCTCGCGAGCTTCTTGCGGGTCGCGAGATCGCGATCGCCGTCGAGATAACGCTGCACGCGATCGCCGAGCTCGCGCGCCGTGGCGATCCGCTCCGCGCGATCGATCGCGGTCGCGGCTACACACAGGTCATCGAGCTCCGGCGGGATCGACCGATCCGGCGCGCGCACCGACGGGCGCGCGTCGAGGCCGACGAGCGTCGTCGCGAGCGCCGCCTTCCCCGGCGGATGCAGCATCTGCCGGGTGAGGATCTGGTACAGGATGCAGCCGAGCGCGTAGACGTCCGTGCGCGGGTCGACGTCGGCCTGGCCGCGCACCTGCTCGGGCGACATGAACCCGGGCGTGCCGATCACCGTGCCGGGGATCGTGGCGCGGTCGCTGTCCTCGGCGCCGCTCGTGATGTCCGCGAGATCACCGTCGGGCTCGCCGATCACCTTGGCCACACCCCAGTCGAGCACGTAGACCTCGCCGAAGTCGCCGAGCACGATGTTGTCGGGCTTGAGGTCGCGGTGGAGGACGCCGCGCACGTGCGCGAACTCGATGGCGAGGCAGACCTCCGAGAACGCACGCAGCAGCCGCTGCTGCGCGAACGGCGAGTGGTCGCTCTCGATCAGCTTCGCGAGCGTGGTGCCCGCGAGCTTCTTCATCGTGAAGAACGGCGCCCCGCTCGCGTCGTAGCCGAGGTCGTAGAGCGGCACGATCGCGGGATGCTCGAGGCGCCCCTGGATCCCGGCCTCGCGCATGAACCGCTCGAGTAACCGGTCGCTCGGGTTCGCCTTGCGGATCCGCTTGAGGGCGACCTCGCGGCCGATCGCCTGATCACGCACCGCCATGACCTCGCCCATGCCGCCCTTGCCGAGCCGCCCGAGGACCTTGTAGCGCTCCACGTCGGCCGGTGGTGGCGGGTCGGCGGCCGCGCTCGCGGCGTCACCGTCGGAGCGGGTGGGGACGCCGTCGTCCGTCGCCACCTCGGTGCGATCGTTCATTCTCCGACGATAACAGGCTGCGCAGCATCGCGGCGATCTCGACCACCGCCTCGTGCGAGCTGCGGCTCACACCCGTCAAGTTCGCGAAGCCGTGGATCAGCGCGCCGAACCTGCGCGTGATCGCGACCGAGCCGGCGCGCCGCAGCGCCGTCGCGTAGGCCTCGCCCTCGTCGCGCAACGGGTCGAAGCCGGCGGTGATCACGAGCGCCGGCGGCTGCCCCGCGAGCTCGGGGTGCAAGATCGGCGTGAGCCGCGGATCGCGCGGATCGGCGTTCGTCGTCTCGACGTAGTGCTCGTGATACCAGGCGATGGCTTCGTTCGTGAGCAAGAACCGCTCCGCGAACAGCTGCTTCGACGCGTAGGTCCCGTGGAAGTCCACGGTCGGATAGATCAGCAGCTGGCACACGGGCGCTTCGCGGGTGCCCGCCGTCTGCTGACACAGCACGGTCGCGAGGTTCGCGCCGGCGCTGTCGCCGGCGATCGCGATGCGGGTCGGATCCGCACCGAGCTGCGCGACGTGGGTGAGCGCCCATCTCCAGGCGCGCGCGGTGTCCTCGATCGCCGCGGGGAACGGATGATCGGGCGCGAGCCGGTACTCGAATGCGAGCACGCTGACGTCGGCGTAGCGGCACAGCATGCGGCACAGCCGATCATGGGTCGCGAGATCGCCGAACACGAACCCGCCGCCATGCACGAACACGAGGAGCGGCGCGTTCGGCGTGCGTGCCGCGTAGAGCCGACCCGGCATGCCGTCGACGTCGAGGTCCTCCACGCGCGCCACCTCGACGGGCGCGCCCGCGCCGAGCACCGCGGCGATCGCCTGCCGCGCGCGCAGCTCGCCGGGCGAGCTCGCGATCAGCGCTGCATCCTCGCCGACGGTGGCTAGCACCAGCTGCACATCCGGGGCGAGGGGCTCACCGTCGATGACGATCGGGCGTCCCGCGAACGGCCGGGCGGCCCGAGGAGGCAGCGCTCCGAGCACGCGGCCGAGCAGCGCCTTGAGCCGGTGCACGGGGCGCAATGTGATGGCGGTACGACGTGCCATGGGTCCTCTTTCCCCGCCTACTTGAGCTCGAGCGGGAACTTCATGCCGAGCCCCGCTTCCGAGGCGGGGAACTTCGCCTGCACGACCACGTTGCGGATGCACGTGCCGAGTGGCGTTCCCATCACGCTCGCGGGCGTGAGCTTGACGCCGGCGACCTTGCCCGAGGCGTCGGCGTTGATCTCGATGAACGCGCCCTTCGGCGGTAGCCCGTGCTCGGTCGCGCATCTCTGGATCTGCGGCACGTGCGGGCGCATCGCCGCGTTGAGAGCTTCGGTCTCCGAGACCGGCGTCCTGGCCACCTGCGTGGTGCCGGTCTTGCCCGGCTTCTTCGCCCCGCTGCCCGCAGGATCGGGAGGTGCCGCGACAGCACGGCCGCTTCCTGCATCGATGCCGCCGGTCGTGACGACCGGGATCGCGGCATCGCTCGACGTGCGATCGGGCGGCACCTGCGTCTGCGTGATGTTCACCGTCGTCGGCGGACGCTCCTGGGTCTGCTTGTAGACGAGGAACAACGCGCCGCCGGTGATGCCGACCATCGCGATCGCGAGCAGCGGCCACACGAGGCTGCGCTGCGGCTTCGCCTGCATTCCGACCACCGAGCCGGTGCCGTTGTGGACGAGCGGCACCAGGCTGTGCCCGCTCGCGCTCGTCTCGTTGCCGAACGGCGGCGGTGTGTTCTGTCCCGTGTGCCCGGTGAAGTCGGACTTCTCGCGCAGCGGGTTTGGCGTCGGGCGGAGCTCGAGCGGCGCCTCGCTGATCGTCGAGTCGACCGCGGGGAACTCGTTGTCCTCGTCGTCGAGCTCGACGTCCGTCGGCTCCTCGGGGAAGCTCGGCAGCGGCATCGCCGCGCGCGACGACGGGCTCGTGCTGCGCTGCACTGCCCCTGCGACCTGCGAGCTCCGCTTCTCGATCTGCTCGGCGAACTGCGAGCGCACGAAGTCGCTGATCTCGCCCTGCGTCCACGTGCGGCCGAACGGTGCGAGGGCGTCGAGCACGGCGCTACCGAGCTGGCGCGCCGAATCGAAGCGGTTCGATGGATCGCGATCGAGCGCGCGCGCCAGTGCGGCGACGAGGGCGTCGGGCACGTCGGGCCGGTAGCGGCGCACGTCGGCGATCGGCTGCTCCATCACGGCGCGAAACGTGAGGTAGTCGGTCTTGCGCTGGAACAACCGCCGCAGCGCGACCATCTCGTAGATGCAGACCCCGAGCGCGAACACGTCGGCGCGCCGGTCGACCGACCTGCCGCGCAGCTGCTCGGGCGCCATGTACGCGTACTTGCCTTTGACGGTGCCGGTCTGCGTGTTCGCCGAGGCGTCCTTGACCTTCGCGATGCCGAAGTCGAGCACCTTCACCACGCCGGCCTCGGTGAGGAAGATGTTCGACGGCGTGACGTCGCGGTGCACGATGCCGAGCGCTTCGCCATCGCGCTCCTTGAGCTCGTGCGCGAAGTGCAGTGCGTCCGCCACCTGCTGGATCACGCCGCCGACGAACCCGAGCTCGAGCTCGCCTTGCTCGCGCGACTTCTTGCGGAGCAGCGGCAGCAGCGTGATGCCCTCCAGGTACTCCATCACGATGTACAGCTGCCCATCGGTCTCGCCGAGCTCGTAGACCTGGCAGATGTTCGCGTGCGAGAGCTTCGACGCGAGCCGCGCCTCCCCGATGAGCATCTGGCGGAACCGCGCGTCATCCGCGAGGTGCGGCAGGATGCGCTTGATCACGAACAGCTTCTCGAACCCCGCCGCACCCTCGAGGCGCGCGAGGAAGATCTCGCCCATCCCGCCCGTGGCTAGCCGGGCCAGCAGCTCGTAGCGCCCAAGCCTGGTCGGCGCGTGGCCCCCCGGGATGCCCATCTGACGTGAAATTCTAGCAGACGCTCCGGCAGGGCGCGCCACCCCCACGAGATCCGCGATACACCCCGGGCATGCGCTTCGAGCTCCACTGCCACTCGACCTGCTCGGACGGCACGGAATCGCCGTCCCAGGTCGCGGCGCGGGCCGGGGAGCGTGGGGTCGAGGTGTTCGCGCTCACCGACCACGACACGTGCGACGGCTCGGCCGCGGCGGTGGTCGCGGGCGCCCGCCTGATCCGCGGCGTCGAGATGTCGTGCGACGACAACGGCCGCACGATCCACGTGCTCGCCTATGACCGCGGTGGCGACTGGGCGCCGCTGCAGGCGCGGCTCGACGGCGTCCGTCTCGCGCGCATCAACCGCCTGCGCGTGATGGCCGCGCGGCTCGAGCACCGCGGCATCCGGATCGACGTCGAGGCGTTGATCGCGCAGGCCGGTGAGCGCGCGGTCGGGCGCCCCGATCTCGCACGCGCGATGGTCGCCGCCGGCGCCGCGACCTCTATGCGCGACGCGTTCTCGCGCCACCTCTATGACGGTGGCCCCGTGGACGTGCCGAACGTCGCGCTGCCTCTCGTCGAGGCGCTCGCGCTCGGGCGGAGCGCGAACGCCGCGCTCGCGCTCGCGCACCCACACCTCTACGACGAGCGCGGCGTGCAGCTGCTGCGCGCGTATCGCGACGACGGCCTCACCGGCGTCGAGGCGTTCCACGGCATGTACGACGCGCGCGAGCGCGGCCGCTGGATCGCCCTCGCCGATCAGCTCGGCCTCGTGTGCACGGGCGGCTCGGACTGGCACGGCCCCGACGACGCGATGGTGCAGCCCGGCGTCGACCTGCCGGCGGAGCGCAGTGACGCGTTGCTGCGCTGGCTCACCGCGTAGCTACGACGGCGTCGGTTCGAGCAGGCGGCGGTGGTACTCGCCGAGCGCGCGGCCGTAGCCATCGAACGCGCCGGGGGGCGCGACGTCGAGGGCGCAGCCGAGCATCGTCGCGAGCGCGGCCTTCAGGTGCCCCGCGTCGGCGAGCGCGAGCGCGAGGAACGCGGTGAACGGCGCGTACGTCGGATCGTCGTCGATCGCCTGCGCGAGGACCGCCACCGCGTCATCTGCGCGTCCGACGTTGCGCAAGGTCGAGCCATAGCCGACGAGGAAGGGGCGCCGCCGATCCGCGGGGACGCCCAGCTCGGACACGCGCTCGTAGTAGCGAAGTGCCTCGCGCTCGAGCCCCGCGCGGTCGTGACCGAATGCGGCCTCGAGCTGCGCGTGCACGTTCTCCGGCTCGCGCAACGCGAGCGCCTTCGCTTCACGCAGGTGATCGTCGTGCTTGCCGGCGTCCCACAGCGCGCGGAGCTCGTCGGCGGTCATCGCTTCGTCTTCTTCGCGGGCTTCGTCTTCTTCGCGGGCTTTGCCGTGGGCTTGGACTTCTTTGGCGCGCGTGCCTTCGGCAGCTGCGGCGGCGGCTCGAGCTGCCCGAGCTCGATCACGCGGTGGTACTCGGCTTCGCGCACCGGCTGCACCGAGAGCCGGCCGGGCTTGAGCACGACCATGTCCGCGAGCTCGGGATCCGCGCGCATGCGGTCGAGCGCCACGAGGTGCGGGAACGTCGAGACGTACTCGACGTCGACGCAGTCCCAGATCGGGGCCTCGCGCGTCGCCTTCTCGTCGAAGTACGGGCTCTTCGGATCGAACTGCGTCTCGTCGACGACGCCGGTGCGCACGACGCGCGCGAGCCCGGCCGCGCCCGAGGGCTTGGCGTTCGAGTGATAGATCAGGACCTCGTCGCCGACGGACATCGCGCGCATGTGCGCCCGCGCGAAGAAGCTGCGCACGCCGGTCCACGGCTCGACGCGCACGCGCGCGAGGTCCGCGATCGAGAACGTTTCGGGCTCGGATTTCATCAACCAGTACTTCGTCATCATCAGGTTCCTACGACGGGGACGCCGACCTCGAAGGTGTGCATCGCGATCTCGCGCGAGGTCGTACGGACCTCGTCGGCAAAGCCGGTCAGGTTCACGTTGAACGAGAACGTCGTCGGCGCATCGAGCGGCCGGAAGAAGTTGTCGTAGTGCGTCGGCACGATCAGCCGCGGCTCGATCGCGCGGATGATGCGCTCGAAGTAGCGCGGCGTGAACCGCCGGCCCGAGATGCCCGCCAGCAGCACGTCGACGCCCTTCACGTCGATCGCGTCCTCGATCAGATCACACGAGCCCTGGTGATATAGCGTCACCCCCGCCACCTCGATCGCGATGCCCCAGACCTGACCGCACTTGAACGCCTGTGGCGTGAGCTCGTCGACGTGATCGCAGGTGAGCTCGCCCGCGTACGGGATGCCCAACCCGAGCTGCAGCTTGCTGTGCAAGCTCGGCACGAAGTGCACGCGAAACGGCCCGAGCTCGTACCGCCGCAGCGGTTCGACCACGACCGCGTGGTCCGCGAGCCCGTGCAGGCCCATCAAGCGCTGCAGCGACGTCGAGCCATAGACCTTGCAGCCCGTCCGCCGCGCGATCGCGGGCACGTCGAGCGCGTGATCGAAGTGCGTGTGCCCGACGAGCACCGCATCCGCGCGATCGATCCACCGTGCGATCGCGTGCTCCGACGCCGGCACGGCCTTGCGCCGCACGAGCGCGCCGAGCGTCAACCGCGTCACGTACGGATCGATCCACACGACCGTGCCCTCGTACGCGAGCCGAAACCCGGCGGTCCCGAACCACGTCAGCGACAGCCCGCGCGGCAATGCGTGCTCCTCGGGCCACGCGAGCTGCCGAGCTGTTAGCCGATCGCTCTCGTGTTGGCGGCGCGCGGTGGCCAGGTACTTGAGACCCGAGCCGATGTGACCGAGCGGACCGAGCACGCGTGCACTTTACATCGCTCCCGACTCCCAGAGTTCTGCGCACGGCGCTACAACCGCTGCCAACAAGGAGATACGACGATGGCTTTCACCCTCCCCGAGCTCCCCTGGGCCAAGGAAGCGCTCGCGCCGACCATCTCGGCCGAGACGATCGAGTACCACTACGGCAAGCACCACAAGGCGTACGTGGACAACCTCAACAAGTTCGCCGAAGGCACGAAGTACGCGACCATGTCCCTCGAGGACGTGATCAAGGCGTCGGCGAACCAGGCCTCCGAGAAGAAGATCTTCAACAACTCGGCGCAGGTCTGGAACCACACCTTCTTCTGGAGCTCGATGGCCCCCAAGGCGGGTGGCAACCCGACCGGCGCGATCGCGTCCGCCATCGACAAGTCGTTCGGCAGCTTCGCGGACTTCAAGACCAAGTTCTCCGAGGCGGCCGCCGGCCAGTTCGGCTCGGGCTGGGCTTGGCTCACCAAGAAGGCCGATGGCTCGCTGGCCATCGAGACCACGCCGAACGCCGACACGCCCCTCACGTCCGCCAACAAGGCGATCCTGACGCTCGATGTGTGGGAGCACGCGTACTACATCGACTACCGCAACGCGCGCCCGAAGTTCATCGAGGCCTGGTGGAGCCTCGTGAACTGGGACTTCGCGAACAAGAACTTCGCGTAGCCCACCGCACCCACCGCGCGGCGCCTCGGTGCTGCGCGGGTGTTGGCCGTCTGGATGATGGATCCCAGCATGCATGATCGCACGCTCGGAGATCCACCATGGCGAACAAGACGTGCGTGCTCGGCGCAACAGGATTTGTCGGACGTGCGCTCGTCTCTGCGTTGAGCTCCGCCGGCGAGCCCGTGCGTGCGGCCTCGCGTCGCGGCGAGCTTGGCTCCGACACGGTCGAACGCGTGTCGTGCGATCTGGAGCGCGCCGAGACGCTCGGTCCGGTGCTCGAGGGTTGCGACGTCGTCTACTACCTCGTGCACAGCCTCGGCCGGGACGATTTTCGCGAGACCGATCGACGCTGCGCCCACAACGTGGCGGCCGCCGCTGCGGCGGCTGGCTGTCGACGCATCATCTATCTCGGCGGTGTCGCGCCGCGCGGCCGTGCGTCGGAACATCTGGCGAGCCGACTCGAAGTCGGCGAGATCCTGCGCGCGGGCACCGTGCTCACCGTCGAGCTTCGCGCGTCGATGATCATCGGTAACGGCAGTGCGTCGTGGCGGATCGTCCGCGATCTCGCGGCGCGGTTGCCGTTCATGGTGTTGCCGCGTTGGCTCGCCTCGAAGACGTGCCCGATCGCCTTGCCGGACGTGATCACGGCGCTGCTCGCTGCGCGCGATGTGCCGCTGACCGAGAGCACGTGGTTCGATATCCCCGGCCCGGAGGCGCTGAACGCACGTGAGATGCTCGAGATCGTCGCTGATCTCGACGGACGTCGCATCCCTTCGATCCGCGTTCCGGTGCTCACGCCGGCGTTATCGGCGATGTGGCTCCGGATCGTCTCGGGTGCCGAATACGCGGTCGCTCGCGAGCTGGTGCTCGGCCTCACCGAGGATCTGTTGCCCCAGCGCAGCTTCTGGGAGGTCGCGCCGCACGCACCGAGCCTGTCGTTTCGGGAGGCCGCGGCGAGCGCACTGCGATCCGAGCAGCCGTCGTCGGCGTTCGTCCGCGCGCTGGAGCGCTTCGTACGGAGGATCGGGCCGCACGAATCACGAGCGTAGCTCGGCACCGCATCACCGGAGCCACGACTCGATCGCGGCGTACACCTCTGATGAGCCGAGCAGCTCCATGTGGCCGGTGCCCAGCGCGATGAAGCGATGCGAGCTCGGGAACGCGAGGGTGCGCGCAGGCTCCGCGTGGACGCCGAGCGCGCTGTCGACCGGGACCATGCCGTCGCTGCGGAGCCGCTGTCCGGCGGTGGTCGAGAGCGTCCCTGCGATCGCGTAGCACCGGACATCCGCGGGGAGTGGAAGCGGGCATCGCGGATCATGGCCACGAGCGAAGCGGTCGCGACCCTGCCAGTCTTCGTCGCAGGTATTGCCGAAGCGGAGATCGGTGACGCCCGCGCTGCGGATCCGGCCGAGGCGGGCGAGCGCTTCGCTGTAGCGGCTGATACCGAGCAGCAGGTGGAACCATGCGCCGGCGCGTTCGAGCGGCGCGCCATGATGGGGGGCGCCGAGGGTGACGAGCGCGCGCAGGCGTGGACGCCATGCGAGCGCCGTCTGCTCGGCAACGTGGCAGGCGCTGCGCGCGACGAGCGCGCCCATGCTGTGGCCGACGATCACGAGCTCGTCGACGGCGACCGGCCACGCGGCGACGAGCCGTTCGAGCAGCGCGGCGAACATGCGGCCGTTCGTCGAGATATGGAGGCCGCTGTTGTAGTGGAGGTAGACGGGCGTATACCCGAGATCGCGGGCGAGCGCGGCGCCGTGATCGTGGCCGTTGCGCGTCCACTGCAGGTCGGTGATGCAGGAGCCGTGGACGAGCACGACGAGCTTGCCGCCCGCGTCGTCCGGGAACCTGTCGCGAAGCGACTCGCGCGCGAGCTCGAGCGGCACGCCGCGGACGCGAAACGTCATCTCGATCGCGAGCGGGTTTCCGGTCTCGCTCAGGTAATCGCCGAGGACGCCATTGAGCACGGCGCGCACCACCTCGCGCTCGAGCCCGGGCACGCTCGCACCGAGGAGTGGCGCGAGCTGAGCGAGCGCGCGATCGATCCCGGTGCCCACGAGCTGCGTGACGCCGCAGACGGCGCCATACATCAACCCGGTGAGGAGCCGAGCGGGTGCCGCGAGCGGTTGCCCGAGCACCGCAGGGCCTCCTGCGATCGTGGCGTGCATCTCCTCCGCCAGCGCCGTGACGCCGCGGGTCGCTTCGACCGCCAGCTGGGTGACGCCGCGGAGATCATCGGTGTGACTGCGCGCGTGCTTCGACATCGGCCGACCGCCCGACGACACCATTCCACGAAACGGCCTCGACGGCCCGCGACAGGTGCTCGCCCGACCGAGATCTCGTGATCAGCGCTCCCTGCAGCGGTGGCGCCGTCGAGCGATATGCTGCGCGCGATGTGGAAATCGATGCCCACCCGATCGTCGAGGTTCCTCGCGGTGGCGCTCGTCGGCGCGGCCGTCGCGTGCAAGGCGGCAGAGGAC
>Ga0247823_10001680_pt1 | contig 18331 bp, 22 predicted proteins | sample 13C_PalmiticAcid_2_FD_192426 | JGI IMG/M metagenome (GOLD analysis project Ga0247823, IMG submission 192426) | Soil microbial communities from agricultural site in Penn Yan, New York, United States - 13C_PalmiticAcid_Day30 | ecosystem: Environmental > Terrestrial > Soil > Agricultural land... | reverse complement strand
CGCCATGTCGACATGTTCATTCGCAGCCATGGCGCGCTTTTTAGCAGGGAAGCGCGTGCGAACAATGCTTGACGAGCGGGGGGATGCGCGCCTATTCGCCGCGCGCTGTCGAGGGTGCTTCGTGCGCCGCTCTTCGCTTATGTGGCGACCATAGCTCAGTTGGTTAGAGCGCCGGTTTGTGGTACCGGAGGTCGCGGGTTCGAGCCCCGTTGGTCGCCCCATTTTCTCCTGTCATCGCGCGTAGACGCTTTTCGGGTGACTCGATGCGCTCGTTGCATTATTGCGTCTATACGTAATTTTCTTATGCGAGGATGAGCCAATGTCCGCTGTCTGGGATTTCGCCGATTTCGACGATCATGAACATGTCCACATGTTCCGCGATCGCGCCAGCGGGCTTACGGCGGTCATCGCCGTCCACTCGACCCACCTTGGGCCCGGCGCGGGCGGCGTGCGTTACTGGCATTATCCGCAGCGTGCGGCGGCGATCACCGACGCGCTGCGCCTGTCGCGCGGTATGAGCTACAAGAATGCGATGGCCGGCCTGCCGATGGGCGGCGCCAAGGGCGTGATCCTCGCCGACGAGAATGGCGCGAAGACCCCCGAACTGCTCGCGGCCTTCGGCCGCGCGGTCGATTCGCTGGGCGGTGCCTATGTGACCGCCGAAGATGTCGGCATGTCGGTCGCCGACATCGTCGCGATTTCCCACCAGACCAAGCATGTCAGCGGCTTGCCTGTCGCGGGCGACGAAGTCGGCGGCGATCCGGGCCCGCAGACCGCGCTCGGTGTCTATCTGGGCATCCTCGCCGCGATCAAGCAGGGGCTCGGCACCGATAGCGCAGAAGGGGTGCGCGTCGCGATTCAGGGCGTGGGCAGCGTCGGCGGCGGCGTCGCGCGGCGGCTCGCCGCCGATGGCGCGATCCTGACGCTCGCCGACGTCAATCTGACGCGCGCGAAGGAACTCGCCGACGAACTGGGTGCCGAGCTTGCCGATTCGGCGGCGATCATGGAGGTCGAGGCCGATGTGCTGAGCCCCAATGCGCTGGGCGCGATCCTGACCGAAGAGAGCATTGCCAAGCTCAACGTCCCGATTGTCGCCGGCGGCGCGAACAACCAGCTTGCGACCGCGGCCGACGGCCAGCGCGTTCATGATCGCGGCATCGTCTATGCCCCCGATTATGTCATCAACGCGGGCGGCATCATCAATGTCGCGCTCGAATATCTGGGGCAGAGCAGCCGCGAGGAAGTCGAAAGCCGGATTCGCCAGATCCCCGGCCGCCTCGCCGAAATCTGGGCCGAGAGCAAGGCGAGCGGCACGCCGGCGTCGGTGGTGGCCGACCGGATGGCGCAGAAGCTGATCGGGCGGGGCTAAATCATTTGGGCGAGGGCAGGGCGATCGGCCCGAGCCCTCCCCGTTGCGGCTAGCGAACAAATTCGCAAGCCTCACTGCCCCTCCCGCAAGCGGGAGGGGTTTTGTTATGTGCGATTTCCGCTAAGCCAGCCCCTGATGAAACGGCATTTTTATCTGGTCGCAGGCTGGGCGTCGTTGGGGCTTGGCGCGATCGGCGCTTTCCTGCCCTTGCTGCCCACGGTGCCGTTCGTGATCCTTGCGGCCTTTTGCTTCGCACGCTCGTCGCCGCGGCTTGAGACCTGGCTGCTGACACACCCGCATTTCGGGCATCATATCGCCGCGTGGCGCGAGAAGGGGGCGATCAGCCGCAAGGGGAAGATCGCCGCGACCGGCGCGTTCGCGTTCAGTATCGTGCTGGCCGCGATCTTTTCGCCATGGCCGTGGGTGATGGTGCCGGTGATCGCCGCCGCCGTGACGGGCAGCTGGATCTGGACGCGGCCCGAAGGGTGAATTCGCTTCATTCCCTGGAAGGACATCCGGATCGCACCGGGCAAATTGCTGGACCGTTTTCGCCGGCTCGCCTAAGGACAACGCGACCCGATGCACGCCTACGCTAATCCCACGCGCTTTCTTGCGATCGCCAAGCCGCTGACACCGTGGCTGCTGGGCGTTGGGCTGTTGCTCGTTCTCGCCGGCGGCTGGGCCGGACTGGCGATGGTCCCGGGCGATTACAAGCAGGGTGAAACCGCGCGCATCCTTTATGTTCATGTCCCTTCGGCGTGGCTCGGCATGGGTGGCTGGACGTCGCTGGCGATCGCCGGGCTGGTACAGCTTGTGTGGCGGCATCCGCTGTCGGGCATCGCGGCGCGTGCGATCGCGGTGCCGGGGATGCTGTTCTGTGCTTTATGTCTTGCGACCGGATCGATCTGGGGCCGCCCGACGTGGGGGACTTGGTGGGAATGGGACGGGCGGATGACGTCGATGCTCGTCCTGCTGTTCCTTTATGCGGGCTTTATTGCGCTGACGAGCGGCGATGACGGGCAAAGGCAAGGCGGCTCGCTTTCGCGCGGCGCGGCGATCTATGCGCTGGTCGGCGCGATCAATATTCCGATCATCAACCGCAGCGTCGTGTGGTGGAACAGCCTGCACCAGGGGCCGAGCATCACGCTGGGCGGATCGAGCATCGATGGGGCTTTGCTGTGGCCGCTGGGCTTGACCGTGTTCGGCTTTTCTTTGCTATTCGGTGCGATCGTGCTGATGCGGATGCGGCGGATCATTGCCGACAATCGCGTTGCGGCGCGGCTCAGGCGACTTGCCGACGACGAGGGGATTTGACGCGTGACGGGGGTGATCAGCGGGGGCGGGCAATGGGCGTTTGTCGCCGCGGCCTATGGGCTGACGGTCGTGCTGACCGGCGCGGTGCTGTGGGCGAGCTGGCGCGCGATGAAGAAGGCCGAGAAGCGCAGCGAAGCGCTGCGAAAGGATCGTAAGTGAAGGCCAAGCATCAACGGCTGATATTGGCGCTCGTCGCGCTGTGCGGCGTCGGCGGTGCGGGTGTGCTCGCGGCAAGCGCGCTGCGCGACGAGGCGGCCTATTTCCGTACGCCGGTCGAGATAGAGGACGGCAAGGCCTCGGTCGATGAGCCGATGCGGCTGGGCGGGATGGTCGCCAAGGGCAGCATCGAGCGGCAGGCCGACGGCCTGACGATCCGTTTCGTCGCGACCGACGGCAAGGCGTCGGTGCCGGTCGAATATAAGGGCATCGTCCCCGATCTGTTCGGCGAGGAGAGCGGGATGGTCGCCGACGGCCGGATGCGCGCCGACGGGACTTTCATCGCCGACCGTATCCTCGCCAAGCATGACGAGCGCTATATGCCGCCGCAGATGGGCGAGATGCCGAAGAATATGAAGGCGCCGGCAACGACATGATCGCAGAACTCGGTCTGGCCCTGCTGTGGATCGCGGCCGCGCTCGCGTGCCTGTCGCTCGTCGCGGGAACGCTGTTCCTGCGCGGCGGGGCGAAGGATCTGGCGGCGCTCGTTCGCCCGGCAAGCGTCGCGCAGGGTGTGCTGACCGCGGTGGCGTTCGGGCTGCTGATCGCGCTGTTCGTGCGTTCCGATATGTCGGTCGAGCTGGTCGCGCGCAACAGCAACAGCTTGAAACCGATGATCTTCAAGGTCGCGGGGACGTGGGGCAATCACGAAGGATCGATGCTGCTCTGGCTGATGATTCTGTCGTTGTCGGGCGGGTTGATCGCGATTTTCGAAAAGCGCCTGCGCGAAGATACGCTGGTTGCGACGCTCGCGACGCAAGCTGCGCTGAGCCTCGGTTTCTTTGCCTTCCTGTTGTTCTCGTCGAACCCGTTCAAGCGGTTGCCGGTGGCGCCGCCCGACGGGCAGGGGCTCAACCCGCTGCTGCAGGACATCGGGCTCGCCTTCCATCCGCCGACGCTTTACGTCGGCTATGTCGGGCTGTCGGTCGCCTTCAGCTTTGCCGTCGGCGCGCTGATCACGCGCGAGATCGGCCCGGCCTTTGCCCGCGCGATGCGGCCGTGGGTCCTCGGCAGCTGGATTTTCCTGACGCTCGGCATCACCGCCGGCAGCTATTGGGCATATTATGAGCTCGGCTGGGGCGGCTGGTGGTTCTGGGATCCGGTCGAGAATGTCTCGCTCGTTCCGTGGCTTGCGGGCGCTGCCTTGCTCCATTCGGTCGCGGTGACCGCGACGCGCAATGCCTTGCGCGCGTGGACGGTGATGCTTGCGGTGATCGGCTTTTCGATGTCGATGGTCGGCACCTTCATCGTCCGTTCGGGACTGCTGACGAGCGTCCACAGCTTTGCCGTCGATCCCGAGCGCGGGACCTTCCTGCTCGCGCTGATGGCGATCTATATCGGCGGCGCGCTGACCTTGTTCGCCTTGCGCGCCGGAAGTGTCGCCGAGGGCAAGAAATTCGCGTTGCTGAGCCGCGAAGGCTCGCTGGTGATTAACAATCTGTTGCTGACGACGATCCTCGCGCTCGTCCTGCTCGGCACGCTTTATCCGATCGTCGCCGAGGCGATGGGCGAGAAGATTTCGGTCGGGCCGCCCTATTATAACAAGGTCGCGGGGCCGCTCGCGCTGATCCTCTGTCTTGTGATGGTCGCCGGACCGCTTTTGAGCTGGCGCAAGGATGACGGGAAGCGGCTGTGGTCGCGGTTGCCGCTCGCGATTTTCGCGGGTGCGGTGGTGTTGTTCGGCCTGGTCCTGTTCGGCGGCAAGGTCGGGATATTGCCATTGCTCGGGATGACCGTCGCGGGCGTCGTCGCGGTGGCGAGCCTTGCACCCTTGTGGGGCCGTAACCTGCGCCGCACACCGTTGCCGACATGGGGCATGGTGGTCGCGCATTTCGGCGTCGCTGTCTGCCTTGCGGGGATGGGGGCGGAAAGCGCCTTCATCAAGGAGCGGCTGGTTGCCGCCGCACCCGGCGAGGTGATCAAGATCGGCGATTTTGCGGTGAAATTCGACGGCGTGAGGCCGGTGGCGGGGCCGAACTATACTGCGATCGAAGGCACGCTGGTTGCGACGACATCGTCGGGCAGCAGCTTTACCATGCGGCCGGAAGCGCGCACGTTTCCGGGCCTGATGGGCGCGGCGCCGGTCGAAACCAACGAGGCAGCGCTGCTGACGCGGCCGGGCGGTCAGCTCTATGCCGTGCTGGGACAGCCGGTCGCAAACGACGATGGCAGCTCCGGCCGCTATCAGATCCGGCTGTGGTGGAAGCCGCTCGTGTGGTGGATATGGCTCGGCGGGGCGCTGATCGCCATCGGCGCGGCGCTGTCGCTGCTCGGCCGCGCCCAATTGCTGAACGTCTGGCGCGCACGTCGCGCCCGCAAGTCCGGGGAGCGTTTCGCGCCATGAAGAACCGCTGGGTCCTGTTTGTGCCGCTGGCGATCATGGGATTGCTGTTCGGCGCCTTTGTCTATCGGCTGGTGACGCCCGCCGAGACGCTGATCCAGTCGCAGTGGATCAACAAGCCGATGCCCTTGTTCGACCTGCCGCCGGCCACCGCCGGGGTCGAGGGGTTGAAGAGCAATCAGCTTGCCGACGGGCGGCCGCGGCTGGTCAATGTATTCGCAAGCTGGTGCATCCCTTGCCGCGCCGAGGCGCCGCAGTTGGAGGCGCTGAAGGCCGCGGGCGTGCCGATCGACGGCATCGCGATCCGCGACCGGCCGGAGGATGTCGCGATGTTCCTGCGCGAATATGGCAATCCGTTCGACCGCATCGGGTCGGACATGCAGAGCAGCGTGCAGATCGCGCTGGGGTCGTCGGGCGTGCCGGAGACGTTCCTGATCGACGGCAAGGGGATTATCCGCGAGCAGATCCAGGGTGTGATCCTGGCCGATCAGGTGCCCGAAATCGTCGCGAAGCTCGAGGCGATGAAGTGACGTTGCGGCTGATCCTTCTCTGCCTGATCGGGGCATTTGCGATGCCGTCAGCGGCGCAGGACCGGCTACCGCCCGCGCCCTATGCCTATCAACAGCTCAAGGATCCGGCGCAGGAAGCGCGGGCGAAAGCCTTGATGGAGGAGCTTCGCTGCCTCGTCTGTCAGGGGCAGTCGATTGCGGATAGCGACGCGCCGCTCGCGGGCGATATGCGGCACGAGGTGCGCAGCAAGATCGCGGCGGGCGAAAGTCCGGCCGAAATCAAGACATGGCTCGTCGCGCGTTACGGAAACTGGGTCAGCTATGATCCGCCGTTCGATGGCGCCACGGCGCTGCTTTGGTTCGGGCCTTTGCTCTTTCTCGCGCTCGGCGGGTGGCTGGCCTTTGGCCGTTTCCGCCGCGGCGCGAGTGATGACGAGGAGGAGGCGGCATGATCTGGCTGTGGGTCCTGCTCGCCGCGCTGCTGACGATCGGTGGCATCTTCTGGCTCGGCAAGCTGCCCGCCGCGGCGCGGCCGCTGGCGGGGGCGGCGGTGATGCTGGGGCTCGCGGGCTATGCGCTGCAGGGCCATCCGTCGCTGCCCGGCAAGCCCGTCGCCGCGATCGAGGAGCCCGAGAATTTCGGCAAAGCGCTGACCGACCAGCGGCAAGGGATGTCCGAACGTTTCGGTCCCGCGGCGCAATGGCTTGGCATGTCCGACGGTTTCGCGCGCACCGGCAAGACCGAGCTCGCGGCGAAGACGCTCGAAAAAGGGCTGGAGCGATATCCCGACAATGTCGACCTGTGGGTCGGGCTCGGCAATGCGCTGGCGCAGCATGGCGGCGGCGCGATGTCGCCAGCGGCGGCGCTGGCATTCGACGAGGCGGCGAAACGCGATCCGTCGCATCCCGCGCCGCCTTTCTTCGCCGGGTTGGCGATGGCGCAGGGCGGCGACCTGAAGGGCGCCGAGGCGGTGTGGAGCCGGCTGCTCGCGCGCAGCCCCGCCGATGCGCCATGGCGGCCCGATCTGGAAATGCGATTGGCGCGATTGCGTGACGCGCTTGGGCTGCCCGCCGAAACGCCGGCCGGCGTGCCGCCCGCGGACGTCCCAAATTGAAACCTATTACAAAGGCGCGAGCTCGTCTAAAGGCCCGCCATGACTGCTGAGTCGCAACAGGCGGCGGGCGGCGCCGGGGGCGCTGCGACTGCTGCCGCCGAAACGGCCCATTATGGGCACGGACATCATAGCGATGGCAGGCTGAAGCTTGCCGTCGGCGCAATCGGCGTCGTGTTCGGCGACATCGGCACCAGCCCGCTTTACGCGTTTCGCGAGACTTTTGCCGGACATCATCCGATCGAGGCCGACCGGCTGCACATCTATGGTGTGCTGAGCCTCGTCTTCTGGTCGATGATGCTGGTCGTCACCTTCAAATATGTGCTGACGATCATGAAGGCGGACAACAAGGGCGAGGGAGGCAGTCTTGCACTGCTCGCGCTGATCAGCCGTTCGTCGGGCGAGAAGCGCTGGACGTGGCCGATCATCCTGCTCGGCGTGTTCGCGACCGCACTTTTCTATGGCGACAGCATGATTACTCCGGCGATGTCGGTGCTGTCGGCGACCGAGGGCCTGAGTTACGTCAACAAGGGGTTCGAGCCCTACATTGTGCCGATCGCGCTCGCGATCCTGATCGGGCTGTTTGCGATCCAGGCGCGGGGGACGGCGAAGGTCGGAGCGCTGTTCGGGCCGATCATGCTCGCCTATTTCACGATGCTCGCGATCCTCGGCATGATCCATATCGTCGATCATCCGGGGATTGTTATCGAAACACTGAATCCGGTGAACGCGCTGCGTTTCTTCTACGTCGACGGGTTTACAGCGTTCATCGCGCTCGGCGCGGTCGTACTCGCGGTGACGGGTGCCGAGGCGCTCTATGCCGACATGGGGCATTTCGGTCGCGGGCCGATCGGTCTCAGCTGGATGACCTTCGTGCTGCCGGCGCTGATGCTCAACTATATGGGGCAGGGCGCGATGGTGCTCGAGGCCGAGATGGGGCCTCGCGCCGACCTGATCGCCGACCCCTTTTTCCAGATGATGCCCGAGGCATGGCAGGTACCGGTCGTGATCCTTGCGATCCTCGCGACGATCATCGCCAGCCAGGCGGTGATTTCGGGCGCCTTCTCGCTGACCCAGCAGGCGATCCAGCTTGGCTTCATGCCGCGGCTGCGCGTCGAGCACACCAGCGCGTCGGCGGCCGGGCAGATCTATATCCCGATGGTCAACTGGGGGCTGATGGTGATGGTGATCATCCTCGTGCTCTTCTTCGGATCGTCGAGCAACCTTGCGGCAGCCTATGGCATCGCGGTGACGGGAGCGATGTTCATCGACACCTGCCTGCTCAGCGTTGTTCTCTTCACGCTGTGGAAGTGGCCGGCGTGGAAGGCGCTGCCGCTCCTCGCGGTCTTCTTCATCGTCGACATCGCCTATTTTGGCGCGAATTTGATCAAGGTGCCCGACGGCGGCTGGGTGCCGCTGGCGATCGGCCTGACCATCTTCACGCTGCTCACCACCTGGTCGCGCGGGCGTAAGCTGATGCAGCAGGAAATGGCCGAGGGCGCGATGCCGATCCCGGTGTTCGTCAAATCGGCGGCAAACAGCGCAACGCGCGTCCCCGGGACGGCGGTGTTCATGACGTCGAGCAGCGACGGGGTACCGCACGCGCTGCTCCACAATTTGAAGCACAACAAGGTGCTGCACGCGCGGATCATCCTGCTGACGATCAAGATCGCCGACGTGCCGTTCGTACCCGAGGAGAAATTCTGCCTGCTCGAGGATTTGGGGCAGGGCTTCCATCGGCTGGTGCTGAACTATGGCTTCATGCAGCCGATCAACGTACCCGAGGCGCTGACCCGCGTCACGAGCTGTGGTGGCGAGTTCAAGATGATCGAGACGAGCTTCTTCCTGTCGCGGCAGACGCTGATCGCGGCGAGCAAGCCCGGCATGCCGATCTGGCGCGAAAAGCTGTTCGCATGGATGCTGCGCAATTCGGAAAGCGCGATGGAATATTTCCGCCTGCCGACCAATCGCGTCGTCGAACTGGGCAGTCAAGTCGCCATCTGAGGCACGGCGAAGGTTAACTTCGCGACATGTTGCAATAAGCGTTTGAACATCGGCGCCGGTATTGCGATGCAGGGGCGACCCAACAAAGGCCGCGCAACTATGGATGTCGGCAATCGCGATGCTCTGATTCTGCCGGTACCGCCGGAACCCTTTGCCCTGATCGTCGGGACGGCGATGGAGGGTGGTTCGCACGAGGCCGTTGAAACCTCGCTCCGCCGTATGGGGCTGAAGCCCGAACGGGTCGAAGGGGACGGCGCCGATGTTGCCGCCCGGATCGCCACGCCGCGCTTTCGCTTGACGTTCGGCGCGGTGTCGGTGCTGGCCGGGCCCGCGGCAGGCGCCGCGCTGGACCTGGCCGATCCCGATCATCCGTCGACCAGTCTGCTGGCCGCCAGCCTGCCACGACGATGGCGCGAGCGCGGCGCGTGCTGGGTTTTTATTCCGGAACGCGAGCCCGAAGGCGACGGCGCGGCGGCGTCATCGACCGAGCAACCGACGCGGATGCGCGAATTTTTCAAGATGATGGTGCTGCTGATCGACCTGTTCGATGCCAGCCATATCTTCTGGTCGCCGGCGCGACTGTGGTCGGATGCGCCGCAATTTCGGGCGTCGATCGCTGAAATGCTGGCGAGCGGCACGCCGCCGGTGCTGCACCTCGTCGCGTTCCGGCGCAAGGATGCCGGTGACGGCGCAAGCATCGGAACGCGTGGGCTCGCGCTTTTTTCCGGGCAGGAATTGGAAGCACGTATACCGGGCGGCTGGACGGTCGCCGAGATGGTTCGGCGCCTTTCAAGGCTGGCACTCGATATGATGCTCAACGGTCCGGTTCAATATGCGCGGACGATGCGCGGGCTGGAGGCAGGCGAGTGGATCGAGATACTGCCGCCCCTACCCAATGCAGGTCAGAGGTCGACTGTTATCGTCGAGTTCGGCCGCGATCGCTGATGTCGGGGCGCTGCTAGTACGGAGCGCCACCGCCGCAAACCGGGTTTCAGCGCCATCACCTCATTCCAATCGCCCTGCTGCATCGCCAGCAAATGGCGGCGATGTTCGAGCAATTGCATGACGAAGGCTTTGCGCTCGAGCATTTCGGCCGCAACAGTTTGACACTTCCCCCTTGCGAGCCACTGGCGCTGCGGTCCGGTGATGCGCCGCACCGCGGGCCGCATCATAGCTATAGCGATGTCATTGCGGCGCGGGTCGAGGGATCAGGGCGCATTTCGCGCTGCACGCTCCAACCGATCTGCGAGCGGCACGGCGCAGCGCGGTGATGCGCCTGCGCCTGTGCAGGACACGACGCGCCGCGCGCTGACCGACCGGCACGGCGCGGGTTTCTGGCTGAACCGGCGCGACCCGATGCGGCTGTTCGTCGATCGCCCCTATCTCGACGAGGCGATCGACCGGCTGTTCGCTACAGCCTGACCTTCGCTTCGAGTTCGCGCCGGGCGGCGAGATATTGCGCTTCGAGTTCGGCGACATATTCGGCGACGGGGCGCACCGCGGTGACCGGGCCGATGCCTTGGCCCGAACCCCAGATATCCTTCCACGCCTTGACCTTTGTGTTGCCGCCCGAGCCGAAATTCATCGTCTTGAGGTCGCCTTCGGGCAGGTTTTCGGGGTCCATGCCCGCGGCGACGATCGACTGGCGGAGATAATTGCCGTGCACCCCGGTGAAGAGGTTCGAATAGACGATGTCGCCTGCGCGGCCCTCGACGATGCCATTCTTGTAGCCATCCTCGGCATTGGCTTCGGTCGTGGCGATGAAGGCGCTGCCGATATAGGCGAGATCGGCGCCGCACGCCTGCGCCGCAAGGATCGAACGGCCGTGGCCGATGGCGCCCGACAGCGCGATCGGGCCATCAAACCATTCGCGGATTTCCTGCACCAGCGCGAAGGGCGACTGGCGGCCGGCATGGCCGCCGGCGCCCGCGGCGACGGGGATCAGGCCGTCGGCGCCCTTTTCGATCGCCTTGCGGGCGAAACGGTCGTCGATGATGTCGTGCAGCGTGATGCCGCCCCAGCCATGCACCGCCTGGTTGAGTTCTTCGCGTGCGCCGAGCGAGGTGATCGTGATCGGCACTTTCCATTTCTCGCAGGTCGCGATGTCGTCGAGCAGCCGGTCGTTCGATTTATGGACGATCTGGTTGACCGCATAGGGCGCCGAGAGGCGGTCGGGGTTGGCGCGATCCCACGCGGCGAGTTCTTCGGTGATCTGGTGCAGCCATTCGTCAAGCAGCGACTGCGGGCGCGCGTTGAGCGCGGGGAAGCTCCCGACGACGCCGGCCTTGCACTGCGCGATGACGAGTTCGGGCCCCGAAACGATGAACAGCGGCGAGCCGATCACGGGCAGGCGCAGGCGGTCGAAAATCGGGGGGAGGGCCATGAATCATTCTCCGGTTGCGGTTTGCAACTGACCTTAACGTAAACGGAAGGCGAGTTGCAAGCGGGTATGAGATAGGCGTACTTGGGTAGACACGACAAGGGCGGCCGTAAGGGCCGCCCTTGCGCCGTTTTCGGGATGAGGGTCAGGCTGTGGCAGGACCGCGGCTGGCCTTGAAGGCGAGATAGCCGAGACCGATCATGACGATCAGCAACGCGCCCTGTGCCGCGGCAAACGGCGGTTCGGTGCCGTTGGGAGCGAGCGCGTTGAGCGCGGGCACCTTCAGGAAGGACTGGACGACGAGCACGAACAGGTTGAGCCAGAGCGCCATCGTCGCGGTGACCGCATAGACCGGGGCGGCGCGGCCGGCGAGCTTGCGAGCGTACCACGCCCAGAAAGCGACCGCGAGCACCAACGTCGAGACGATCCCCGTGCCCAGCGCCGGAGTGAAGGCGACGATCGGGAAGAGGAAGCCGGTCAGGCTGGTAAGCAGCGTGAACCAGAGAAAGATGACGTTGGTGCGAGGCAGGAGGCGGCCGCGGGCGAAGGCGGGGAGGACGATGAGGCCGGCGATAATACCGACGAAGCTGATCAGCACGTGAAGCGTGGTGAATTGCGGGATGGTCAGACCGAGGATCATGGCACGTCTCCTTTTCAGGTGAGGAGGCGCGGTCGGGGGCCCGCGCCTCTTCCTTATCAGTTGTTGATGAAGTCGAGAAGATCGGCGTTGAACCGGTCCTGTTCGGTGACCGTCAGGCCGTGGCTGCCGCCCTTGTAGACCTTGAGCACCGCCTGCTTGACGATCTTGACGGTCGAGAGCGCGGCGGCGCCGATCGGTACGATCTGGTCGTCGTCGCCGTGGAGGACGAGTGTCGGTTTGTCGAACTTCTTCAAATCTTCGTTGAAGTCGCTTTCGGAGAAGGCGCGGATGCTGTCGAGCAGGCCCTTGAGGCCGCCGTTCATGCCCTGCCGCACGAATTCGTCGCGCACCGCTTCCGAAACCGCCGCGCCGTCGCGGTTATAGCCGTAGAAGGGCAGAGTCAGATCCTTGAAGAACTGCGGGCGGTTGTCGAAGGTGCCCTTGCGGATGCCGTCGAAGACGTCGAGCGGCAGGCCGTCCGGATTGGCTTCGGTCTTGAGCATCAGCGGGGGGACCGCGCCGATCAGCGCGACCTTGGCGACGCGGCTCGTACCGTGGCGGCCGATATAGCGGGTGACTTCGCCGCCGCCGGTCGAGTGGCCGACGAGGATGACGTCTTTCAGGTCCAGCTGTTCGATCAGTTCGGCGAGGTCGTCGGCGTACTGGTCCATATTATTGTTGTCCCAGACCTGATCCGAACGGCCGTGGCTGCGGCGGTCGTGGGCGATGGTGCGGAAGCCCTGGTTGGCGAAGAAGACCATCTGCGCGTCCCAGGCGTCGGCGCTGAGCGGCCAGCCGTGCGAAAAGACGATCGGCTGCGCATCCTTCGGGCCCCAGTCCTTGAAGAAGATGTTGGTGCCGTCCTTGGTGGTGATCGTGGTCATGATATGGTTCCTTTGATTTGAAGGGCGGGGTGTCCGTCCCGGTGATTGGGAAATAGGCCGGGACGATCTTGCGCGGGATTGGCGGACGCGACATTATGCGGGCCAAATCCGACATATGTGCAATTGGGGAGGCGAGATGCCCAAGTTGAAGATGCCCGACGCGCCGCCCGCGTTGGTCGAGGTCGGGATGATGCTGTATCCCGACTGTCAGACCGGGATGGTTCACGGCATCACCGACCTGTTCCACGTCGCCGGCCGTTTTGCGGTCGATCATGGTCGCCGCCCGATCCGCGTCAGCCATTGGCGGCTGCAGGAGGGCGGGGGATTTGCCCGCTGTTACGACAGTCATGCCGAGGAACATGCCGCCAATTCGCCCGCGGTGCTGATCGGGCCCGGCAGCCTCCACAAATTGCTCGAGCCGGGCGAGGTCGAACCCTATGCGCGCTGGCTGCTCGACCGGCATGCGCAGGGCACGGTGCTCGCGTCGAATTGCGGCGGGGCGTTCGCGCTGGCGGCGACGGGATTGCTCAGCGGTCGGCCCGCGACGACGCACTGGTTTTTCGCCGAGGAGTTCCGGAGCCGCTTTCCCGACGTGCGGATGGAGGCCGACCGGATGGTGGTCGACGATGGCGATATCGTCACCGCGGGCGGGCTGATGGCATGGACCGATCTCGGGCTGCGGATCGTCGAACGCTTGCTGGGCCCGACGGTGATGATGGAGACCGCGCGCTTCCTGCTGATCGACCCGTCGGGGCGCGAGCAGAAAAATTATGCGAGCTTTGCGCCGCGGCTCAACCATGGCGACGAGGCGATATTGAAGGTGCAGCACTGGTTGCAGGCCAAGGGCGCGGGCCCGGTGGTGGTGCCCGAGATGGCGGGCGAGGCGGGGATGGAGGAGCGGACTTTCCAGCGGCGCTTCAAGGCGGCGACGGGGATGACGCCGGTCGAATATGTCCAGCATATCCGCGTTGGGAAGGCGCGCGAGCTGCTGGAGTTTACGAAACGGACGGTCGATCAGATCGCCTGGTCGGTGGGCTATGAGGATGCGGCGGCGTTCCGCAAATTGTTCCACCGGCTGATCGGGCTGTCGCCGCACGAATATCGCCAGCGTTTCTCGACCCCGCAGTCGCTGGCCGAGGTCGCCTGAAATTTTTTTCGGTTCGTGTCGATTTGGCGGACGCTCGTTCGTCGTGTTGGCAGGAGCCGCTTTTGGCCCGATCGAAAAGGAGATGAACGATGCGTGTAATGGTCTTTGTCAAAGCGACCGAGGATAGCGAAAAGGGACTGCCGCCGACCGAGGACATGACCGCGATGTTCGAGGCGATGGGCAAGTTCAACGAGGAACTGGTCAATGCCGGCGTGATGGTCGACGGCGACGGACTGAAGCCCTCGTCAGCCGGCAAGCGGATCGCGTTCGACGGTGCGAGCCGCACGGTGATCGATGGGCCCTTTGCCGAAACGCGCGAACTTGTCGCGGGCTATTGGGTGTGGGAGGTCAAGGACATGGACGAGGCGGTCGCGTGGGCGAAGCGTTGTCCGAACCCGATGCCGGGCCCGAGCGAACTCGAAATTCGTCCCTTTTACGAAATGGAGGATTTCGGTGAGGCCGTGACGGCCGAGATCGCCGAACGCGATCAGCGGCTGCGCGAGAAGCTCGGCGGCGAATAGGTCCTGGCGGACGCCATGCTTGCCTCTCCTGCTTCGTTGCCCGAGAAGGCAGGCATGGCGGCCAATGAGACCCATCGTGCGATCGAGGCGGTGTTCCGGATCGAGCGCGCGCGGTTGATCGCTGCGCTCGCCCGGATGACGCGCGACGTCGACCGCGCGGAGGAGCTGGCGCAGGAGGCGCTGCTGATCGCGCTGACCGAATGGCCGAAGTCGGGCGTGCCCGATAATCCGGGCGCCTGGCTGACCGCGGCGGCGAAGCGGCGCGTGATCGACGGGGCGCGGCACCATGCGATGCGGGAGCGGAAACATGCCGAGATCGCGCGCGAACTGGACGAGGAACGCGACATGAGCGCGGAGGCTGTCGAGGCGGCGCTCGACGATCCGCTGGGCGATGAACTGCTCGGGCTGATCTTTGCCGCCTGCCATCCCGTGATCGCGCCCGAGGCGCGCGCGGCGCTGACGCTGCGGCTGGTCGGCGGGTTGACGGTCGAGGAGATTGCGCGGGCCTTCCTGTCGAACGATGCCACGATCGCGGCGCGGATTACGCGGGCGAAGAAGGCGATCGCCAAGGCGGGGATGGCGTTCGAGGTGCCGCGCGGGGCGGAACTTCAGGCGCGGCTCGGGTCGGTGCTTGAGGTCGTCTATCTGATCTTCAACGAAGGCTACGCGGCGACCGTAGGGCCTTCGCTCGTCCGTCCGCCGCTGTGCGGCGAGGCGCAGCGGCTGGGGCGCATTCTGGCCGGACTGATGCCCGAGCAGCCCGAGGTGCTGAGCTTGCTCGCGCTGATGGAAATCCAGGCGTCGCGGCTGGCGGCGCGGGCCGGGCCGGATGGGCGGTTTGTGCCGCTGACCGAGCAGAACCGGGCGCGGTGGGACCAGTTGCTGATCCGTCGCGGGTTGAATGCCCTCGATCGCGCCGAGGCGCTCGGTGGGGCGGATGGCCCTTACGCGTTGCAAGCGGCGTTAGCTGCATGCCATGCGCGGGCGCGGTCGGCGGAGGACACCGACTGGCGGCGTATCGCCGCGCTCTACGATCGGCTGGGACAAGTGATGCCGTCGCCGGTGGTCGAGCTCAATCGTGCGGTCGCGTACAGCATGGCGTTCGGTCCCGAGGCCGGGTTGCGGCTGGTCGACGCGATCGCCGAAGCGGCGGTGCTCCGCAATTATGCGCCGCTGCCCGCCGCTCGTGGCGATTTCCTGTTCCGCGCCGGCCGGCGGGGCGAGGCGAGAACAGAGTTTGAGGCGGCCGCCGCGCTGTCGGGCAACGAGCGCGAGCGGGACTTCCTGCTGGCGCGCGCCGCGGCGTGCGCCGAATGACGACGGTTGCGGTCGAGAGCATCGGCGTCGAAGCGCAGCCACTGGTGATCCTCGACGATTTCGCGCCCGATCCCGACGGCTTGCGGCGTTTTGCCATGGCGGCCGATTTCGCGCCGGCGCTCAACCATTATCCCGGCGTCCGGGCCGATCTCCCGCCTTCCTATCTCGCGACGCAGTTACCGATCATCGCGGCGGCCGCGGCTGCGGCGTTCGGGCGGACCGGGCTGATCAGGGTCGTCGATGCGAGCTTTTCGATCGTCTCGACCCAGGCGGGCGAGCTGACGATCCCGCAGCGTCTGCCGCATATCGACGCCTTCACCGAGGATCGCATCGCGCTCGTCCATTATCTGTCGCCCGAGGGAGGCGACGGCACCGCTTTCTTTCGCCACCGGGCAACGGGTTTCGAGACGGTTGACGAGCGGCGGCGCGACCTTTTCTTTCGTCACCTCGACACCGAACTGCGTTATCGGGGGCCGCCGCCGCCCGGTTATTTGCTGGGCGATACGCCATTGTTCGAATGCATCGCCACCGAGCCCGCGCGCTACAATCGCGCGCTGCTCTATCGCAGTTGGAACCTTCACAGCGGGGCGATCTCGCCTGACAATGCGCTATCCGCAAACGCCAGCGACGGGCGGCTGACGGTGACGGGCTTCTTTTCCATAGGTTAGAAGCACGCCCGGCGCGATTTTGACACGACTGTGCGACGGTTTAGGGTTGCTGTTCCGGAACGGGACAACGGCCCGTCGCACTTCGGTGTAAGCGGGGCGACGAACGCCCTATGGGCCCGCGCCTCCCCATTGAAAACTGGACGATAACCTGTGACCTTTTCGACCCGCATCCTGTTCCCTGCCGCGATTGTCGCGACTGCGCTGACGCTGCCCGCCCTTGGACAGAACAAGGCGATCACCGGCATCGATGCGCTGCGCGAGTGGAATCTCGTCGTGCTCGGCAACCTCGAATCCTCGTCCGAAGTCGAAGGGCGGACGTTTGTTGGCGGCAACCTCGGCGGCAATTCGTCGAATTACGGTATCCGCGCCACGACATCGCCGAACGGGCAGCCGGGGTTGACCGTCGTCGGCAATGTCACGGGCAGCCACAAGAATCTCAACAACGGATCGGGCGCGGTGATCGGCGGCAATGTGTCGAGCGGATTCAACCTCAACGGGCCGAACCAGACGGTGAAGGTCGGCGGGACGATCAGCAACACCAACGTCAACCAGAACACCGTGATTTCGAACCTCGACGCGAGCAACCCCGCATTCGGGCTGGCGCTGCAACAGCAGAAAACCGATCTGAAAGGCAGCATGGGCAGCCTGTCGTTCGAGATGGGCACGCTCAAGTCGAACAGTCAACTGACGGTGCAGGGCAACCGAGGCACGTTCACTGCGCAGCCGAATGCGCAGGGGCTGGCAGTATTCAACATCACCGCGGCCGACCTCGACAAGATTGGCGAGATCCAGTTCAACCTGAACGGCGCCGACACCGCGATCGTCAACGTCAGCGGCCGGTCGATCAACCTCAACGACAATTTCCTCGGCGGCACCAATAACCTCGGCGAGCGGGTGATCTGGAATTTCCCCGAGGCCGAGACGCTGAAGCTCTCCACCGCGTGGGGCGGATCGGTGCTCGCGCCGCTCGCCGATGCGGAAACGCGCAATTATATTCAGGGGTCGGCGGTATTCGGCAATCTCAAGCAGAATGGGGAGATGCATATCGGGACGTTCAAGGGCGGCTATACGACGTCGCCGCCCAGTGGCGGATCGAGCGGCGGCGACAGCTCGACCGGCGGCGGCGCGGTGCCGGTTCCCGAACCGGGGATGGTCGGGCTGTTCGGGCTGGGCGTGGCAGGGCTGCTATCGTGGCGGCGGCGGCGCGCTAATGCCCTCCTTGCGCGCCAGGTGGGCGATAGAAGCGGTGACGAGTGACCGCGCCGTCGATGATGTGACCGCGCAGCCGCAGGCGCATTTCCTCGGCGCCGGCGGGGGTGGTGCAGATGAGACGGGTACCGCCCGATGGCAGCGGTTCGATCGCGCTTATGCTGACGCCTTGCGAGAGGCAGATTTGTTTCACTTCGGCTTCGGGGAGCGCGAGATTCATCGCGCGGCTCATTCGAAGCCCGGATCGCGCGCCCAGGCGCGGATTGCAGTGGCGACCTGTTCATAGCCGGTGTCGCTGGCGGTCGCGACGGCGAGCGGGCGGCCTCCGAGTTCGGCATTTTCGGTGTTGAGGAAGGCGATTGCGGGATCGCGCCCGCCCATCGTCAGGAAGGCGAGCTGGCTGATGTCGCCCTGTCGGCGTGCGTCGTCGCGGGGGAGGGGTGTACGCTTTGGGCGGAAGAAGCTGTTCGATCGCGCCTTTGCGGGGCTCGTGGTCTCGTCGCCGATTGGGTCGGCAGGGCTGGTTTCGGGATTCATGGCGCGCGGCTCCTCCTTGTAAGCGGGAGCGCGCACGTCTCTCAGTCGCGGCGGCCTACGAAGAACGCGTACCGCGATAATGTTTATATGGGGACTCGGTTGGGACATTGTAAGGCACCGCCGGGAATGATCCCCGGCGGTGCGCTTTGGTCAGGCGGCGACCT
>Ga0247823_10001679_pt1 | contig 18332 bp, 11 predicted proteins | sample 13C_PalmiticAcid_2_FD_192426 | JGI IMG/M metagenome (GOLD analysis project Ga0247823, IMG submission 192426) | Soil microbial communities from agricultural site in Penn Yan, New York, United States - 13C_PalmiticAcid_Day30 | ecosystem: Environmental > Terrestrial > Soil > Agricultural land... | reverse complement strand
GATTGGATGTAATCAAATAATTTTTCTTGTTTCTCTCTGTTGTTGGGGTCATTCAGATGCTCGCACCAGACATCTTTGTATTCTCCTTTATCGCGCAGGTGCGTGGCCCGGAACAGGCTGCAATCATTGACAACCAGTAGGCAGTAATTGATCGGCAGGAAAATAATACACCGGATAAGACCACCTTTCAAAAGCCTGTGTAAATCTGCTCGTTTGGGAGGAGTGACCAAGTAACTGATCAGAAAGATAACGCTGCACAGGGCCATAGGAAAGATGGAGATGATAGCCATTTCACGACTATTACGCCAAAGCTGTACCCGGAATAGCAGACTAAGCATGAACATCGAAACAGACAAGCCTAAAATTAGCGTGCCTCCCAGGAAATAGGTGTGCCGGCCATCTTCTTTTTTCTCCCGGAGCAAATACCAGGAAAAGTAACAGAAAAGAGTGGATGCCAGTATGGAAGTTACGATAAAAGCTTCTGAAGCAAAGGGCATTCCGGCCACCTTGAGCAGGAACATTAGTATAATAGCAATATAGGTAGCCAGCTCAATTTTTTTCATGCAGCAGCTCATTCATGTTTTAAATGAGCTGCTAAAGTACAATGTTTTACTTATTCCCTTTGGGCGGCGGGATTTGACGCATCGCAGGTTTACCCATAATGACTTCCGGCTTGGGTACCACGGCAGGTTCGCCCATCAGCACTTTTTCCGGAACCGGTGGCACAATGGTATCCGGAGGCATGGGTATGCTGATGCCACCCATGATGACAGGCTCTGGCTCGGGAGGAGCTATGGCGGTATCTGGCCGGGCGATGACCATATCTCCCATGATACTGGAAGATGGCTCGGAAACGACAGGCACAGATATGGGCCCAGGTACCGGAATGGCGTTGATGGTTACGCTGTCTTCGGATACAGGCCTGGTTTCACCCAACATCATCTGGTTGGTGGTGTCGGGCGGCGGAGCGATCATCATGCCGGTGGTTTGATGCTGTTCTTCCGGAGCCTTCGTTGTGGGATTGGCCGTGTTGCACGATGCTGATAATAGCCCGAAAGCAAACAGGAAAATAGCTGCCATCTTCGTAAACCGCGACAAGCCTGAGGTGAATAATGAGGTAACAAAAGTATCGGGCGTGGCAATAGGTGTATCGAGGTAAGCGGCGGGTATGCGGCCGCAGGTATTCGTATTATTTTGCAGGTACACCAGTATATCTTCCGGCTCCCAGTGCGTAAAGTCCACAACGGTTTTGCAGCAGCTGCCGCAGTGGCGGCCTTGTTCGTTGGGTGTCATGGCATCCCAGTTTTCGTGGCAGGGTTCGGCAATTTGGATCAGCGATGTCATATGCTTGTTTTGATAGTAAGATGCACCCCCTGAACCGATTGCATAAACAGGGACTTAAATTTTTTAAAAAAGCAGTTTCAGTTTCCTGATTATCAGGCTGCTGATAAGATGTATACGGCGAAGTGGGTGCAGTGCGGCCGATATTGTAACTTAGCCCGCATGAAGAAACTGTTTCTGCTCGATGCCATGGCATTGATCTATAGAGCCTATTACGCGCTGATCCGCAATCCGCGCATGACCAGCACCGGAAAAAATACCAATGCCCAGTTTGGGTTTACCAATACCCTGATCGAACTGATCAACAAAGAAAAACCAACCCACCTGGCCGTGGCTTTTGATACCCACGCACCCAACGAGCGCCACGTAGATTTCACCGATTATAAAGCCAATCGCCAGGAAGCGCCTGAAGACCTGCTGGCTTCACTGCCCGATATCAAACGTATCATTCGCGGGTTCAATATTCCCGTAGTAGAGCTGGATGGTTACGAGGCCGATGACGTGATTGGTACCCTGGCCTGGGAAGCTGCCGATGCTGGTTATGAAGTGTACATGGTAACGCCAGATAAAGATTACGGTCAGCTGGTGCGCGACAACGTATTCATCTGGGTTCCGCCTTCCTTTGGTAACCCTGCCAAAATCATGGGTCCCAAAGATGTGTGCGAAAAATGGGGCATCAACAGTGTCGACCAGGTGGTAGATATCCTGGGCCTGATGGGCGATGCCGTAGATAATATTCCCGGTATTCCCGGCGTGGGCGAAAAAACAGCGGCCAAACTGCTGGCCGAATACCAGACCCTCGAAAGTGTGCTCGAAAATGCCGATAAAATCAAAGGTGCCCTGGGCGAAAAAGTGCGCAACGGCCGCGAGTCGGCTATCATGAGTAAAAAACTGGCCCGCATCATTACGAATGTACCGGTGCAGTTTCATGAGGAAGATTTCTGTTTGTCGGAGTGGGATCGTCCGGCCCTGGAGCAGGTGTTTGCCGAGCTGGAATTTAAATCGATGGGCAAGCGCATTCTCGGCGAAGGATTCAATGTGCATACCGGCGGTGCCATGCAAACCGACCTGTTTGGCAATGTGGTAGAATTTAAATCTTCCGAAAAATCGCAGCCCAAACCCGCACCGGGCCGCACTGGTACTACGGAACTGGCCGAGGGCGAAACCGCATCGGGCGAAAGAAACATCCACAATACCCCGCACGATTATAAACTGGTGAATGATGAGGTTGCCATTGCTCAACTCGTAGCCGAGCTGCAGCAGCAGCCCGAAATCTGCTTCGATACCGAAACCACCGGCACCGATGCCAACCGGGCCGAACTGGTGGGCCTCAGCTTTAGCTGGAAAGCAGGGGAGGGCTATTACGTACCTTGTCCGGCCGATCGCGAAGCCACCCTGGCCATCCTCGAAAAATTTGCGGCGCTATTTGCCGATACCTCCAAAAACTGGGTGGGCCAAAACCTGAAGTACGACCTGCTCATGCTCAAATGGTATGGCTATACCCTGGCCGGCAACACGTTTGATACCATGCTGGCCCACTACCTCATTGAGCCTGAAGGCAAGCGCAGCATGGATATGCTGAGCGCCAAGTACCTGAATTACGAGCCGGTAGCCATCGAAGAACTGATTGGTAAAAAAGGCAAGAATCAGGGCAGCATGCGCGATGTGGAGCTGGATAAAATCAAGGAATACGCCTCGGAAGATGCCGACATTACCTTGCAGCTCAAACACCATTTTACGCCACTGCTGAAAGATTTTGAACTCGAAAAAGTATTCAACGAAGTAGAGAACCCGCTGGTGAAAGTGCTCACCGATATGGAGTTTGAAGGCGTGCGCATCGACGAAGGTTTCCTGCGCGATTATTCGAAAGAGCTGGACCGCGAAGCCAAACTGAGCGAAGAGCGGGTATATGAAATGGCGGGTGTGCGGTTTAACCTGGCTTCCCCCAAACAACTGGGCGAAGTGCTGTTCGAAAAACTGCAACTCGATCCCAAGGCCAAGAAAACGAAAACCGGTCAGTATGCCACCGGCGAAGAAGTGCTGTTGAAACTGGCCAGCAAACACCAGATTGTAGACGATATCCTGGCTTTCCGCGAGCTCACCAAGCTCAAATCAACGTATGTAGATGCCCTGCCGGAAATGATCAACCCCAAAACCGGCCGTGTGCACACTTCTTATGCACAGGCAGTAGCCGTAACAGGCCGCTTGAGCAGCAACAACCCCAATCTGCAAAACATTCCGGTGCGTACCGATCGCGGTAAGGAAATCCGTAAGGCTTTTGTGCCCCGCGATGCCGAGCATACCCTTATTTCGGCCGATTACAGCCAGATTGAACTCCGCATTGTAGCAGCCATCAGCGGCGATGCCAACATGGTAGATGCTTTCCGTTCCGGCAAGGATATCCACACCGCCACCGCTGCCAAAGTGTATGGTATTGAAGAAAGTGAAGTAACGAAGGAAATGCGCTACAAAGCCAAGAGCGTGAACTTTGGTATCATTTACGGACAAGGTGCCTTTGGCCTGGCCGAAAACCTGGGTATTCCCCGCTCTGAAGCCAAACAGCTCATCGAAAACTACTTTGCTCAATATACCTCCATCAAAAAGTACATGGACGAAACGGTGAACTATGCCCGCGAGCATGGTTATGTGCAAACGGTGATGGGCCGTAAACGCTGGTTAAAAGACATTACATCGGCCAACGCAGTAGTGCGGGGGTATGCCGAGCGTAACGCCATCAACACACCGATTCAGGGTACAGCTGCCGATATGATTAAAATGGCGATGATCCGCATCCAGGAGCGCATGAAAGCCGAGAACCTGCGCAGCCGCATGATTTTGCAGGTGCACGATGAATTGATTTTTGATGCGCACAATAGCGAACTTACCCTGTTGCAGCCGCTCATTATAGAATGTATGCAAAGTGCGATGGCCCTGCCCAACGAAGTACCGGTGATCGCCGAAGTAGGTACCGGCAACAACTGGCTGGAAGCGCACTAAAAAAGTTTTTTGAAAAAAGATTCACTGCGTAAATAGATTACGCACTGGCTAAATAATTTTGCCATTGTAATTAGCAACAAATATATTTGCTAAACAATTTAGCGAAAAACACCGGATACTTTTTAAACTTGTAAAAACCTTAGATATGTCAAACGCAGAAAAACTCAAAGCGCTCAAATTAACCATCGATAAAATCGACAAGGATTTCGGTAAAGGTTCGGTGATGATGCTGGGCGATAAACAGGATGTAGACCTGGAAGTGATATCGACCGGATCGCTGGGATTGGATGTAGCGCTCGGCGTAGGCGGTTTTCCCCGCGGACGTATCGTAGAGATCTACGGTCCTGAGGCTTCAGGTAAAACAACCATTGCCATTCATACCATTGCAGAAGCCCAGAAAAAGGGTGGTATCTGCGCCATTATAGATGCCGAGCACGCTTTCGACGCCAGTTATGCCCGTAAACTGGGTGTGGATGTAGACAGCCTGCTGATTTCGCAACCCGACCACGGTGAGCAAGCCCTTGAAATTGCTGACCGTCTGATCCTCTCCGGAGCGGTAGACGTAGTGGTGATCGACTCCGTAGCCGCCCTGGTACCCAAAGGTGAGCTCGAAGGTGAAATGGGCGACAGCAAAATGGGTCTGCAGGCCCGTCTGATGAGCCAGGCCCTGCGTAAACTCACCGCCACCATCAACAAAACCAACACCATCTGTATCTTCATCAACCAGCTGCGTGAGAAAATCGGCGTAATGTTCGGTAACCCCGAAACCACTACCGGTGGTAACGCCCTCAAATTCTACGCATCAGTACGTCTCGATATCCGTCGTATTTCGCAAATCAAGGACGGTGACGAAGCTGTAGGTAACCGCACCAAGGTGAAAGTGGTGAAAAACAAAGTAGCGCCTCCTTTCCGCCAGGTAGAGTTCGATATCATCTACGGTGAAGGTATCAGCAAAGTAGGCGAGCTGATCGATATGGGTGTAGAGCTCGGTATCATTGGTAAAAGTGGTTCATGGTTCAGCTACGGCGACTCCAAACTGGGTCAGGGTCGTGATGCTGTCAAACAACTGCTGCTCGATAATCCCGGTCTGGCCGAAGAAATTGAAGGCAAGATCCGTGTGAAACTCGTAGCCTCCGACGCAGCCGCTGCTGCCACAACAGAAGCATAAGGATTTGAATTATAAGGGTTAGTAAAACAAAACAGAAAGGTCTCTGCGGAAGCAGGGGCTTTTTTGTTTTATGTAGTCGGGGAAAGATTGCTTTGGTGCTGCGGATGACAGAAGGTCAATAGTGAATAGCTTGCCCCGCCCAATGCGGGGGTCAATCGCCAATGTGAGAGTAGGAGAAAGAGTTCCCTTAACCGTCATCTCCAAAGGAGTCCTGTAGACCTGCGTGAAGCGTAGCGGAATGCCGGATCTGCTCAGAACAAGAACCCGCTCCAATTGGAACAATAATCTCATTCCGCGATCCCCCGAGAAAATCCCGCATCTCCTTGTGAGATACCAAAGTCCCACAGCATTCCTCTGAAAACGACAAAAGGGATAATCTAATTATCCCCTTTGCATAGTTCCTTATCCCTGGTTATTCTCAATCAGGCTACTTCCCCGTTCCCATTCTCCACCGTAGTGCGCACTTTAGCGTCCAGGATGCGGTCGATGAGGTGGTTGAACTGGCCTATTTCTTCTTCGTTGAGCTCGTTGAGGATGGCAAACAGGTTGTCTTCCACGGTGTCGATCTTGCGAAGAATCTCCAGGGCTTTTTCGGTGATGTGAATATGCGTTTCGCGTTTATCGGCTTTGTTGGTGGCGCGGTCTACCAGGCCTGCTTTTTTGAGGCGGGTAATGAGCCGGCTTACATCGCTCATTTTGAAGAGCATGCGCTCCTTGAGCAAATTGATATTGCAAGGCTCGGGGTAGCGGCCACGCAGAATGCGCAGGATGTTGAACTGCTGGGCAGAGATTTCGTATTGCTTGAAAAATTCCTGCTGGTAATTTTCCAGCCAGTTGCACAGGTACACCATACCCACATGGGCTTTCTGGTATGGCGATTTAAAATTACTTTGTTTGATCAGCTTCTGTAGGTTGTCATCCATTTTCACAGGTTTACCACGTTCATAATAAGGCTGGTATAGGAAGCCTACAGCGAATTTACGCTGATATCCTGATATTATACACGTTATAACATCCTTTAATAAAAAAGGATGCTATATATTGTTTGTATACATTAACTAAACAGGTACATCACGTCTTCGCGGGTCAGTTTCTTGATAAAGCCCTGGTCATCGGAGATGATATCCTTGACGAGTGATTTTTTCTTTTCCTGCAGCTCCAGTATTTTTTCTTCTACGGTATCCTTACAGATCATGCGGTAAGCCAGGATATTTTTCGTTTGTCCGATACGGTGCGTACGGTCAATAGCCTGTTGCTCAATCGCGGGGTTCCACCATGGATCTACAATGTACACATAGTCGGCAGCGGTCAGGTTCAAACCCACACCACCGGCTTTGAGCGAAATAAGGAATACCCGGCAATTGTCGTTGCCCTGGAAGTTGCGGATCGCTTTTTCCCTTTCGGAAGTGCTGGTACCGCCGTCGAAGTACTCGAACGGAATATTGAGGTTTTTGAGGCGCTCACGGATGAGGCCCAGCATACCGAGGAACTGCGAGAAGATGAGCACTTTGTGATCGCCTACGTTTTCGGTGATCTCGCGGGTCAGTTCGTCCAGTTTCACCGAGTGGTTTTCGTACTCGGAATCTTCATTGAGGATAGCCGGTGAATCGCAGATCTGGCGCAGTTTCATCAGGCCCTGGAGGATGGTGAGCTGGGAGCGGTCTACGCCCTGCTCGTCGATCAGCCCCAGGATGCGGCTGCGGTAGGTGTTGCGGAAAGCCTCGTAAATCTTGCGTTGCTCTGGATTCATCTCGCAGAACAGCACCGATTCTGTTTTCTCGGGCAGGTCGCGGGCCACCTGTTCCTTGGTACGGCGCAGGAGGAAGGGGTATATGAGTTTGCGCAGGTGCTGTTTGGTTTCATCTTCCGCAAACTTGTCGATAGGGTTGGCAAACTCCTGTTTAAAGAAGTCCATGCCGCCCAGCATACCGGGGTTGAGGAAGTGCATCTGCGCGTAAATATCGTAGGTGTTGTTCTGCATGGGCGTACCGCTGAGGCAAAGTCGGTTTTTGCAATGCAGGAGTTGTGCAGCTTTGGCCACTTTGGAAGTGGGGTTTTTGATGGCTTGCGACTCATCAAGGATGGCATAGTCAAACTCGAGTTGCATCAGCATCTGGATATCGCTGCGGAGTGTACCGTAAGTGGTAATGATGATATGGTACGGATCAAAAGCACTGATCTTGGACGCCCGCTGGGTGCCATGGTGGATCAGGAACTGAAGATCGGGCGTAAATTTCTTAATCTCGTTCTGCCAGTTGTACACCAGTGAGGTAGGGCATACCACCAGTATTTTACAATTGGGGTTCCGTTGCTGGTAGTATTGAACGAAAGCCAGGGTTTGAACCGTTTTACCCAGACCCATATCATCGGCCAGTACGCCACCCCAGCGGATTTCGTTGAGGTAAGCCAGCCAGCGGAAACCGGCTGCCTGGTAAGGACGAAGGATGGGCTGGAGCAGCTCTGGAACCTCGTAGTGATTGGTATCTTCGGGGTTCATGTTGAGCAGGCGCTCTTTTTTCTCCATCAGCTCATTGCGCAGGGCTTCGTCGTCGATATAATCGTACAGCTCGTCGATGATGCTGAAGTTGTATTTGCTCAGGCGCAGTTTGCCACCTTTCTCCTCACTCATTTTAAAGAGCAGGCTGTAGCGCTGCAACCATTCTTCGGGCAGCAGACCCACGCTGCCATCGCCCAGCTTCACGTAGTTGTGCTTGGCTTTGAGCGCTTTTTTTACATCCTGGATTTGTACAATCTGGTCGCCGAAAACGATTTCCACGTTGGCGTCAAACCAGTCGATACCCGAGCTCAGTTGCAGGCGGGTTTCGGGTTTGTGGCGGCTTACTTTAAACTGGCGCAGGTTTTCATAACCCAGCATCTCCACATCCCATTCCTTCATGGATTCGAAGAAGGAGAAGAACCAGTTCTTTTTAAACGCTTCCTTGGCTTTGAGCATGAAGTAGCGTTCCTGGGTGCGTACCACAAAATGGGCGCTCAGGGTTTTGAGCCTGTTGAGCCAGTCCTGTTCTGCATCTTTGTTGCGGTGGATGAGTACCACTTTACCGTTTTGCTGCACAAACATGGACATGTCTTCGTTCCACTGCGCTTCGTGTTTGTCATACACAAAGATGGGCGTGAGCATGAAAAACTCGCCCTGCTCCTGCATGTACAGGCGCATTTTGGGGAGTATACCCGACTCTTCCTTGAGCAGTTTGGGGTGGAAGTGTATGTTGTACTGCTTACTCATTGGCAGCAGTTCGTTCTCGAGGGTATGCTGCCAGTCGGCCTGTTCTATTTTCCAGGGGCCCTGGGTCAGCAGTTTATCGGCCATCGCCGCATCGGGCTGCTGGCGGAAAGTATAGGCTACATTTTCGTAAATGAACAGCAGTCCGCTTTCGATGGTGTTCTTCTCGAGCGGTATGCGGTTGGTGCCAATGCGTACAAAAGATTTCACCTCCACCTGTTTGCCTGCCGGCAGTACTTCCATTTCGAGGATAGCGGGTTCGGCAGAGATGGTAACGGGTTTAAGGTTACTGGTTTTAAATCCTTTGCGGTTGGGCAGTAGAAAAGTGCGTTTGCGGTGGGCCAGCGACTCCCAGAAGCGCACCAGCTTTGGATGCAGGTACTCGCGGATGAGCTCGCGGCTTTCGTCCGAAATGGTGGTGCCGGGTTGGTACACAGCATCCATGAATTCGCCAAATGGCGCGTTGCGCTTGATGTACTTGGCTATTTCGGTTTCGTGAAACTTGCGGATCACGGGTATCAGCTCCCTTTCCTGTGCCTGGAAATTATCAGCTACTACATATTTGCCCAGGTCTACTTTTTTAACGAGGTCTACAAAGCGGTCGCCTTCTTCGGAAGCTTCGCCGCTGATGAGGTCGAGCGAAAAGTAGGGATACAGTTCCTGGTTCAGGTTGATAACAATCCCGGCATGGTATTGACCTAATTTTTCAGATTCGGCTACTTCCACTTCGGTTTGCGCACGGGCCATGGCTACAGCGGTAGCGTAAGGCGAGGCGTTTACTTTTTTAATGGCGGGGTCCAGCACCTTCATGGTGAGTTTGCCATCGGCGAGCTGAAATTCGAATTTGCCTTCCAGTTCGTCTGTCAGGCTGTAACCATAGAGGCTCAGCAGCCGGTTTTTCTGGAGGTCGAAGTTGCGGATGGTATCAAAGTAACCAGGACCGCGGGTTTTCTGCAATTGCAGCAGCAGCGCGGTTTTGTGCACGCAAAGGGCGTGGTCGGTTTCGTTACAATCGCAGGAGGTATCAAAGCTGCGTTCTTCATTGCGGCCAATGATCACCATGTGTTCCTGGCCTTCTTCGGTTACCTCGGCTTCTACTTTTTCGTCCTTAGCGCTGAAGATTTTTATTTTCTTATTGGAAATAATGGCTTCGGCCTTGCGGAAAATATTTTCGGATGAGTATAATTTGATCTGGGTAGGATCGATCTGGCGCATACGTACCACAGTATGCTTCTGGTTGTAGCAGATTTCGCCATGTTCCAGGCCCTGGGTATTCAACAAGTCGTTTAACTGAAACAATGCTGCTACTTCGTGGCGGCAGATTTCACCCATATTGTATGGGCATTGGCAGCGCACGCTCATGCTGCGGGGATCGTTGTATTTGTTGATCAGTACACGATAGGTATTCTGGTACACATCGTTGCGTACTTTGAATTCAGCTTGTTTAATCAGGGTGTCGGCCTGCATCAACTGCACACCTCCGGTCAGAAAAATCTTCTTTCCCCGTCGAACAACTTCTTCCGTCCCGTAGTTATATATATGTTTCAGCAGTGGTGGTAGCGACATGTTTGCGCTTGCCCCGGTTTGAAAAAGGCAATCTGCAAAATTAAGTGAAAAAATCCGTGTAAATGAAATGCCGCCTGCGACCCGGGTATTTTACGTAACTTGCACCCGCTGCCAGAGGCCCTGAAAAGCCCGCCAGCGCAACGTTTTGTTAAATTTCAGTTAACATATTATGGAAAAACCAGTTCTCATTTATTGTTTCGACGCCTATTGTGGCTGGTGCTACGGTTTTAGCGGTGCTATCAAAAAAGTAGCGACCAACTATGCCGACAAACTTTCGTTTGAGGTTTTGAGCGGCGGTATGATCGTTGGCGAAAAAACACCCCATATCGGCGCTACTGCCGGCTATATTGCACAAGCGTACAAACAGGTTGAAGAATACAGCGGCGTTACTTTTGGCGACGATTACCTGTGGCATATTAAAAATCCTGATCAAAGCGATTGGTTCCCCGACTCCGAAGTGCCGGCCCGCGCGCTGTGCATCCTCAAGGAAATGGTGCCTGCCGCTACGGTGTTCCTGGCTTCGGATATCCAGCATGCGCTCTACCTCGAAGGCCGCGACCTGACCGATCCGGAAGCATACAACCTGATTCTTGAAAAATACGGCATCGATAAAGCCGTTTTCCTCGAAAAACTGAACAGCGCCGAATACAGCGAAAAAGCCCGCCAGGAGTTTGCGCTGTGTCGCCAGCTGCAGGTAACCGGCTTCCCCTGCGTGTTTATCCAGGCCAATGATGGCAAATTCTACATGGTGGCCCGGGGTTATACCTCTTATGAAGACCTTACCGCACGCATTGATGCGGTGTTGGAACAATCAGCTTAAGATTTTTCTTTAGTTAAAAATCCCCGCAGGTTTGCGGGGATTTTTTTTGTTCTTTTTTATCGCTGATGTGGGGATGTCTGATGTCTGATTTGAGATGTAGGATGTAACGATTTATGATTTATTACCGCAAGTCGCCCTGCGTGTGGGGACAAGGACAAACACTGATGCACATCGTTGATTAAGCGTATCGCTGATGTGGGGATGTCTGATGTCTGATTTGAGATGTAGGATGTAGCGATTTAAGATTTATCACTGCGAGCAGTCCTGTTCTACAAGTGAGGGAACTCACCCGCCAGGTTCGCAGATCCTGGCGGGTGCGGGGACGAAAATTTATCATTGATTGGCAATATGAAAAAGCCCCGGTTCGTGAACCGGGGCTTTTATTATATCCATCAGCAAAAACTTATTCGGCTTCTGCTACTACTTCTTTTACTTCGGGGATCATGCGTTTCATCATACCTTCGATACCGCTTTTGAGGGTAATCATGCTGGAGGGGCAGCCACTGCAGGAGCCTTGGAGCATGAGGGTTACACGGCCGGCATCGTAGTCTTTGAACTGGATGGCACCGCCGTCCATTTCTACTGCGGGGCGCACGTAGTTGTCGAGCAGTTCCTTGATGCGTACTACCACATCGCTGTCGTCAGCGCTTACAGCATTGCCATCGGGTTTTTGCTCAATCTCGTCTTCATTGATCATCACTTTGCCTTCTTCCATGTACTCTTTCAGAAACTGTTTGATGCTGGGGATCACATCCATCCAGTCGGTTTCCGGAGTTTTGGTGAGGGTTACAAAGTTGCTGGCAATGAATACGCTGCGGATAAAAGGAAATCCAAACAACTCTTTAGCCAGGGGGGATGGTTTGGCACTGGCCTCATCCGGAAAATCGATGCTTTTGCCGGGATACAGGAGTTTGTTGGCCACAAACTTCATGGTTTCCGGGTTAGGTGTCATTTCCGTATATATACTCACAATAGGATTGCCGGTTTTCATCATTACAATTTATGTTAGGCAGCAAAGTTACGTAATCTGGAATAATGTCGTAACTGCGCCCGGGTTTTTGATAATCGGGTTTTATTTTCTCAGGTCCAGGATGCGGTTCAGCTTGCCGCCTTCGCTACGGGCTATGCTGCCGGGTTTTTCCAGCACAATGCGCATGCTCAGGCCTACCTGGTCTTTTATTTTCTTGGACAGTGCCTTGATGGTCAGGGTTACCTGGTCGTGCGCATTCCAGGTGGGTTCGTCGCAATCGGTCAGCTCCCAGCCGGTTACATATTGTTCGGATACCTCAACTTTTACCATCACCTCGTCCATGCTGCCGGTGCGGCTTACCACCAGCTGGTAATTCGGCGTCAGCTGGCTGAACTGGTCTATCACAGCTTCTACCTGCGTATGAAACAGGTTCACCCCGCGAATGATGAGCATATCATCGGCCCGGCCCTTGATGGGCGCCATTTTAATATGGGTGCGGCTGCCTTGTTTGTCGTAGTAGATGCTGGTAATATCGTTGGTCCAGTAGCGGAGTACCGGCATGGCTTCCTTGGTGAGGGTGGTGAAGACCAGCACGCCTTCCTCGCCCTCGGGCAGCGGCTCGCCGGTGTGGCGGTCTACGATTTCGGGAAAGAAATGATCTTCCCAGATATAGCTGCCGGTGCCTTGCTCATCCCAGGCTTCGATGGATACGCCGGGGCCGATCACCTCGCTCAGGCCATAAATATTGGTGGCTTTTACGTTCAGCTCCTTCTCAATCTGGTGGCGGATGGCCTCGGTCCAGGGTTCGGCGCCCAGCACGGCATACTTCAGGTTAAGCGAGGCAGGATTAATGCCGCGCGCCTTCATGGTTTCGGCCAGGGTGAGGGCGTAGGAAGGGGTGCAGCAAATCATTTCGGCCTGGAAATCCTGTAGCAGCATCAGCTGTTTGTCGGTTTGTCCGCCCGAGATGGGAATTACGCACAAACCCAGTTGCTCGGCGCCGTAATGCAGGCCCAGTCCGCCGGTAAAGAGGCCGTAGCCATAGGCATTCTGGATTTTCATACCAGGCTGCCCACCGGCTGCTGCCAGGGAGCGGGCTACTACTTCCGAAAATACATCCAGGTCGTGGCGGGTATAGCCCACCACAATAGGTTTGCCGGTAGTGCCACTGCTGCAATGCAGGCGGATGACCTCGTTTTGCGGCACGGCAAACAGCCCGAAAGGGTAGTTGTCGCGCAGGTCGGTTTTGTAAGTAAAAGGCAGTTGGTGTATGTCCTGTATATCCCGGATATCGGCCGGGGTAACGCCTTTTTCGTCCAGTTTTGTTCTGTATGCCGGTACCTGCTGATAAACCCTTTGTACCAGGCTGCGGAGACGCTCGCTTTGCAGTTTTCTCAACTGTTCCAGCGGCATTGTTTCCAGTTCCTTATTAAACATGCTCGCGGGGTGGTTTTTTATTAAAGTTAGTACTCCGGAGGCACAGAAAGCGCAACCGGCCTGCGTTGGCTTATATTTTTACTATGCTCATTTAAACCGTTCCGTTTTGTAAAGTTTTGCAGATATTTAAAATGTTATACATTTGCAAACACACACAGGCGGATTTGTTTATTGTTCAGCCTGTATAAACAACATTGAACTAATAAACGATCCGATCCTTTCTCCAAACCTGTTTACCCTGGTTTTATTGGACAGACGTTTAGCAGTTCACCCTTTGAACTAAATGAATTGTTATGTCTAAAACCATTCAGCAGCTCCTGCAGGAGCGCATTGTGATGATTGACGGGGCGATGGGCACCATGATCCAGCGCCACAAACTGGAAGAAGAAGATTACCGCGGCGAGCGGTTCAAAGACTGGCATATGGACATCAAGGGCAACAATGACCTGCTGTGTCTCACCCGTCCCGATATCATCAAAGACATTCACCTGCAATACCTCCTGGCCGGTTCCGATATCATCGAAACCAATACGTTTAACGCCCAGGTGATTTCCATGGCCGATTACGATATGCAGTCGCTGGCCCACGAAATCAACGTGGCGGCAGCCCGCCTGGCCAAGGAAGCAGTGAATGAATTTCTGCAAACACCCGAAGGCAAAGAGCGGGGCGCAGCTTTTGTGGCAGGCGCCATTGGCCCAATGAACAAAACCCTGTCGCTCTCTCCCGATGTGAACAACCCCGGTTTCCGGGCCGTTACCTTCGATGAGGTAGCCGATGCGTATTATGAGCAGATCGATGGTCTGGTGATCGGTGGTGCAGATATCATCCTGATCGAAACCATTTTTGATACGCTCAACGCCAAGGCGGCGATTTATGCCACCCGCAAGTATTTCCGCGATCACAATATTGAACTCCCCGTAATGATTTCGGGCACCATTACCGATGCCAGCGGCCGTACCCTCAGTGGCCAGGTGCTGGAAGCATTTTACATTTCGGTGATGCATGCCCGCCCGCTGAGCGTGGGCCTCAACTGCGCACTGGGTGCCGAGCAAATGCGTCCGCACATTGAAGAGCTGTCGCAGATCGCTTCCTGTTATGTAAGCGCCTATCCCAATGCCGGTCTGCCCAATGCTATGGGTCAGTACGACGAAGAGCCGGCCGATACCGCACATTTCCTGGAAGACTGGGCCAAAGATGGCCTCGTTAATATTGTTGGTGGTTGCTGCGGCACCACGCCCGATCACATTCGCCACATTGCCCAGCAGGTAAAAGGTGTAAAGCCCAGGGCATTGCCCGAGCTGGCTGCCCAATAGTAGTGGCCGAACCGAGTAGTGTGGAGTTTTAAAAGTTATAATCCTTATGTCTCAGAATATTATCCGTCCCTTTTTGCGCCTGTCTGGCCTCGAACCCCTGGTGGTGCGGCCCGAAACCAACTTTGTTAACGTAGGAGAGCGTACCAACGTAACCGGCTCCAAAAAGTTTGCCCGGCTCATCAAAGAAAACAAGTACGAAGAAGCGTTGAGCGTAGCCCGCCAGCAGGTAGAAAACGGTGCGCAGGTGCTGGATGTGAACATGGACGATGCGCTGCTCGACGGCGAAAATGCGATGGTCACCTTCCTGAACCTGCTCCAGGCCGAGCCGGATATTGCCCGTATTCCCATTATGATCGACAGCAGTAAGTTCTCGATCATCCAGGAAGGGCTGAAATGTGTGCAGGGCAAGTGTATCGTTAACTCCATTTCGATGAAGGAAGGGGAGGATAAGTTCATTGAGCAAGCCATCAGGTGCCTTGATTACGGTGCGTCGGTGATTGTCATGGCGTTTGACGAAAACGGTCAGGCCGATACTATGCAACGCCGGGTAGACATTTGCACCCGCGCTTATGAAATCCTGACCCAACAGGTAGGCTTTTTGCCCGAAGACATCATTTTTGACCTCAACATCTTTGCCGTAGCCACCGGTATTGAAGAACATAATAACTATGGTGTAGACTTTATCGAAGCCACCCGCATCCTCAAACAAAAGTACCCGCTGGTGAAAGTGAGCGGTGGGGTGAGTAACCTTTCGTTCTCTTTCCGGGGCAACGATCACGTGCGCGAAGCCATGCACAGCGTGTTTCTGTACTACGCCATCCAGGCGGGGATGGACATGGGTATCGTGAACGCCGGTCAGCTGGTGGTGTACGATGAAATTGAACCGAAGCTGCGTGAGTTGTGCGAAGACGTAATCCTCAACCGCAACAACGACGATAACGGTGCTACCGATAAACTCATTGTTTTTGCCGAAACCGTAAAGGCCAAGGGCAAAGAAGAAAAGAAAGACGATGCCTGGCGCCACAACACGGTGCAGGAGCGGATGAAACATGCGCTGGTGAATGGAATTACCGAATACATTGAATCCGATACCGAAGAAGCCCGCCAGCAGTATTCCCGTCCGCTGGATGTGATTGAAGGTCCGCTGATGGATGGTATGAATGTGGTAGGTGACTTGTTTGGTAGTGGTAAGATGTTTTTGCCCCAGGTGGTAAAAAGCGCCAGGGTGATGAAAAAAGCTGTAGCGGTACTGACTCCCTTTATCGAAGCCAGCAAAGAAAAAGGCAGCTCAGCCGGTAAAGTGCTCATGGCCACCGTAAAAGGGGATGTGCATGATATTGGTAAAAACATTGTAGGCGTAGTATTGGGTTGTAACGGCTATGAAGTGATAGACCTCGGTGTGATGGTGAGCTGCGATAAAATCCTGGAAGAAGCCAAAAAACACGAAGTGGATATGATTGGTCTCAGTGGACTCATCACGCCTTCGTTGGATGAGATGGTGCACGTAGCCAAGGAAATGAAGCGCCGCTCGTTCGATATTCCGCTGCTTATTGGCGGTGCCACCACCAGCCGGATGCACACTGCTATTAAAATTGCGCCCGAGTATGAACATGGTGTGGTGCATGTGCTCGATGCTTCGCGCTGCGTAACCGTAGCCGGTACCCTGCTGAATGCACAAAACAAACCCGGTTATCTGGGCAAACTCAGTGATGAGTACATAAAACTGAAAGAAGACTTCTTCAATAAAAAATCGGTGAAGCAATTGTTGCCCTGGGCACAGGCGCAGCAAAACCCGGTAGCCATCAAATGGGACAACTTTGTGCCGGTAACACCCCGCCAGTCAGGCGTGCAGGTGTTTAGCAAACACGACCTGGGCGAGATTGCCAAATACATCGACTGGGGGCCGTTCTTCATTGCGTGGGAACTGCACGGCAAGTTCCCTGCCATCCTCTCCGATGAGGTGGTAGGTGTAGAAGCGACCCGTTTATATAATGATGCGCAAAAAATGCTGCAGCAGATCATCGATGAAAAATGGCTGGAGGCCAATGGTGTGATGGGTATTTTCCCCGCTGGCCGTACTACCGCCAATGATGTAACGGTGCTCTCGGAGAATGGTCCGGTAGAACTGAACTTCCTGCGCCAGCAATCCAAGAAGGTAGCAGGGCAGCCCAATTTTTCGCTCGCCGATTTCATTAAACCGGCCGCAGCAGGGGAGTATCCCGATTATATGGGAGGCTTTGCCGTAACCACCGGTGGCGATATCGAAACCAAGCTGGCCGAGTTTGAAGCACAGCACGACGACTACAGTTCCATCATGCTCAAAGCCCTGGCCGACCGCCTGGCCGAAGCGTTTGCCGAACTGCTGCACGAAAAAGTGCGGAAGGATATCTGGGGGTATGCCTCAGAAGAAGTGCTGAGCAATGATGAGCTCATTAAGGAAGCCTATAGCGGTATCCGTCCGGCGCCGGGTTATCCTGCTTGTCCCGACCATACCGAGAAGTACAAGTTGTTTGATATGCTGGAGGTTGGAAAAAACACTGGCATCGAACTCACCGAGTCGCTGGCCATGTATCCCGCATCCAGTGTGTCGGGCTGGTACTTTGCACATCCCGAGAGCAAATACTTTGGTATTGGTAAAATAGACAAAGACCAGGTGATAGATTACGCTGCCCGCAAAGGCATGACGATAGAAGAGGTAGAGAAATGGGTAAGGCCTAACCTGGAGTACGATATATAATATAATAGGACTGGTGCTGTGGAATGACCCCGGTCAATAGTGAATAGGGAATAGCCAATAGTTAAAGAGGCGGGCTCACAGGAGCTCGCCTCTGGCATTATATATAATTAAGAAGAGAGACCTGCCGGGTTCGCAGATCCCGTCAGGTCTCTTTCTTTGACGAGCCTTGATATTAAAAGTGGATTAAAAGTGTTCCCGCGCTTCCGTAACTTCGTATTCTGGTTCAGGATTTGGATAGGTTGTTTCAGTTTCTCTTCTTAAAAACAATTGAACATGAAAAAGATCCTTGCGCTGCTGTTGGCAGCAACTGTATTCACTGGAAGCGTAATGGCCCAGCAGCCGCAAACCGCTCCTGCTCAGAAAGCTACTACCACGGCCAAGCCGGCTCCTAAGAAAGCGCCGGCCGAGAAAAAAGCAGATGGTACGGTGGCCGGAGCCAAAACGGAAGACGGCAGTACGGCTAAGCATACCAAAAAGGACGGAACGCCGGATAAGCGTTACAAGGAAAATCAAAAGACCAAAAAGGATGGTACCCCCGACATGCGCTATAAAGACAACAAAACTGCTCCTGCGCCTGCCACCAAGTAAGGATATGATCATAGTAGAAAGCCCGGAAACCCTTTGTTTCCGGGCTTTCTGTTTGAAAATGGCAAAAAATGCACAGTTTTTTTGAGCTGCCTATTGCATTTACGGAAATAGCGCGTACCTTTGCACTCCCTTCAACTAAAGGGTAGTTCTTAAA
>Ga0247823_10001677_pt1 | contig 18344 bp, 20 predicted proteins | sample 13C_PalmiticAcid_2_FD_192426 | JGI IMG/M metagenome (GOLD analysis project Ga0247823, IMG submission 192426) | Soil microbial communities from agricultural site in Penn Yan, New York, United States - 13C_PalmiticAcid_Day30 | ecosystem: Environmental > Terrestrial > Soil > Agricultural land... | reverse complement strand
TCGAACAGACCCCCCTAAGGGCATAAGCCCCGGAAATCCGCCAGAAAATGGTTATTTTTCAATCGCTCTTAAGCAATCGCGCGACGTGGCCCGCCCTCATCCCGCAGCAGGTCTGCCAAATCCTGTAAATGGGCGAGTTCGCTCACCACCAGCGGGTCAGGTTTCTTACCCTCTTTGGCGACTTTCCGGCGCGGAATGGTCGCTTTACCGAAACCAAGCTTGGATGATTCCTTCAGGCGCACATCCGGTTGCGGCACCTGACGGATTTCACCCGCAAGACCGATCTCGCCAAAAAACACCGCATCCGCCGGGGCCGCCACATTATTAAGAGCCGAGATTAACGCCGCCGCCACCGCAAGGTCGGCAGCCGGTTCATTGATGCGAATACCACCCGCAATATTAAGGTAAACATCACAGCCGGAGAATTGCAGACCCACCCGTGTCTCCAGCACCGCCAGCACCATTGAAAGTCGGCCTGAGTCATATCCAATGACCGCACGACGCGGCGTCCCGAGCGGTGATACAGATACCAGTGCCTGCACCTCAACCAGCACAGGGCGTGTCCCCTCAAGCGCGGCCAGCACCACACTGCCAGTAACACCGGGCTGGCGCTGTGAAAGGAACAAGGCTGAGGGGTTGGCAACTTCCACCAAACCCTCATTCGCCATTTCAAAAACACCGATTTCATCCGTCGGACCAAAACGGTTTTTCACTGCGCGCAAGATACGGAACTGGTGCGAACGATCACCTTCGAAATAAAGGACCGTATCAACCAAGTGTTCCAGGACGCGGGGTCCTGCGATCTGTCCATCTTTGGTCACGTGGCCGACAAACAACACAATGATGTTGCGTTTCTTGGCAACGCGGATGATTTCCTGCGCGGATGTGCGCACCTGTGTAACCGTTCCCGGTGCACTATCGACGTTATCAACATAGACAGTCTGTATAGAATCAACGACCAGCAGATCAATGTGGCGTCCGCCATCTTCCATGGTCGCGACGATATCTCGTACATTTGTGGCAGAGGCCAGCTCAACAGGGGAATTCGCAAGCCCGAGGCGATCCGCACGCAGGCGCACCTGATCGACGGCTTCTTCGCCCGAAACATAAACGCAGCGCGCATTCTTTTTGCTGAGCGCACAGACAACCTGCAGCAACAATGTCGATTTGCCGATCCCCGGATCGCCACCGATCAAAAGCGCCGAACCCGGCACTACACCGCCGCCTGTTACGCGGTCAAATTCAGCAATCCCGGTGACAAGGCGCGGCAGGCGTTCATGACTTTGACCACTGAGATCAACCAGCTCCAGCGAACGGCCCTTTTTGGTACCCATACCCTTGGGTACGGCGGCTTGCACCACCTCCTCAGAGAGCGTGTTCCATTCATTGCAGGAATCGCATTTGCCCGACCATTTGGTCGCCACAGCGCCGCAAGACTGACAGACATAGTTTTTTGTTGGCTTGGCCATGATTCGCCCCTTGTTCTTCGTCTAAATTAGAACAAAAAGAGAACAAAGTCTAGGGGCTAAACACCTTCGCGCTGCAGCGCCCATTTGAACTGCAGCGTATCGGCTTCCATCGGTGCGGTAACAACCAGCTGCTTGGTCTTGCGCATCTCGCAGCCTTCGCCGAAATAAACACTGTTCTCGAGCGACAATGTGCCGCCCGTAATATAGAAACGCCAGCCTGAACCACCGGGTAAGCGCAGTAAAGCTTCCTCGCCTTCGCGGATCAATGACACTTGCACCTTGGGATGCAAATGGAAACGCATGGTCGTATCGATAGGTTTGCTGAGACCCACGGTACAAGTCAGATTTTCTTCCCCGCGCAGATCATGGCCCTGATTACCGAGATAAATGCGGCGGCGGTGCGTCACACCGTTCACTGGGACGTAGCCATCATGCACAGCATCGATCAATGTGGCATAAAGGCCCTCTTCGCGCGTCGATGACACGGTGCGTGGACGGCGACCCATATGGCCATCAGCTTTGATCTCGCAGGAATTGCGGTCATCAAGTGTAATCGTATTGTGCGCAGACGTACTGCGCAGAACACCCCGCCAGTCATCATCCATCGGGTGCGTGCCGCAAGAAACGAATATACGTTCCTTGCCATAGATAAATTCAAAAGCGAGCGGGCTGGCATGCGCGACATTGTCATACGGCCATGCCGGTGGTACGCCCACATCCATGGTCATGACGCTGCGGCCCAGTGTTACACGTTCATAATCACTATGCGGAAGGTTACGCAGTACTTTGCCGCGCGCATTCGCCTGCGCCAGAATAGCATCGGCGTATGCGCTATCGAGTTCTTGTGTACCGTGGAATGTTGTGAGCTTCTTATCCGCATGACGGAAGAAGCGCATCGCCTGTGCCATACGGTCAATCGTGTGTTCGATTTGTTCCGGCACCGGATAATCGCCCGCACGCAAGGCCAGACGGATATCGACATAAACGCGCAGCACCTCAAGCAACATCGCGGGGGAACGGCTGATATGGCCACCATCGCTGAGGATTTGTTTATCGGTTTCAGCCTCTAGCAGATCAAGGCCCTGCATCAGCCAGCTTTCATGGCCGGGGATGGTAATACCCGCCAGAATAAGGCCGCGAACACCCTGCAGTAATGAAAGACCATAGAGCGTACCCGGCAAGGCACGCGCGAGATGGCGCGATTGACGCATCAATGAGTGGAAATAACGGTCCTGAAATTCTTCGTCAGCACTCGCGCCAAAGAATTCATACAACATGATCCAGTTGGCCACGCGGAGGCCCGTCACATCGGCCTGCCATACATCGGCATCCCAACCACTGTAACGGTGCATCCAGTCAGATACCAGTTCACGTGCCTGTGCACGACCTTGATCACCGCCAAGGGAACGCAGATCACGCAGCCATTCAAAACCATGGAGATGCGAGAGCCATGCAGATGAAAGATTTTCAGTTTCCCACAAGCGGCGGCATATCTGTTTTTGTTGGCCCTCGAGTGTGAAGGCACCACTGCAGAGGCCACGCCCACGCGCAGTATCGCCCGGCCATGGGTCAACAGGTTTGGCAATCAAGTCATGTGGTGTGTCACTGCCGAGCGTCCAGTTATAGAACGCCGTATTAAAGGCCGCATGGCTGGCCTTTTGACGCAAATGACGAAGAGCAGGTACGCGCATGGACATCGTGAATTACGCCCCCCGTATCGCGCGAATATGATCGGCGTACTTCGCAGGACCATCTTTGAACACAGCAGTACCCGCGACCAGCACATTGGCACCGGCTTTGATCACTTCTTTCGCGGTTTCAGGATTAACGCCGCCATCAACCTCGAGGTCAATATGGCGTCCCTGTGCCTTGATACGCGCGGCGACATCAGCAATCTTTTCAGGAAGCGGAATATAAGCCTGGCCGCCAAAGCCCGGGTTCACAGTCATCACCAGTACCAAATCAACAAGGTCCATGACGTGATCAAGAACGTCTGTCGGTGTGCCGGGGTTCAGTGCGATACCGGATTTCTTACCCAGCGCCCTGATCGCCTGCAGCGTACGGTGGAAATGCGGACCCGCTTCTGGGTGAATAGTGATGATGTCAGCGCCCGCGTTCGCAAACGCTTCGATAAAATTATCGACCGGCGAGATCATCAGGTGCACATCGAATATCTTTTTCGAATGCGGACGAATGGCCTTCACAACGCCGGGGCCAATGGTCAGGTTCGGCACATAATGTCCGTCCATGACATCCACGTGTATGTAATCAGCACCTGCCTTATCGATAGCCGCGATCTCTTCCCCTAGACGGGCAAAGTCAGCAGACAAGATAGACGGAGCAATACGGATTCCGGGTGCGGATAACATTTATGAAAACTTTTTAGAGGGTATTCTGTGAAATAAGGTCAGGGTTTGTGATGCGAACGCATCCCCTGTGGATAAATATAGCAAACTGGAAAGGATATTTCACCCTCCATTCACAGAATTTCTAAAGTTTTTTCAGGCGATTAGGCTGCTGGCTTCAACAACGGTGACTGCCACTTGATTGAGAAGTCCAATCGCTGCTGTTGCAGTTGCGGTAATGCCTCATACGCATTCTTAAGCGCCAGATGCATCAACGCCAAATCGCGGGCTGCTGCCGCTTGTGTCCCGGCATCACCTGTTTCCAGAACTCGACGCAATGCATCCTTCTTGTTCTGATAGGCACGGGCCAGATTATCCTGTGACGGGAACCAACCCAAACTCTCGCGCAACTCACGGCCCAGTACGCGGGCGCGATCTTCCAGTTCAACCTTTGTCATGTAACGAGTCGATGGAGCATTGAAATTAAAGCTGGACGGTTGCAAGACAGGTTCAGTGCGGTTTCCAAAATCGAAAACGCGACGCACGGCCCCTTCCATATCGGCCTTCAGGCGCTGCATGATCTCATAAGCACGCTGCGCTTCCGGATCTGCCTGACGCGGTGCATCCATACCCGAGAGGTCATAGCGATTGGCCATCATGAACGAAAGTGCGATAGGCACAGTATTCACATCAAACGTTGAACGTTCCGTGATGTCATGGGCAAGATTGATAACTTCCTCCATGCTCATATTCTGGATACGCTCAAGCCCCAGACGTTCGATCTCACGACCGGCGTTGCGCGAACCCTCATGCAGTAAATAAGCATAGGTCATGTAATAGCTGACGCTTTGCGGATTACCGTAGTGAGCAGACGCAGGGCCGCCAAAGGCAGCAATCGCCAGACGCAGATCAGCCTGACTTTCCGAGAATTGCGTATAACCATCACGCGCGAGCATCAGATTGGCAAACACTTCACCGAATGTTTCGGCCTTATGCCTGTTCTCAAGAAAAGCCTGGGGGGTGTCAGCCGTCGCCAGATTCTTGATATACCAGCGATCATAGCAATGACCAATTTCATGGTAATCGACAAAGCGTTTCATATATTCGTAATCAGCAGGATTACGCAACGGCGCATCTGCCAGAGCACCATTTACACCCGGGTCACGATCAATCAGTGAATCATAGTACTGATCGCGGCTTTTATCGGCGAAGTGTGGAAACAACAGGCAGATATTCTTGCCGCTGGTCTTCGATGCCTCTTCGGTTTCTCCATACTGGAACTTAAGCGCCATACCTTCAGTGCTGAGCGCATCTTCTTCTAGGCCTTCAAAGGCCTCGGGCTTAAAAGATATGTCAACACGCTGGCGCACGTAATCAGATGTCAGGCGACGAACAGTCGCTTTGTGTTCATCACTCAGGTCCGACAAGTATGATGTTGTACCGTTCAGGATACTGTTCTGCTGGAACCAGTCTTTGTCCATCACGACAATTTTCACATCCGGCATCATGTTACCGAAGCGCTGTTGCAATGCTTCAAGGCGGCGAGAAAGTGCTGTGCCCGAAGGCTTAATAACAAGCGGAGTATCCGTACGCGCGCTGTGTGGTGGGGCAATCACCAGCTCACCGGCGTAACGGCTTTCATGATCCTTAGGAGGCATAATATCGTTTGCGAACGCAGACCCGATAGGCAGGATCGCTGCCGCCGCTGTAAAAAGCGCGACGAGTTTGCGTTTAAAAAAGGATGATTGAGGACGGCCTTTGGCCTCTCCTGGTTGATGCGACATGAATGTACTCCCTGTAATATTTTTATCGGCGACCTTTGGCCGTCCGTATTTGCTGTGCAATCTTGCGAAATGCCTAAGGGCAGAGCAACCCCCTATCGCAGGGCGGGCTCTAAACGAAACAAGATTCTATCTATAGGGAAACCAGTTACGGCTAACGGCTATCGCTTCTGCAGGCGGCAAATGTAAAATCCGTCCATGCCACCCTGCATGCCGTTATGATGCGGGAGAATACGTAAATCACCAATAGGACTTAACGATGTCTCTAGCCCCTCAACCTCTTGCGGCAGGATCGGATAACGCACCATACCCGGATGATCGCGCAGGAACGTCTCGATACGGCGCTCACCTTCATCCATCTGCAAGGAACATGTGCAATAAATCATAACACCGTGATGGTTCAACATGCTGGTCGCATGTTCCAGCAAACGTGCCTGCAGGTCGGCAAGAGCATCAATATCCTGCGGGCGCTTCAACTGCATCACATCAGGGTGACGGCGAATGGTACCCGTTGCCGAACACGGCGCATCAAGAAGAATGTAATCAACGGTTTCTGTCGGACGCCATTCCGTGGCATCAGCCGCGACCACCTGCACTTGCCCCCCGAGACGCAGACGCTTCATATTTTCTTCCAGACGGCGAAGACGCCCGGCAGAACGATCCAACGCGATAACGTTCGCACCAGCAGCAGCCAACTGCGCGGTTTTACCGCCCGGGGCAGAACATAGATCAATCACAGTCTTGCCGCTAACATGACCCAGTAATTTTGCAGGCAGCGAAGCCGATAAATCCTGTACCCACCACATGCCATCATGATAACCGGGCAGATCAGTAACCATGCCACCCGCTGCACGGCGCAAACTACCCGAAGGTAATATCGTCGCCTCCAGTTGGTCGGCCCAATATTTGACCATGGTCGGATCTTTAATCGTGATATCCAGCGGTGCCTCGGCCAGTACGGCATGCGCCATGGCCTCCGCTTCGTCAATACCGTAATCGCGTATCCAGAGTTCACGCAGCCACGCCGGGATGTTAAGCATGACCTCGTCTTGTTCGGCAATCATGTCGCGGCCTTCGCGGTCAAGGCGACGCATGATCGCATTCACGAAGCCTTTAAGCCGTGGCATATTCTTTTCTTCGACCATGCGCACCGATGTATCAACGGCGGCATAGACAGGGACATCCATAAAGAAAAGCTGGGTAACACCCAAACGCAGTATGTGATGGATAACAGGCGGCGACGGTGCCTCGCCTTTATCACTCATCTGAATGATCAGACTATCAATCTGACCTAAACGGCGCAGTGTTGTGGCCACCAGCATGCGGGTAAACGCGCGATCACGTGAGGACAGCAAACGAAACGCTGATGATGAATCAAGCGATTGATCCAGCGGTGTGCGTTTATCCAGCACATCGGTCAGAAGCGCAAGCGCCACAAGCCGTGCCGATAGCGCTTCACTACGTTGATCTGGCGGGGATGATGGTTGCATCAGCCGTTCGCGGCTTTCTTTTTGGCGGCAAGATCTGCCTTGATCTCTTCCTCGAGGTCACAGCTGTAACCTATAATGATCGTATAGAGTTTACGCACCAGATCAGCATCAAGGCCCTTGGCCCCGGCACGCTCGGCAGCACGTTCGCGCACTTCGATCACGCGGTCCTGCAGCACCGCCGGAATATCGTTTTCGAATTTGAAATGACCGACCTCGCGGATAATACCGGTGCGTTCGATCAGCAAATCAATGATCTGGTCATCCAGAGCATCAATACGCTTGCGGAAGGGTTTCATGATTTCCATGATAAATCTCTATTGCTTTTAAACATCTGGGACGCATATTAGGGACATGGAACAGCAAAAGCAAAACCAGACTGCCGACAATCAGGAAAAACCCCAGGTTCCTGCTGAAAAATCGTCAGAAAAGGTAATTGAGAAAGGTGGCCGCAAAGGCCCCGAACCCACACGCTATGGCGATTGGGAACTCAATGGTAAATGCGTCGATTTCTAAAAATCTTCTCGCACTTGCAAAATAATAAGTGACACCCCGTATCGTTTCATGTTTCACTGAAAACAAGTCACATCGAATAGTTCGATGGATTTTGAGTCGAAAATACTGATTTTCGAGAACCGTATCGCAGAATACATAAATGTATTTGAGAAACGGAAGCGCAGAAAATCAGCATTTGCAGACCAAAAGACGAGATAAGGAACGACAAAATGTCAGCCTGCATGATTCACAACCCGAATTGGACCGCTCGCGCCGCTAAACCGGCCGCGAAACAGGCCCTATTTGCCGTGGGTTATGAATCCACAGGTAGCAATAGCTGACAGTATTCCTTGCACTGTCAGCGCCCCGATGAAGGGCTGACAGTGTTAATCTTCTAAGACTCCCACCTTGATAGACGCGCATTGTCAGCCTTTCGTTGGAAACAACGAAACGGAGACGACCATGACGACGCTTACAATAACAAACCCTATCCTGATCGACATCCCGATGCCGATTGAAACCGACCGCCTGATCATTCGTCCGCCCATGGCGGGCGATGGTGCGGCTGTCACCGCCGCCAAAGCGGAAACACCCGACCTGATCCGTTGGATGCCGTGGGCCAAAAATGCCCCCGACCCCGCAGCGGATGAGGCCGTTATGCGGAAAGCCAGCGCCGATTTTATCACGCGTACTGACCTGATGATGATCGCATTTGAGCGTGCGAGCGGTGTGCCCGTGGTATTCACAGGCTTGCACCGTATTGACTGGCATGCCCGTGTCTTTGAAATCGGATACTGGGCACGCACATCGGCCCGCAGCAAAGGGTACGTAACCGAAACCGCCAACGCCCTGACGCGTTTTGCGTTCAATGCGCTGGCGGCTCGCAAAGTGATCATCACGCATGCGGATGGTAACGATGCCAGTGCCGCTGTAATCCGACGATTGGGTTATCCGCTGGAAGTGGTCGAGCGATACGGCACCACCCTGCCCGATGGCGCGGTTGTGGATCAGCACAGATATGCCCGATTTGATACGAACGGGTTGCCACATTTAGATGTACGATGGTGAAGTAAATGGAAAAGCTATTAAAACTAAAAAATTTAAGCATAAGTCAGCGCAATATGCGCCTGATCCTGATAATGCAGATATGCCAGAGCGCGATTTTCTTCCTGCCTGTGCTAATCCCGTTTTATCAGGCGGAAATCGGCCTGACCTTTAAGGACTTCATGATCATCGAGGCAATATTCTGTGCCACGATCATTGTCATGGAGATTCCTTCAGGTTGGTTATCCGATCTCTGGAGCCGTAAGAACACCATGACGGCAGGCCTTGCGTTTACGTTCATGGGTTTCAGTCAGTTGCTGTTTGCCGATAACTTTATAGAAGCCGCCCTGAGTGAAGTCTTCGTGGGCATCGGCGTCAGCCTGATATCCGGTACCAACAGTGCGATCATATATGACTCGCTGTTACAGGACGGACGTCAGGACGAAGGCCGCCGACTGGAAGGTCTGCGTCACGGTAGCGCTTTGTACTCACTGGCCTTCGCTTGCTTTGTAGGCGGCCTGCTCTACCAGATTGATCACCACCTGCCTGTGATCCTGACGGTGGTGGCGCAGTTGATCGGCATGGTCTGTGGGTTTCTGTTGATCGAACCGATACGCGATTACAAGGAAGCCGAGAAGCATCCGATTGCGGACATGTTGGATACGATGAAGTTCGCTCTGCATGGCCACAAGGAAATCGCAGGCATTATCTTGTTTGCCACGGTTGTTTTCATGGCGACCAAGATCATGTTGTGGGTGCAACAGCCTTACTATGAATTGCTGGCATTGCCGGAAATCTGGTACGGCGTGTTCACCGCCATAGGTTTCTTACTCGGTGGCATGGGCGGACATCTGGGCCATATGTTTGATGGCCATGTCCGGAACAGAACGATGTTCCTGTTCATGCTGGTGGCGGTGGTTGGGGCATGCCTGATTGCCGGAACGGTCAAAAGCGTCGGCGTTATTCCGTTGCTGCTGATCGGTTCGATCATGTGGGGCTTTGGCTGGCCAAGGGTGCAATCCGCCATCAACATGCGGGTATCATCGGAACGGCGGGCGACAATCTTGTCAACCGCAGGTTTGATGATCAATCTGGCCTTTATCCCGGTTGGTTCAGCCATGGGATTATTGTCAGACGCATGGGGCATACAAGATGCCTTACTGGCACTCGGCCTGTTCATTCTGGCAGGCGGCAGCTTGGGCCTCGGGCTTTTTGTCTTCAATGCCCGCCGCAAGGAAGCCATCGCATAAACAAATAAGAAAGGCCGCTCATATGGGCGGCCTTTTTCTTACAGGTTTACCTCAATCATCACCGGCACATGATCGGACGGTTGCTCGGCATCGCGATATTTCATCATAATGCTGTGATCTTTCAGATGCGGCATCACGGGTTTAGTCACCCACATATGGTCAAGACGGCGGCCACGGTTTGATTTCTTCCAGTCCTTGTTACGGTAGGACCACCACGTGTAGCATTTTTCATCCGCAGGCACGAAATGGCGGATCGCATCCTGCCACTCCATCGCGGTTTGCATATTGGTGAGCTTCTCGACCTCAATCGGCGTATGTGAAACCACATCCAGCAATTGCTTGTGCGACCACACATCATGCTCTAGCGGGGCAATGTTGAAATCACCCACGGCAATCAATGGTTGATCGGATTTATAATGTTCGGGGAACCATGTTGCCAGCTCATCGACGAAATCCAGCTTGTGCGCAAACTTCTCATTCTCTTTACGGTCGGGGATATCGCCGCCCGCCGGAATATAAAGGTTATGAATCTCAAACGGTGTTTTGAACTTCTTGGACTTCATCTGCACCGCGATATGGCGGCAATCTTCGCGACCCACGCGGTGATGAATGGCTTTGCGCACGAACGGCGTTTTGGAGAGGATCGCCACACCGTTATAGCTTTTCATGCCACTCATATGAATATGCGTATAACCCATGCGCATAATGTCTTCGCCGGGGAACAGCTCATCAACGACCTTGGTTTCCTGAAGGCAAATGACATCGGGCGCGCATTCACGCGCGATTTTCTTCAGCAGAGGCATTCTAAGCCTCACTGAATTTATGTTCCATGTCAGAATACGCATCAGTGAGGTCGATCTAGAACTTAGGCAGTTCGAAGTTAGGGGGCAGACCCATTGATTCCATCATACGCGCGGTTTCGGACGCCATGGTTGAATCTGCATTCTGACGTGCCATATTCACAGCCGCCATCACCAGATCCTCAAGCGTTTCCACGTCGGATGGGTTTACGATCTCCGGAGAAATTTTCAGTGCGCGCACGTCACCTTTGCAGGTCATCAGAACATGCACCAGACCGCCACCGGAAACGCCTTCCACTTCGGTGATAGCCAATTGCGCTTGCAGCTCTTCCATACGGGTCTGCATTTGTTTGGCTTGCTTCATCATCTCGGCGATATTCATATCGTCACTCCTCTTATTGCTGTGTTCTAATTTTGACAGTGGCGCCGGGGAACATCTGCACGATGTTCGATACCAGCGGGTGATTCTGCGCTTCGACCAGCATCGCCTGATCAGCGATCTGTTGTTGCTCATAAAGCGTGGGCACAACGGGCGCTCTGGTTTCGGTAACCAGCCAGCCTTGGCCTGTAATGTCCTTCAGTGCCTTGGACAAATCACTCAGCATGGTCGGCACCATGTTCTGGTCATACGCAATCTCGATGCGACCTTCTTCAATACGGCCCATACGCACATATTGATAAACCTTGGCCGCAAGACCGATGTGACCACGCAGGCGCAGCCCCTCTTCCAGAGTTTGCAGAGATACAATCGCACTGATCTGCACAGGCTCCAGTATCTCTTCTACTTGCGGGACAGGCATCGCGACAACGCCACCACCCATGTCACCACCACCTACGACGCGCAATTGCGCCACAGGTTCAGGGGTGCGGGATGATTGCGCCATTTGTCCGGTCACAGCCGCGATATTGATGTTCTCGCCGCTTTTGATTTTCTTGATCAGATCACTCGGGTCCGGCAGATCGGATGTATAAGCCAGACGAATAAGCAGCATCTCAAGCGCTGAACGTTGTTGTGGTGCGGATTGCACTTCGCTCACGCCCTTCAGCAGCAATTGCCATGCACGACCAAGCGACGGCATGGAAAGTTCGGACGCCAGCTTCACCAGACGCGCTTTCAAATCCGGGGCCACGGCATTATCTTTATCAACCATGGTCGGCACAGCGCGATAACGTGTCAGCAGGTGCGTAAGCTCCAGCAGATCCTGCACGATCACCAGCGCATCAGCACCACTACGGGACATATCATCCATAATCGTCAATGCAGGCTCGCAATCACCCTTCAGTGAATGCTCGAGCATATCCAGAACGCGGCTGCGATCAGCCAGGCCCAGCATGTCACGCACTTGCGTCAGGGTGACGGCCTCGTTGGAAAGCGCAATCGCCTGATCAAGAAGGCTCAAACCATCACGTACAGAACCATCGGCCGCACGGGCAATCATGGTCAACGCGTCTTCTTCGGCTTTTACGTTCTCAAGACCGCAAATCTTGCTGTAGTGTGCAGCAAGCGTTGCCACATCCACACGCTTCAGATCAAAGCGCTGGCAACGTGATAGCACCGTCACAGGCACTTTACGAATTTCGGTTGTCGCGAAGATAAACTTCACATGCGGCGGCGGCTCTTCCAGAGTTTTCAGCAGCGCATTAAACGCATTCTTCGAAAGCATATGCACTTCGTCGATGATGTAGATTTTATAACGCGCAGATACCGGCGCATAACGTACACCATCAAGAATTTCACGGATATCATCAACACCGGTCCGGGACGCGGCGTCCATCTCGAGCACATCGGGGTGACGGTCTTCGGCAATCGCACGGCAAACTTCGCAGTCATCAGTCGGACCCGTGGTTGGCCCCGCCTTACCATCAGGACCTGTATAGTTCAGGGCCTTGGCAATAATACGGGCGGTCGTGGTCTTACCCACCCCGCGCACACCGGTCAGCATAAAGGCATGGGCAATCCGGCCCGATTCAATCGCATTGGTGAGCGTGCGGACCAGGGCATCCTGGCCGATCAGCTCATCAAAGTGACGGGGGCGGTATTTCCGCGCCAGAACGCGGTAAGCGCCCTGATTTTTCTGGTTTTCCGGTGTATCAGTCATGACTAAATATCTAGGGGGATTCTGCCCGCGATGCAAACCCGGAGGCGCAGAAAAGCAGGCTTTTGCCACACATATATATAAGACAAAAACCCGGACCATAGCTCGGGCACCAGATCTGTGATTTATGGAAATATTAGGAGTGAGGTGGAAGACTGAACACGACCCGGCGAAATTCGTTACGGCTGCTGCCTCTCGGCCCTGACCGGATTGGCGACACGCGCGCCCGCGTCAGCCTTCCGAGGACTGATATAGTTGATTGCCCGGCCAGAAGCAAGTTTTCGGTTGAAATCAAAAAGCCGCCGCTATACCTATATTTTCTCGCTGTTTCCAGCGCGCCGTTGTAGCTCAGGGGTAGAGCAACGCATTCGTAATGCGTGGGTCGGAGGTTCAAATCCTCTCAACGGCACCATCCCTCTCCCTTTCATTCCGAGAGACTGAAACTAAAAGACTTTTTCCGTCTAGCCAGCACACCCCTCTAACTTTTGTTACAGCAGGTGTTACAGCATGAAAGCTTTGGAACCCCGTCTTTACTCCCGTAATGATCGTCTCTACTAGCATTCTGCCATTCCCCGGAACCTTCATGGACTGCTGCCCAAAGAGGCCACAATATCCCTGCGGGTGAGTGATACCTGAAGGATCTATAACTGTCTTTACCTGCTCCAAGAGAGTATCATGGATATATTCCCGCTTATCTTGATCATTACACAAATTATGATAGCAGCAGGTCTCATTGAAGACATGGATTTCCTCCGTCTTCCATATTCTCAAAAAGGAGAATTTGTATGAGCGATAAAATCATTAAAATTACAGAGCAGCAAATACAGGACAATACTGCGCAAGCTCTTAAATCTACCCAAGAGACGGATGCAGATGAGCTTGAATCAAATCAAAAAAGAGCCGCTTCAGATCTTCTGTATACGCAGGTTGAGCACCCTGAAAAAGACATTCATCATTCTGAGAAAAAAGCTGCAGAAGCTTTAAAGCAATCTCAGAATGATGCCGCTATTTCTCTTTTGAAATCACAAAAAGAAAATGCACAGATCTTAAAGGTTGCCAATTCACGTTCATCAGAAAAGATAAAAGAGAAGAACAAGATAATCGATTATTTATCAGGCGGCTACTCTGTTCAGACCGATAATGACGATTGATGAATACAGGTGATAAATCGACCCTTATAAGGGACAATGCCATACAAGCCGATAAGCCGTTCCAATCTCTTCTGGAGAAGCAGTTTTCTTACTTCATGTCTCCGTTGGAGACTTTTATTCATAAGCAAACAACCTCTGGAATTTTATTAGTTATCTTTTCCATTGTTGCATTTGCATTGTCCAATTCACCTTGGAAAGAGTTTCTTGAGAATGTAGGCGATGTCCCGCTAGGTATTATTATTGACAGATGGGACTTTTCTTTATCGATTAAAGACTGGATTAGTCAGGGATTGATGACACTCTTCTTCTTCCTGACTGGTCTGGAGCTGAAGCGTGAAATACTTGCCGGAAAACTAACCGATATTAAAGAGATCAGTCTAGTCTGCGCAGCGGCGTTCGGTGGCATAGTTATACCCGCACTTTTCTACTACAGTATGAATAAAGATGGTATTGGCCAGCATGGATGGGCCATTCCAACAGCGACAGATACAGCGTTTGCCATTGCTATCCTTGCGTTATTTGCACGACGCATATCAATCGGATTAACAATTTTCCTAACGGCACTCGCTATATTTGATGATATTGGCGCCATTGTTATCATCAGCATTTTTTATGCGCATGAAACAAATAGTACAGCTCTCATAGCAAGTGGATTGATCTTTGCCTGCCTGCTCTTTGGAAACAAAGCGGGCATTAGGAATGGATGGATTTATGCCGTTATGGGCATTCTGCTGTGGCTGTCTGTACTGCAGGCTGGCATACATCCCACTTTAAGCGGATTGTTATTAGCGATGACAATACCCGCCAGAACCACTATCAGTCAGTCTCGATTCATTAAAAATATAAGAGGTTTACTAACCCGGTTCGAACAAAAGCAGGAAGACGACATTTCCATGCTGGGATCATCTGGCAAACATTCACTTGTTTCTGATATTGAACAGAATGTGCTAGCTGCCTCAACGCCGCTACAAAGATGGGAGATGGGTTTAATTATTCCTATCGCCATTATCATCCTGCCGCTTTTCGCCCTTTTCAATGCAGGCTTTCCTATTACACAGGAAATTATCATCAAGGGATTATCTTCATCTGTCACGATTGGAATTATCTTTGGGCTTGTTGTAGGCAAACCTATCGGAATTCTTTTATTCTCATATGTGGCAATAAGAAGTGGACTAGGAAGACTGCCCTATGGCGTAAGGTTTAAGGACGTTATCGGCGTATCAATGCTGGCAGGGATCGGCTTTACCATGTCTGTGTTTTTTACAACATTAAGCTTTCCGGACCATGAAGAATTAGCTGAATTAGCAAAACTTGGAATTCTTATTGGATCGCTGATGTCAGCAATGCTCGGCAGCATATGGATCTACACTCAGTTTCCCAATTTATATCTCCGTAAGAATAAGGAAAAAGCCCTATAGTACAAAAATGCAGATCGCTGATTTCAACTTATTTATATACCCTTTGTATGGTCGGACATTTCATCAATAGCCTCCTCATGAAACTCCCAATCACTCTCCCTCGTTATATTGATACCATCATTCAGATCTTTTACAGACGATGGCGATTGTATGTCTTTGGGGCTCAGCATTGTATAGGCTGTCATGATAGTGATCAGCACGACTATAATTGCTATTAATGGCAGATTCTCACGGATATTCATAAAATATCACTTTCTAGTCGGCAGCATCCTGCACAGACTCACCGGCGTGCTCAATATCGCGGCCAGCACCTTCCATGGTTTCACAAGATGAAAGGGTTAATCCCAGAACAACCAAAGCGGCTGTTATACAAAAAAAGTTTACTCTCGACATGGTATTATTCTCCAATGGTTGGGGTGTTTATGATGCGCAGATTAAGCCTAATGCCTTGCCGCACACCAAGTAGTGATGGTCGGATGAATGAGACGCAAGATCACCGAGAGATATAATGCCTACCAGACGCTTATCCTTATCAAGCACAGGTAATCTGCGTACTTTATTTTCCGTCATATTCCGGGCAACGTCTTCGGTATTATCACTATCCCGACAATACAGAATTTCGCTTGTCATCACCTGTCTCGCTTTTGTTTCTGCGGGATGATGAGAATCGGCAATGCAACGAAGTGCAAGATCGCGGTCTGTAATAACGCCCACTAGGCGGTCATTTTCGACAACAATGACGCTCCCACAATCGCTTCTTTGCATTCTTCTAGCCACTTCATTTAAGAATGTGTCTGGTGTTACGGTCTGAACGTTCTTGCTCATAATATCTTTTATCGTCATGGTAATTCTCTTTCTATAAGGGAAGTGACTGATTTCTGCCTAGCGACGGAAATCGATCACAACGCGGCGGTTTTCCTGATTTTTAACGCCGTCAGCTGTCTTAACAGCTTGATTGTATTCACCACGCGCCTCACGATCGATAGTCTGATTTTCTATGTTATTATCCAGCAATATCCTAGAGACAGCCTGTTCCCGTTGACGAGACAGTGTCTGGTTATAATCGGACTTTCCAGCACTATCCGTATAGCCTGTTACAGTCACCTGCTCGGGGTTATACTTTTGCATCTCGCGTACAACCTGTTCAATTGTTGCCATTCCATCTGGGCGAACCTCCGATTTATCAAAATCGAATAGAACCGTGTATGAATTCACAATCGGTAACAGGAAATCCTTCCTTACCTCGGTTCTAACATGACTTACCTCGGTCACTTCTACTCTCTGACAACGATCAACCGTGTTTCTGGGGAGATCTCTGTAGTTCTGGCATGGTTCTCTTTGCTCATATTTATTGTATGACCTTCTATCCATATAATCTTCGTAACGGTTCTGTTGCGTGTAATTCTGATCTGCAATTTCCGGACGCGGCACATAGCGCGGACCGGATGCAGAATAATTGTAAGAGGAGCAAGCACCCAGGCTTAACATCACTGTACCTAATAAAAATGTTTTGATTGTCATCTGTTTTTCGTTCCTTTTTGTAGCATTCAAGACACTTAACGTGGGTGATCGGTCATTAGAAAGCGATGCGGAACATTTGTACACGCGTAAGGATGTTATAAATGCAAGAGACCCCTTACCCCAGAATAACAGACTCGTCAGAGAGCCTTACGGATTCCTTATCCCCGGGGCCATAATTCGTATCGCATACTTACAATCAAACCTGCAAAATAAAGCATTCCACACAAATCCGGATCAGGAGGCTCAAATGATCGAAACATATTCAAATCAAAAAACGTCTCAAAGCCTCAGCAAGATTGAGGATGAACCCGCCCCTTTTATAAGCACCCTTCCCAAAGGCCAGACAGGCAAGAAGAAATACGCTCCGGAGAAAGTGAATGTAAATATACTTTTCATCAGTGCGGACCCTTCCGATATCAAAGAAATAAAGCACTATCTTGCCCAGTCAGCAGGTATGGCTTACCGCGTGGAGCATCGTCCTGATTTTTTCGGCTCTGCGGATCTTCTCATGAAAGGTCACACCAACATTGATGTAATTCTGCTTGATCTGGGCATATTCGGATCTGCTCATTCTCGAGAAGTATTTCACCGCATGGTCAAAATGGCCCATGGGATACCCATTATTGTTTTTACTGACCGGGAGGAACATGACATGGCGCTGCTGGCTATGGAAGATGGTGCCTCCGACAATATTACACGCGGTGATGCCGATACGGATATTTTCAAATTCCGCGATGCGATTGAGTTTTCTATGGCGCGCGCTGCTGTAGCCAGAGAACTGGAACAAAGAAATGAAGATCACAAGGAACAAGCAAGCGCCCAATCCAATGAGCGACTGCAGAAATTCCAGCAAAGTAGTGCCACCGATATGAATGATCAAAAAGATCAGTATGCGGTAATCGTAAAAGCCCTTATTGATCGCGGGGATTCCGATATTGTCGAAGCCGTCAGCGAGATCAGTACAGCGCTAACCAACTCCAAATTGAACAACACAATTCTGCTAGCGCAGATGAAGAAAATGAAAGATTCAACGGACGATAGTAACCGCTGAGATTGATAAATCGGCTGATATCTGCGGTTTTCTTGTACGCAGATTGCTAAACTATCTAAATTTTCTTTCTTATGCTACCGTAAGCCACATATTCCCCCCTTTAAGCCCTATCTATAACACGGTTTATAGCGTGACCTTCGGTATCATATGCACAAAAGAAAAAACACGATTCTGGTCGTGGACAAAGAACCGCAAACATTCAAACTCCTGCACATCGTCCTAGATAGTCAGGATTACGAAGTTATTGAGTGCCTAACCGGCAAGCAAGCGATCAGCCTTTGTGCCTCTATTAAACCTGATATCGTTCTCATCGATCTGGAAATGCCGGATATCAAAGGCGAAGATATTATCTTCGCCATTCGCGAGTGGACGCAAACACCGATCATTATTCTTTCAGCAAACAAGACAAATGAAGACATTATTAATGGCCTGAATA
>Ga0247823_10001676_pt1 | contig 18347 bp, 13 predicted proteins | sample 13C_PalmiticAcid_2_FD_192426 | JGI IMG/M metagenome (GOLD analysis project Ga0247823, IMG submission 192426) | Soil microbial communities from agricultural site in Penn Yan, New York, United States - 13C_PalmiticAcid_Day30 | ecosystem: Environmental > Terrestrial > Soil > Agricultural land... | reverse complement strand
GGATTGCCCTGGCGCACCTTCTCGACCGCCACGTCGAACACCGCGTATTCCTTCTCGCACTTGGTGTTGTGCGGATTGTTCAGCGGCGCCAGGGGCGCGGTGATCTCGTCGTCGGTGATGAAGAGCACGCCCTGCCGCTCGCTGCCGTCCGGCTCGATCACCCGGTTGGTCTCGCCGCGGATCAGCGGCGCGAGGTTGGCGCCCGGCAGAGGCGGCACGGGCCGGGTCTTGGCCAGCACGCCGGCGATGGCGTCGCGCTCGGCTTCGGCGACGCCGGCCAGGCCCAGGATGGTGGGCACGATGTCGGCGTGGCTGGTCAGGGCCTCCTTGGCCAGCGGAACGCCGTCGGGCAGCCCGGCCGGCGCCAGGCTCGGCGGGAAGCGCACGACCACCGGCACATGCAGCACCTCCTGGTAGGCGGTGTGCCACTTCTCAAGCATCATGCCGTGGGCGCCGGCCATCTCGCCGTGGTCGGTGAGGAAGACCACGATGGTGTTGTCGGCCTGGCCGGTGGCTTCCAGCGTCTCCAGCACGGCGGCGATGTGCACGTCGACCACGCTGTGCAGCCAGCCATAAAGCTGGACGAAGGCCTCGACGCCGCCGCGCGGATCGCTGGTCAGCTGGAACGGGATCGGCCCCTGCAGGGCGATGTCGGCCGCCGCCTCCAGCGCCTTGTCGGTATCGGTGATCCCCATGCCCCGCGCGACGTTGAAGCCGGTCTTGGAATTGAGCGCCAGGCCCATCTTCCAGGCGTAGTCGTGCTGGGCCGAAGGCTTGGTCGACAGGTCCTCGTCCCAGGTCGGCGGCACATGCCCGCATTCCTGGGAGAAGCCGCCCGGATTGAGCGGGACGGTCGCCGTGCCCGCCGTCGGCGGCGGGGTGCGCTGGCCCTGCAACGGTACGGTCAGCGGGTTGAAGATGCCCTGCACGCCGCTGTCGTCGGGCTTGGGCAGGGCCTGGCCGATCACCGCCGGATAGGTGGCGATGTCGTGGGGGTTGGTGAACGAGGCCACCGCGAACCACGGCTTCAGGTCGGCCGGATCCGGACCCGAGGCGTACGGATCATGCGACTGGGCGGTGGCGCTGGCCCGGTCGTAGTTCACCGCCAGGGCCTGGCGGCGGATGAAGGCGCAGGCGGTGTCGGAGAAGCCGGCGTCGCGATAGAGGCCCAGGTTGTTGATCGCCGCCCCGTGCGGCTCGGGCCAACTCTCTTCCCAGTCGTCGAAGCCGTAATCCTCCAGCGTATGGCGGACCGGATCGCTGACGTGCCACTTGCCGAAGTAGTGGGTGGTGTAGCCGGCCTCGCGCATCCAGTTGCCCAGGGTCGGGATGCCGCCCTGCGCCAGCCACGGGAAGTTGGGCGAATCCCCGCTCTTGAACAGGCCGTCGGTCTGGGTGACGCCGGTGCGCGTGCCGTACTGGCCGGTATAGATCACCGTGCGGCTGGGCGTACAGGCGCTGGCGGCGATGGTGTGGTTGGCCAGCAGCACGGCATTGTCGCGCAGGGCCGCCAGGCCAGGAAAGTACTGGATGTAGTCGTTGTCCGGCTTCAGCGGCTGGAAGCCCAGCACATCCTTCAGCCCTTCGGCCAGGCCGTGGGCGGCGCCATAGGAGAAGCGCGGAAAGCGATACTGGTCGCAGGTGATCAGCAGGATGTTGGGTCGCTTGGTCATGTCGGCCTCCCCTCGGACGCTCGTCGGCCCCCGAATGTCGGCAAGCTGACGCTGAAGTTGTGACAGGACTGTGCTCGCCTTCACAGAGCGATGTTTTCCTCCGCGCGCCGCCCGTCGGGAAAACCGCCGTTCGCCCTGCGACAAGGAGTCGCGCGGGTTGGGGAAAACGCCGCGCTTAACCACGCTTTTACCGCGCGCCCTGCTTTGTGGATTCAAAGATGAAACACCTCCGCGAAGCCAGTGCGCGCGAGAGGACGCTGAAAGCGGGACAGTCCTGATGAAGCTCGACGATCTGAAGATCGCCACCAAGGTGATGCTGCCGGCCATCGTGCTGGCGCTCGTCGCCGTCGCCTGCGTGGGCATGGGCGTGTGGCAGCAGAAGAAGCTGGAAGCCACCACCTCGACCATCGTGCAGCAGCGCGCCCCGGCCGAGCTGGAAATGGCCCGCTTCAACCGTCGCGTCGCAAGCATCGGCTACGCCGCCTATCGCACCGTCGCCAATGAAGGCGCGTCCGACGCGGCCAAGCAGGCCTCGCAGGAAATCGACGACGCGCTGAAGAGCGGCAACGAGCGCCTCGACAAGGTCGTCCAGGCCGAGCCGAGCACCGCCAAGGACGTCGCCGGCTTCCGCGCCCGCTTCAAGAAGGTCTACGACAGCGGCCGCCAGGGCGCCGATCTGGGCCTGCAGGACGCCAACGAGGCCGGCATCATGGTCATGGCCGTGATCGATCCGGACATCACCGCGCTGACCAAGGACGTGTCGGACTGGACCGACAAGCATACCGCGCAGACCCAGGCCATCGTCGCCAAGGCCAGCAAGGACGCCCAGACCGGCGTCATGCTGACCATCCTGGTCGGCCTGATCTCGGCCGCCGCCGCCCTGGCCTACGCCGTGTGGATCGGCCGCAGCAAGATCTCGCGCCCGCTGGTGCAGCTGTCCAAGACCATGGAGATCCTGGCCCAGGGCTCGGTGGACGTCGAGGTCAACGGCGCCCAGCGCCGTGACGAAGTCGGCGCCATGGCCCGCTCGGTCCAGGTCTTCAAGGACAACGCCCTGGCCCTGCGCACCGCCGAGGCCGCCCAGCAGCGCGCCGCCGCCGAGACCGAGGCCGAGCGCCGCCGCAACGAACAGGTTCGCGAAGCCGCCGCCAAGGAGCAGGCCTTCGTGATGGAAGAGATCGCCACTGGCCTGAACCGCCTGGCCGAAGGCGACCTGACCTACCGCGTCGACGCCGCCTTCCCGGCCGACTACAAGCGCCTGCAGTCCGACTTCAACGGCGCCATCGCCCAGATGGAAGAGGCGATGCGCACCATCGTCCACGCCGCCAACGGCATCGGCGCCGGCAGCGACGAGATCGCCTCGGCCGCCGACGACCTGTCGCGCCGCAGCGAGCAGCAGGCCGCCAGCCTGGAAGAGACCGCCGCGGCCCTCGACGAGATCACCGCCACCGTGAAGCGCTCGTCGGCCGGCGCGCAGGAAGCCTCGCGCGTGGTCAGCTCGACCCGCACCGACGCCGAACGCTCCAGCGTCGTCGTCAAGGGCGCCGTCGACGCCATGCAGCAGATCGAGAAGTCCTCGACCGAGATCAGCCAGATCATCGGCGTGATCGACGAGATCGCCTTCCAGACCAACCTTCTGGCCCTGAACGCGGGCGTCGAGGCGGCTCGCGCCGGCGACGCCGGCAAGGGCTTCGCGGTCGTCGCCCAGGAAGTGCGGGCCCTGGCCCAGCGCTCGGCCGAGGCCGCCAAGGAGATCAAGACCCTGATCTCGACCTCGTCGCAGCAGGTCAATCAGGGCGTGTCGATGGTCGGCCAGACCGGCGAGGCCCTGCAGGCCATCGTCAGCAAGGTCGGCGAGATCGACGCCCTGGTCAGCGAGATCGCGGCCTCGGGCCAGGAGCAGGCCACCGGCCTCAACCAGGTCAACGCCGCCGTCAACCAGATGGACCAGACCGTCCAGCAGAACGCCGCCATGGTCGAGCAGTCGACGGCCGCCAGCCACAGCCTGAAGGGCGAGGCCAACGGCCTGATGCAGATGATCTCGCGCTTCCAGGTCTCGGGCGCCGAAGCCCGCCGCGCCTCGGCCGGCGGCGGTTCGACCCGCCGCGCCGCGGCCCCGCCCCCCGTCTCGCGTCCGGCCCCGGCCGCCGCCAAGCCGGCGGTGTCGCTGGCCGGCGCCGACAGCCGCCCGGGCGTCAACCCGGTCCGCTCGGCCCAGGCCAAGCTCGCCGCCTTCGCCTCGTCGGCCCCGAGCGACGACTGGGAAGAATTCTGATCGCGTAACCGCCCCGCGTATCGGGGGCGTATCCTCCCTGAACTTCAGAGCCCCGCCGGCGCCAGCCGGCGGGGTTTTTTCCTGGCCTCCGAGAAGCAAAAAAGCTCGTCATCCCGGCCAAAGCGCAGCGTAGAGCCGGCCGGGGTGACGAACCAAATTAGCTTGAGAACAAGTTCATCGGCTCACCGCCATCGGCGTGTCCACCGGGGAGCCGCGCTTGGAGGCGGCCAGCAGGACAGCGGACAAAAGCATGGCGGGGCTCCGTTGCCGAAACCCCGCCACTCCGCGCCCGATGGAACGGGCGCGCTTCTTAGTTGTCGGACAGACGCGAGGCCTTAGGCCTGCATCGTCCAGCCTTCGACGCCCATGGCCGCCTGGCGGATGGCTTCCGAGCGGGTGGGGTGCGGGTGGCAGGTGCGGGCGACGTCTTCCGACGAGCCGCCGAACTCCATGGCCACGCAGATCTCGGCGATCATGTCGCCGACGTTGGGACCCACGGCGTGGGCGCCCAGGATGCGGTCGGTCTTGGCGTCGGCCAGCACCTTCACGAAGCCGTCGGTCTCGTGGTTGATCTTGGCGCGGCTGTTGGCCAGGAACGGGAACTTGCCGACCTTGTAGGCGACGCCCGCGGCCTTCAGTTCGTCTTCCGTCTTACCGACGGTGGCGACTTCCGGCTTGGTGTAGATGACGCCCGGGATGATGTCGTAGTTCACGTGGCCGGCCTTGCCCGCGATCAGCTCGATGCAGGCCACGGCCTCGTCCTCGGCCTTGTGGGCCAGCATCGGGCCCGAGGTCACGTCGCCAATGACCCAGATCCCGTCGACGCCGGTCTTGTAGTGGTCGTTGGCGATGACGCCGCGCTTGTCGGGGGTGATGCCCACGGTTTCCAGGCCCAGGCCTTGGGTGAACGGGCGACGGCCGATGGCCACCAGCACGTAGTCGGCCTGCAGGGTCTCGGCTTCGCCGCCGGCGACCGGCTCCAGGGTCAGTTCGGCCTGCTTGCCCTTGTCGGCCGCGCCGGTGACCTTGGCGCCGAGCTTGAACTTGAAGCCCTGCTTGCCGAGGATCTTCTGGAAGGCGTTGGCCACTTCGGTGTCGGTGCCCGGCAGGATGCGGTCCAGGTACTCGACGACGGTGACTTCCGCGCCCAGGCGACGCCACACCGAACCCAGCTCCAGGCCGATGACGCCGGCGCCGACCACGATCAGGCTCTTGGGCACGGTCGGCAGGCTCAGCGCGCCCGTCGAGTCGACGATGCGGCCGGCGTTGTCGACGGCGACGCCCGGCAGCGGGGTCGGCTCCGAGCCGGTGGCGATGACGATGTTCTTGGTCTCGAGGACGCGTTCCGAACCGTCTTCGGCCTTCACGACGACCTTGCCGGGTCCGTCGATGCGGCCCCAGCCCTTCACGTACTCGACCTTGTTCTTCTTCATGATGAACTCGACGCCCTTGGTCAGGGCTTCGACGCTCTCGGCCTTCTGGGCCATCATCTGGTCGAGGTTCAGCTTCGGCTTCACTTCGATGCCGAGCTTGGCGAACTCGCCGCCGGCGGCGGCTTCATAGTATTCCGACGCGTGCAGCAGGGCCTTGGACGGCATGCAGCCGACGTTCAGGCAGGTGCCGCCCAGCTTGCCGCGACCTTCGACGATGGCCGCCTTCAGGCCCAGCTGGCCAGCGCGGGTCGCCGCGTTGTAGCCGCCGGGGCCGCCCCCGATGATGACGACGTCGTATTGGGCCATGGGATCTTCGCCTTGCAGCAACGCGCCAGGAACGGCGCCGGACAGAAATATGGTGTCGGCAAGACGCTTTGGCAGGCCTTGCCGAGGCGGGGCTACTCCTAGTGCGACGGGGGACAAAACGGAACCCGTTTTTCGCCCTTATGCGTGATCCAGAAAGGGAAATTCCGCCGCGCCGCCCGTGTCTTGGACAGGCGCGCCCTGCCCGGCCCATGGGCATGTTCTTGCCGCCCGCCCACTTTTCCGCGTCGTCCTTGCCGACAGCTTGGCCATGCTCTAGCCATTTCGCCCATCACCGGAGCCCGCCATGCCGCGCGCGCTCCAAATTCAGGACGGCAAGGCGCGCCGGTTCAGCGAAACCGGAAGGCGTTCGGGAGGCGACATGCTCAGCACTTGGAAGTCGTGGACCGCGGGGGCGGCCCTCGCGATCGGCATGATGGCTGGCGGAAACGCCATGGCCCAGGACGCCAAGCCCGCGCCCGAAAAGGCGCCGGCCGCCGAACTGCCCGCCTTCCCGGCCGACAAGTCGGTCAAGCAGACCACCGTCCTGGCCGGCAAGACCGTCGCCTACACCGCCACGGTCGGCTCGCTGCCGGTGCGCGACGAGAAGGGCAAGAAGATCGCCGAGGTGGTGTTCACCGCCTACACCCTGGACGGCCCGCGCGATCCCAACCGTCCGGTGACCTTCGCCTTTAACGGCGGTCCCGGCGCGGCCTCGGTCTATCTGAACTTCGCGCTCGGTCCCAAGCGCGTGCAGTTCGGCGCCGAGGGCGACAGCCCGTCGGCCCCCACCCGCCTGCAGGACAATCCGGCCAGCTGGATGGACTTCACCGACCTGGTCTTCATCGACGCCGTCGGCACCGGCTTCTCGCGCAGCCTGACCACGCCCGAAGAGACCAAGAAGCGCTTCTACGGCGTCAAGCAGGACATCGACTACCTGTCGCGCATCGTCTTCGACTGGCTGGTCAAGAACGAGCGCCTGCAATCGCCCAAGTACATCGTCGGCGAAAGCTACGGCGGCTTCCGCGGCCCGCGCCTGACCTACACCCTGCAGACCGACTACGGCGTCGGCATCAACGGCCTGGTCCTCGTCTCGCCGCTGCTGTCGAGCGCCGGCCGCACCGCCCAGGAGATCTCGCCCCTGCCGGCTATGTGGACCCTGCCGTCGATCGCCGCCGCCAAGCTGGAGCGCGAGGGCAAGCTGACCCCGGCCGCCATCAAGGACGTCGAGGACTACACCCGCGGCGAATACATGGTCGACCTGATGAAAGGTTCGGACCCCGCCGCCCTGGATCGCCTGACCACCAAGGTCTCGGCCATGACCGGCCTTGATCCGACCTATGTCCGCCGCGCCGGCGGCCGGCTGGAGACCCAGTCGTTCCTGCGCGAGGTGTTCCGCCAGACCGGGCGCCTGGGCAGCCGCTACGACAGCAACGTCACCTCGCTGGATCCCTTCCCCTTCGCCCCCGAGCAGGAGATCAACGACCCGATCCTCGACTCGATCATCGCGCCGACCACCAGCGCCATCGTCGACTTCACCACCCGCACCGTCGGCTGGAAGGTCGAGGGCCGCTACGACGCCCTGTCGGGCGAGGTGAACCAGGCCTGGGACCGTGGCCGCGGCCCCGACACAGAGTCCGTCACCGACCTGCGCAAGTCGGTCTCGGTCGACCCCAAGCTGAAGGTGCTGATCGTCCACGGCTACAACGACCTGTCGTGCCCGTTCTTCGCCTCGCGCCTGGTGGTCGACGCCATGCCGGCCACCGCCAATGGCCGCGTGACCCTGTCCAACTATCCCGGCGGCCACATGTTCTACAGCCGCCCCGACAGCGGGGCCGCCTTCCGCGCCGACGTCAAGAAGCTGTACGGCGCCAACTGACGGAGCCTGCGACAACCTCGCCCTTCGACAAGCTCAGGGTGAGGTTTTCTACTGCGCCGCTTTCGCCCTGGTCCTCACCCTGAGCCTGCCGAAGGACGAGGACCACGCAAGGCGAGCGCCATCGACACAGCACCAGGGCCGCTCCGGGAAACCGGGGCGGCCTTTCGCTTGTCGGCGGCCTCGCCCAAGCCCCGCAGAAAAACTGGCCGGTCGCGGAGCCATTCTCCATTTCACCGATAGGAATACGTAGATATCACCGCAACCCAATCGCCGAATGGCGTTATCTCGAATTGAGGGGGCACTACGTGACGATCGGACTTTCGGCCCAAAGGCTCGGCCGCGCCGCCCTGCTGGGCGCGCTTCTTTCCACCACCGCCAGCCTGGCCCTGGCCGCCGAGGCCGATGTCGCGCCCGTCGCGACGGCCCCCGCGGACCCGGCCGATCCGGCCGCGACCGACGATTCCAGCCTGGTCGGACAGGTCTTCGTCACCGCCCGCCGCCGCGAGGAAAGCGCCCAGGAAGTGCCGATCGCCCTGACGGTGACCTCGGCCGAGACCCTGACCCAGACCGGCGTCAACAGCATCGTCGCCCTGACCCAGCTGGTCCCGACGCTGCAGGTGCTGTCGCCCAACCCGCGCAACACCGCCCTGACCATCCGCGGTCTCGGCGCGTCCTACGGCCTGGCCAACGACGGCCTGGAGCAGGGCGTCGGCATCTATGTGGACCAAGTCTACAACTCGCGTCCCGGGGCTGCGACGCTCGACTTCATCGACATCCAGCAGATCGAGGTGCTGCGCGGACCGCAGGGCACGCTGTTTGGCAAGAACACCACCGCCGGCGCGCTGAACATCACCACCCGCGACGCCACCCAGGAGTTCGAGGCCGACGTGGAGGCCAGCTACGGCAGCCTCAACTTCCGCCAGTTCAAGGCCACGGCCGCCGGCCCGATCATCAAGGACAAGCTGGCCGCCCGCCTGTCGTTCGTCGGCACCTGGCGCGACGGCGACCTCTACAATCCCAAGAGCAACACCTACCAGAACGCCCGGGCCAGCACCGGCTATCGCGGCCAGCTGAAGTTCACCCCGAACGAGAAGCTGACGGTCAAGCTCTACGGCGACTACGCCGTCCAGCAGCCCGAGTGCTGCACCCAGGTCTATGTCACGGTCGGCGACACCGCCAAGAACAGCAACCTGGAATACGCCTTCCTCGCCGCCGGCAAGAACTACACGGTGGCCAGCACCAACCCCTATGACCGCATCTCCGACATCGACGACCCGATCCAGGCCGACCAGTGGGTCAACGGCCTGTCGGCGGTGGCCGACTACGACTTCGGTCCGGTGACCCTGACCTCGGTCACCGCCCACCGCGAGTGGGACTGGGAGCCGCGCAACGACCGCGACTACACCGCGCTGGACGTCACCCGCCGCTCCAACAACCCCTCGCACCAGAAGCAGTTCAGCCAGGAGTTCCGCCTGTCCAACAATGGCGGCCAGGCCTTCGACTGGACCGTCGGACTCTATTACTTCGACCAGAACGTCACCACCCACGGCGTCACCGAATACGGCTCGGACGCCTCGTACTGGCTGCTGCCGGGCACGCCCGAGGCCTCGGTCCCGGCGCTGCTCGACGGCTACACCGTCTTCAACGACAGCACGATCGACACCACCAGCTACGCCGCCTTCGGCCAGCTGACCTGGAAGGTCAACGACCGCCTCAGCGTCACGCCCGGCGTGCGCTTCACCCAGGAAAAGAAGGACGGCACGTACGTCCAGACCACCACCGGCGGCCTGGCCAACCCCACCGCGGCCCAGAACACCCGCCGCCTGGGCATCGCTCGCCCGCAGAACTTCTCGGCCAAGACCGACGACGGCGCCTGGTCGGGCCAGATCGCCGTGGTCTACGCCCTGAGCAAGGACATCAACGCCTACGCCACCGTCTCCAGCGGCAACAAGTCGGGCGGCATCAACATGACGTCCCTGCCGCTGACCAGCGCCAACCTGCCCTCGCAGCAGGCCGCGGTGATCCGCCCCGAAAAGGTGACGACGATCGACGTTGGCCTGAAGACCCAGTGGTTCGACCGCCTGCTGACGGCCAACCTCGCCGCCTTCGCCACCGACGTGAAGGACTTCCAGGCCAACGTCGTCGACAGCGGCCCCGGCGCCCTGCGCGGCTACCTGGCCAACGTCAAGAAGGTCGAGGTGCGCGGCGTCGAGCTCGACGCCACCACCCGCTCGATCGGCGGCTTCAAGTTCTACGGCAACCTGGCCTGGACCGAGGGCAAGTACGCCGACTTCGTCAACGGCCCCTGCCCGCTCGAGCGGATCGGCGCCTCGACCGCCCAGTGCGACCTGTCGGGCCGTCCGCTGCCGGGCCTGTCGAAGTGGGCCGGATCGGCCGGGGCGGAATATCGCCAGGACGCCAGTCTGGGCCGCCTGACCGGCGAGGTCTATGCCGGCGTCGACGCCAGCTTCCGCTCCAACTACTACGCCGACAGCTCGGACTCGCGGTACTCGATCATCAAGGCCTACGAGATCGTCAACCTGCGGGCCGGCTTCAAGTCGCAGGCGGGCTGGGAAGCGTTCGTCTCGGTGCGCAACGCCTTCGACGCCGAGTACCTGCAGAACATCACCGTGGTCTCGGGCAATTCGGGCCTCGTCGTCGGCACGCCGGGCGACGCCCGCGCGATCGCCTTCACCCTGCGCGCCAGCTACTAGGCGCCGGGCTCGAAGCAAGGATCGGGGGCGGCCTCTCGCGGGGCCGCCCCTTTTTCGCGCCTACTTCACCGCCGCGTTGCCGCCATCGACGAAGAGGGCCGAGCCGGCGACGAAGCTGGCCATGGGGCTGGCCAGGAACAGGGCCGCGCTGGCGATCTCGTCGGGATGGGCGATGCGCTTCAAGGCATGCAGGCCGGCGGCCCACTCCTTCTGCGCCGCGTCGCCGCCCATCGGCGTGTCGGTTCCGCCCGGAAGCAGGGCGTTGGCGCGGATCCCTCGCGCGCCGTAGTCGGCGGTCAGCCCCTTCACCAGGCCCATCAGCCCGGCCTTCGACGCGCCGTAGGCGGCCATGCCGGGGATGCCGACGCTGGTCCCCACGAAGGTCGAGACGAAGACCAGCGAGCCGCCGCCGCGCGCCAGCATGGCCGGGACCTGGGACCGGGCGCCGAGAAAGGCCGAGGTCAGATTGGCGGCCAGCACGGCGTTCCAGTCGTCCAGCGCGATGTCGGCGAGCGGCGCATAGGGGCCGACCGCGCCGGCGTTGTTGACGGAGATGTCCAGCCCGCCGAACCGCTCGACGGCGGCGGCGACCAGGGCCTCGTGGGTGGCCGGATCGACGACGTCGCCGGTCACCGCATGGACCTGCCCACCGTGGCTGCGGATATCCTCGGCGACGATCTCCAGGGCGTGGCCGCCCCGGGCGTTGATCACCACCGCCGCGCCCTCGACGGCCAGCCGCAGGGCGGTGGCCCGGCCGATCCCCGACGACGCGCCGGTGACGATCGCGACCTTGTTGTTCAGCATCGACATGCTTGCCTCCTCATCTGGAGGCCAGGGTCCGGCAAACGGCGTGGGACGGCCACCCGGATCCTGCTGCGGCCTCAGGCGTAGGCCGGATCGGCGGCGTTGATGTCGGCGGGCGCCGCGCCGCGCAGGTTCTGGCGGCGCCAGGCGTTGGGGCTGATGTCGAAGGCGCGGCGGAAGCGGTTCGACAGGTGGGCCTGGTCGGAGAAACCACAGGCAATGGCGATGCGGCCCAGCGGCTCGGCCGATTCCAGCATCATGGTGCGGGCCTGTTCCAGGCGCAGGCCCAGGATGTGGTCGCGCGGGGCCATGCCGTAGCTGGCGGCGAAGGCGCGCGAGAAGTGGCTGACGCTGAGCTTGGCGATGGCGGCCAGGTCGGTCACCCGCACCGAGCCGTCGAGATTGGCGGCCAGATGGGCGTCGATGCGGCGCATCTGCCAGGGGGCCAGACCCCCACGATCCAGCTCGCCCGGGGCGGCGGCTTCCAGGAGACGCAGGCCTTCGCGCTGGACCAGGGCCATGGCTTCCTGGATGCGGCGTTCGGCTTCGCCCCGATCCTCGCGGGCGGCGCGCTGGGCGTCGCGCAGCAGGTCGGCGATGCGCTTGGGCAGGGCGCTGACCTGCACGTCCTCGCGGGGGGCGAAGCTGCGCGAGGTCTCACCGGTCTGGGCGGCGCGGGCGGTCATCGTCTGGGTGGCGAACATGGTCTCAAATCTCCCCTGGCGGGCCCGGCGGCCGCGGCGTCGAAGGAGAGAATGGCGGGGCTTGAATGATCGCGAAACGGAAATGATGGAAAGCTATCTTTTCCATTTTTTACACACCAACCGTGAGGTCTTGGACATTCCGGTCGCGATTTCACGGTCGGCTTGTCCCAGTCGCGGCCTGGGCCGGCGCGGCCGGGCGCCCATCTATCGGCGGCAAGCCACGAGGCCATCCATGACGCCCCCGATGACGACCAAGCCCCCGCCCCTGACCACCAGCCGCTGGTTCAACAGCAAGGCGCCGCTCGACCTGCCCGCCCTGGCCGGCCGGGTGGTGGCGGTCTACGCCTTCCAGATGCTGTGCCCCGGCTGCGTGGCCAACGCCCTGCCCCAGGCCCAGCGCCTGCGCGAGGCCTTCCCGGAGTCCGACCTGGCGGTGATCGGCCTGCACACGGTGTTCGAGCACCACGAGGCCAACACCCCTGCCGCCCTTGAGGCCTTCCTGCACGAGTATCGCATCAAGTTCCCGGTCGGGATCGACGCCCCCGACCCGAACGGCGGCCCGATCCCCCAGACCATGCGGGCCTACGCTCTGCAGGGCACGCCCAGCCTGCTGCTGTTCGACCGCCAGGGCCGCCTCGTCCACAAGCTGTTCGGTCACCCGCCGGACCTGACCCTGGGCGCGGCCGTCCAGGCCCTGGTGCAGTCTGGCGCGGTCGCCGCAACCGCTGGTTCGGCCAAAACGGCGGATGGCTGCGCGGACGGCCTCTGCGCCGCGCCGATCGGCTAGACGCCCTGCGGAAACCTCTTCCTTCGACAAGCTCAGGATGAGGTTTCCTATCCCGAACGCATCAATGATCCTCACCCTGAGCCTGTCGAAGGGCGAGGATCACGCTGCCCCCCTACCGCGCCAGCCGCCCGTCGCTCAGCGCCGCCGGCTCGAAGCGGAAGATCACCTCCGGGTCAGGCTCGGGCACGCCCTTGAGGATCTTCTTGCCCGCCGCGCCGTTCGGCGCGGCCGCGTGCAGCAGCCAGCGGATGATGTTCAGCCGGGCGGCCTTCTTGTGGTCGGCCCGGACGCACACCCACGGCGCGGCCTCGGTGTGGGTGCGGTTCAGCATGTCGTCGCGGGCGGCGGTATAGTCGTCCCACTTCTCCTGGGCGACGGCGTCGAGCGAGCTGGTCTTGAAGGCCTTCAGCGGGTCGTCGCGCCGGGCCTTCAGCCTTTCGGCCTGGGTGTCCTTGCCGATGTCGAGCCAGAACTTCGACAGCCGCATGCCGTTCTCGACCAGCATCCGCTCGAAGCCGGGCACGTCGCGCAGGAACTGCTCCTGCTGCGCAGGCGTCGAAAAGCCCATCACCCGCTCGACCCCGGCCCGGTTGTACCAGGAGCGGTTGAAGATCACCGCCTCGCCGCAGGCCGGCAGCCATTCCACATAGCGCTGGAAGTACCACTCGCTGGCCTCCCGGTCGCTGGGCTTGGGCAGGGCCGCCACGATCGTCTGCCGTCGGTGCAGGTGCTCGGTGATCCGGGCGATGGCGCCGTCCTTGCCGGCGGCGTCGCGGCCCTCGAAGATCGCCAGCAGCTTCCACTGCTTGTCGATGGCGTGCTTCTGCAGGGCGATCAGCGCCACCTGAAGGTCGCGCAGTTCCTCGTCGTAGTCGCGGGTCCTGGTCATGCCCACTCCTTGCTTGCGACCGGAGCCTACCCCCGGAAACCGAACCTGCGCTAGAAGGAGCGCATGATCCGCCTCTTCGTGCCCCAGCCGCTGTCCAAGGACGCCGGAATCGCTCCGACCCAGGAGCAGTCTCGCTATCTCGTCCAGGTCATGCGCCTTGGCGTCGGCGACGAGATCCTGGTGTTCAACGGAACCGACGGCGAGTGGCGCGCCAGCCTGGTCGACGCCGGCAAGCGCGGCTGCCTGCTGAAGGCGCAGGAGCAGACCCGCGAGCAGACCACGCCGCCCGACCTCGAGCTCATCGTCGCCATGGTCAAGCGCGGCCGGGTCGAGACCATCGTCGAGAAGGCCGCCGAACTGGGCGCCCGCCGCGTACGCCTGACGGTCACCCGCCGCACCAATGTCGACTACATGAAGCTGGCTCGCCTGGACGCCATCGCCATTGAGGCCGCCGAGCAGACCGGCCGCCTCGACGTGCCCGCGATCCTGGATCCCGAGAAGCTCGACAAGATCCTCGACGGCTGGGACGAAAGCCGGCGCCTGGTGTTCTGCGACGAGGGCGGCGACGCGAGGCCCGCCATCGAGGCCCTGGCCGGCACGGGCGGTCCCGCCGCCATCCTGATCGGCCCCGAAGGCGGCTTCGCCCCGGAGGAGCGCGAACGCCTGCGCTCCCTGCCCTTCGTGACGCCGGTGTCGCTGGGCCCGCGCATCCTGCGGGCCGATACGGCCGCGATCAGCGCCATGACCCTGTGGCAGGCCGCGGCGGGGGATTGGCGCTAGAAGATCCTCCCCCCCCTGGGGGAGGTGGCCCGAAGGGCCGGAGGGGGGACGTTTTCAACCGCCGCAGACGTCGGCCAATCTCACAACCGCTCCCCTCTCCGTCGGCTTCGCCGACACCTCTCCCACAGGGAGAGGATCGTTGAGACCGAACGGTAACGCTAATTGTAGCGGACCCCCTTGAGGTCGGCTAAGACAGCGCCCAACTGCGCTCCACGCCTGTCGTGGCGGTCGGGGGGAAATGGGCCCCTCCCCTCCTGTGGCGTTCGATTTTAGGGGAGACGGCGATGGCCGACACCGCCAGCCTGGATCAGCGCCCGCTGACCCTCGAAGACCTGACCGCCTACTTCGCCAAGGGCTCCAAGCCCAGGTCCGCCTTCCGCGTCGGCGCCGAGCACGAGAAGTTCGGCTTCTATCTCGGTTCCCACGCGCCGGTGCCCTACTACGGCGACAAGGGCGTGCACGCCCTGCTGGTCGGCCTGCAGCGCTTCGGCTGGAAGCCGGTGATGGAGGGCGATGTGATCATCGGCCTCGAGCGCAACGGCGCCAATGTCAGCCTCGAGCCCGGCGGCCAGTTCGAGCTTTCGGGCGCTCCGCTGCTGACCATGCACGACATCTGCGAGGAGACCGGCGGCCACCTCGACGAGGTCAAGGCCGTGGCCGACGAGCTGGGCCTGGGCTTCCTCGGCGTCGGCTTCTCGCCGCAGTGGAAGCGCGAGGACGTGCCCGTCATGCCCAAGGGCCGGTACGTGATCATGCGCAACTACATGCCCAAGGTCGGCAACCTCGGCCTCGACATGATGCTGCGCACCTGCACGGTGCAGGCCAATCTCGACTTCGAGAGCGAAGCCGACATGGTCGCCAAGTTCCGCATGAGCCTGGCCCTGCAGCCGATCGCCACGGCCCTGTTCGCCAATTCTCCGTTCACGGAAGGAAAGCCCAACGGCTTCCTCTCGGCGCGCGCCAACGTCTGGACCGACACCGACCCCAACCGCACGGGCCTCTTGTCGTTCGTCTTCGAGGACGGCTTCGGCTTCGAGCGCTACGCCCAATACATGCTGGACGTGCCGATGTATTTCGCCAAGCGCGGCGACCGCTACATCGACCTGGCCGGCCGCTCCTTCCGCGACTTCATCGACGGCAAGATCGAGGAAGTCGGCGGCGAGCGCGCCACCATCAAGGACTGGGCCGACCACGCCACCACGGCGTTCCCGGAAGTTCGTCTCAAGACCTACCTGGAAATGCGCGGCGCCGACGCTGGTCCGTGGAGCCGCCTCTGCGCCTTGCCCGCCCTGTGGACCGGCGTGTTCTACGACGACGCCGCGCTCGCCGCCGCCTGGGACCTGGCCAAGGACTGGACCGTCGAAGACCGCGAAGGCCTGCGCCGCGACGTGCCCAAGCTCGGCCTCAAGGCCCAGGTCGCCGGCCGCAGCGTCCAGGACGTGGCCAAGGACTTCGTCGCCATCGCCAAGCAGGGCCTGAAGGCCCGCAGCCAGCTGAACGGCGGCTTCCTCGACGAGTCGATCTATCTGGGCGAACTGGAAGAGATCGCCGACAGCGGGATCACGCCCGCCGAGCGCCTGCTGGAGAAGTTCCACGGCCCGTGGGGCGGCGACATCGGCAAGCTGTTCGACGAAGGGGCCTACTAAAAGATGCTCCCCCTGAAGGGGGAGCTGTCGCGGAGCGACTGAGGGGGAAATTTCAGCGGCGCGTCAGCAACGGCTTCCCCCTCCGGCCCTCCGGGCCACCTCCCCCGGAGGGGGAGGATCTTATCTGAGCATCCCCACGGCTATCCCGACCTGGCCGCCGATATAGAGGAACCACACGGCCCAGGCCGTGAGCCTCGCCGAACCCAGCAGCTTGGCGTTCTTGAAGAGGTCGAAGGCCAGGATCGCGTCCGAGGCCATGAAGGCCACGGCCCCGACCGTGGCGGGCCAGCGCACGGCGGGCAGGGCGGCCGCCGAGACCACCATGGCCAGGATCGCCGCCACATAGGCCAGCACCGCCGGCCGCAGCGGCCCCAGCGATCCCCACAGCCGCCGCAGCATCACCGCGCCGACCAGGGCCGCGACCGGGGCCAGCACGAAGAAGGCCTGGCTGGGCGCCGTGCGCTCGCGCCAGAAGACGATCACATAGACGACGTGCCCGGCCAGGAACGCCGCCAGGCCGAACGGCAGCCAGCGCTTGGGATCGCCAGCCAGGAAGGCGTCGCCCAGCGCGCACAGGGTCAGGGCCACGGCCAGCAGGACCGTGCCGCCCTCCAGATAGGCCAGCACCGCCAGGGCGCCGGTGGACGCCGTCTTGACGAGCGTGCGCAGGAACGACGGCGGACGTTCCACCAGCGCCAGGCCGTAGGCCAGGGCGCAGACGCCGCAGATCGTCCACAGAACCTGGTCAGTCATCCTTGGAGAGCTTGGCGAGGAAGGCCTGGGCGGCGTCCTTGTGGCGGGCCTTGAGGTTCTTGCCGACGATGGCCAGCAGGGCGGCGATCACGGCGGCGTCGTCGGTGAAGCCCAGCGCCGGCAGCACGTCGGGAATGGCGTCGGTCGGCAGCACGAAATAGGCCAGGGCCGCGAACATCATGCCCTTGGCCGCCGTGGGCGTCTCCGGGTCGCGCGCGCACCACCACAGCGACAGGGCGTCGGCGGCGAACGGCACCTTGGCGGCCACCTTGCGGATCTTCGGCCAGAAGCCGCGCGCCACCCGCTGCTCGTTGACCCGCACCGTGGCCGGCACGAGCGCCTTCCTCGGATCCAGCACGTCGTCGGGCGTGACGCCCGTGTTGACGTCGGGGGATGGTTTGGCGTCGGCGCTCATCGGGTTAAACCGCTCCTCAACAGACCAATTAAACGCAACCCCAGGGGAAACGTCCATGAAACTCGACAACACCGTCGCCGCCGTCGTCACCGGCGGCGCCTCGGGCCTCGGCGAAGCCACCGCCCGGGCCCTTGCCGCCCAGGGCGTCAAGGTCGCCATCTTCGACATGAACGAGGCCCGCGGCGAGGAAGTCGCCAAGGAGATCCGGGGCGTCTACTGCAAGGTCAACGTCACCAGCGACGCCGACGTCGACGCCGGCTTCGAAAAGGCCCGCGCCGCCCACGGCCAGGAGCGGATCCTGGTCAACTGCGCCGGCGTCGGCAACGCCGCCAAGACCGCCAGCCGCGACAAGGCCACCGGCGAGACCAAGCACTTCCCGCTCGATATCTTCGACCGCGTCATCCAGATCAACCTGGTCGGCACCTTCCGCTGCATCGCCAAGTCGGCCAAGGGCATGCTCGACCTGGAGCCGCTGCAGGACGGCGAGCGCGGCGCCATCGTCAACACCGCCAGCGTCGCCGGCGAGGACGGCCAGATCGGCCAGGCCGCCTATTCGGCCTCCAAGGGCGGCGTCATCGGCATGACCCTGCCGATCGCCCGCGACCTGATGAACGACGGCATCCGCGTCAACACCATCCTGCCGGGCATCTTCAACACCCCGCTGATGAACGCCGCCCCCGACAACGTGAAAGACGCCCTGGCCGCCTCGGTGCCCTTCCCCAAGCGCCTGGGCAACCCGGCCGAGTACGCCCAGCTGGCCCTGACCATGATCACCTGCGGCTACTTCAACGGCGAGGACGTCCGCCTCGACGGCGGCATCCGCATGGCCCCGCGGTAAGCCGTTCAGTCGGCTTCGCCGACCGCTCCTTGTTCCTCCCCCGTGCAACGGGGGAGGTGGCGCGGCGCGAATACGCGCCGTGACGGAGGGGCGACGGCGGGCACGGCGCCCAGTCTCGCCCCCTCCACCGCTTCGCGGTCCCCCTCCCCCGCAAGCGGGGGATGAGCCTTCAGAAAACCTCTGGCGCTTTTTAATTACGCGCGTAATCATCGCCTCAACCAGAGGGGGAGAACGCGCCCATGAACCGAACCATCCGCCTCGCCGGCGCCAGCCTGCTGTCTATCCTGATCGCCCTGCCGGCCGGCGCGATGACGCCGCCGCCCCCGCAGGACGGCGCGCCGACGGCCGACGCCTGCGCCGCCCTCGGCTTCGCGACGCGAGTCGACGCGAGCGAAAGCGTGGCCGTCTCGGGCGCCCGGACCAAGCGCACGGCTACCCTTGGGCCTCCACCCCC
>Ga0247823_10001675_pt1 | contig 18352 bp, 15 predicted proteins | sample 13C_PalmiticAcid_2_FD_192426 | JGI IMG/M metagenome (GOLD analysis project Ga0247823, IMG submission 192426) | Soil microbial communities from agricultural site in Penn Yan, New York, United States - 13C_PalmiticAcid_Day30 | ecosystem: Environmental > Terrestrial > Soil > Agricultural land... | reverse complement strand
GTGCCACCTCCTGCGCGCGCGCCGGCGCGGCGGAGGAAATGGCGAGCGCGATCAGGGCGGCGCCCCAGTGGGATCGGACAGGAAGGCGGGAATCACGTTTCATGCGATATCGCCGCTACACGCGTGCGCGCCTGAACCTAAACTGTCGAACCGCGGCGTCTTCGTCGGGACGAGACGCCGCAGCGACGAGGCGCGCAGGTCCGCTTACTGGTTGTTCTGGCGGTTGAGGAAGCGCGGGATGTCGAGCGAGTCCTTGCCGTCCTCATCCTTCGACGCGTTGCGCGCCGCGGCCATCCGCTCGAACAGCGTACCGCCGGTGCGCGGCTTGGGCTCTTCAGCGGCCGGAGCCGGCTCTTCGTCGCCACCGCCGGTCAGCCAGCGGCGCCGGATCGTCGGCTCGGGCGGCAGGTCATCGGCGGCGGGTGCCTCGGGCACCACCGAGTCCGAACCCAGCACCAGCTCGTCGGCCGCCGGCTCATCGGCGGAAATCGGCGCTTCGAGCGTCAGCTCGTCATCCTCGGTTGCGGCTGCCGGAACCGGCTCACCGGCGACCGAGGGATCCTCGAACGAGGCCACCGGCTCGGCCGGGGTTTCAGCCACGGGCTCCGACTCGAACGACGGCGTGAACTCGGGCGCGGAGGGCGCCAGTGGACGCCGCACCGAACCGAAGGAGAAGCTGCGCGCGGTGTCGGCGGCGGGCGCCGCGACCGCGGGCTGCACGCCATCGGCCTCTATGCCGGTCGCGACGACCGAGACGCGGATCTTGCCTTCAAGCTCGGTGTTGAACGCCGAACCCCAGATGATGTTGGCATTGTCGTCGACCAGCTCGCGAATATGGTTCGCGGCTTCGTCCACCTCGAGCAGGCGCATATCCTCGCCGCCGGTGATCGACACGATCACGCCCTTGGCGCCGTTCAGCGACACGCCGTCGAGCAGCGGGTTGGCGATCGCCTGCTGCGCCGCCTCGATCGCGCGGCTGTCGCCCGATGCTTCGCCGGTGCCCATCATCGCCTTGCCCATCTCGCTCATCACCGAACGCACGTCGGCGAAGTCGAGGTTGATGAGGCCGGGCATGACCATCAGGTCGGTGATGCCGCGCACGCCCTGCTGCAGCACCTCGTCCGCCATCTGGAACGCTTCCTTGAAGGTCGTGTTCGCGTTGGCCACGAGGAAGAGGTTCTGGTTGGGGATGACGATCAGCGTATCGACATATTTCTGAAGCTCTTCGATGCCGGCTTCGGCCGACTGAGCGCGCTTCTTGCCTTCAAAGGCGAAGGGCTTGGTGACGACGCCGACGGTCAGGATGCCCATGTCGCGCGCGGCCTTGGCGATGACCGGCGCCGCGCCGGTGCCGGTGCCGCCGCCCATGCCGGCCGCGATGAACACCATGTGCGCGCCGTTGAGCGATTCCTGCACATGCTCGATCGTTTCTTCCGCCGCCGCGCGGCCGATCTCCGGCCGGCTGCCCGCGCCGAGGCCCTGGGTGATCTTCGCGCCCAGCTGGATGCGGTGCGCGGCAGTCGACTGCTTGAGCGCCTGCGCGTCGGTGTTGGCGACGAGGAACTCGACCCCCTGCACCTCGGCGTTGATCATGTTGGCGATCGCGTTGCCTCCGGCTCCGCCTACGCCGATGACGGTGATCCGCGGCGTCAGCTCGTCGAGGTCGGGCGGGAGGAAGTCGATGCTCATCTTATTCAATCTCCTCAGGCTCCGCGCCCCACGAGCGTCGCCTGCTTAATCCCTGTTTCTGCACGATGCCGAGGAGTGGTTCCAGCGTAATTCCTCAGTCATCAACAACTTTTCAATAATTCGCCCGAAACGCGGCGATCATCCGCTGGAACATCGCCTTTGGTGTCGCCCGCGTAACAAGCTGGTGGTTCTGCTGCAGCGCGCGCAGATCGACCGGATCGGCCGCCGCGAAGCTCGCCAGTCCCGCCAGCGTGGCGAAGGCCGGACCGGCATGCGCCTCGGGCAGCGCCGACAGGCCGCGCGGACGCCCGACGCGAACCGAGCGCCCCAGCGCCTGCTGCGCATAGTCGGCGATGCCCTTCAGCTCGGCGCCGCCGCCGGTCAGCACGATCTGGCGCCCCACGGGATCCTCGAAATTGAGCCGGGCGAGTTCGTTGCGGATCTCGGCCATCAGCCGGTCGAGCCGCTGGCGGATCACCGCGATCAGCTGCGCGCGGGTGATGCGCCCGCCCTCGGCCGTCTCCTCATCGGTGGCGATCGGGGCGACGTCGATCATGTCGTGATTGTCGCGCGGCGTCATGTTGGCGCTGCCGTAGAAGCACTTCATCCGCTCGGCCTGCCCGCGGCGGGTGCCGAAGGCGCTGGCGATATCGTCGGTGATGTCGGCCGATCCGCTCGGGATCGACGACAGGCCGGTGAGCACGCCGTCCTTGTAGACCGAGACGTTGGTCACGCCCGCGCCGATCTCGACCAGCGCGACGCCCAGCTCGCGCTCCTCTTCGGAAAGGCAGGCAAGGCCGGTCGCGACGGGCGCGGCGATGATCGACTTGACCTCCAGATGCGCCGAACGGACGCACAGATCGAGGTTGCGCACCGGCGCACCCTCGGTCGAGACGACATGGATATCGACCCCCAGCCGCTCGGCATGCAGTCCCTTGGGCTGTTTGACCCCGGCAAGTCCGTCGAGCGTGTAGCGTGTCGGTTGTGCGTGGAGCACCATCCGCCCGCCCGGATTGATCGACTCCCGTCCGGCGCGCAGCAGATCGTCGATGTCCGACTGTTCGACGCGATGGCCGCCCAGATCGACTTCAAGCCGCAGGATATCGGATACCAGCCCACCGGCCGAGAAGCTGACCCACACATCCTCGATGTTGGTGCCCGCGATCCGTTCGGCCTGCTCGACCGCCTCGCGCACCGCGATCTCGGTCGCGTGCATGTCGGCGACATAGCCCCGCTGAACGCCGCGGCTCTCGCGCTGGCCGGTGCCGAGCACCATCAGCTCGCCGCCGTCTCCCTTTTGGGCGATCAGCGCCGACACCTTGGACGAACCAATGTCCAGTGCGGTGATCAGTCCCTCGGGCGCTGTCTTTGCCATGATACCTACCCCCTACTCACTCACGCTCGCGGTTTCGATCTGCTTCGGCGCCGCCTGTCCCGGCATACGAACGACCAGCCGCGTCGGATCCCGCATATCGAATTTCAGATAACCCCGGCCGAGCAGCCGGTCCGCTCCGTCCAGCTCGGCGAACTTCTTGAGCGCCTTGGCCGCGGCCGCCTCACCCTCGGGCAGCGCCAGCCGCTCGCCGGTGTTGAACGACAGATCCCAGCGCCGGTTACCGATCCAGGTCGCCGCCTTGACCAAAGGCTTGAGCGCGGGCGCCGCGTCGAGCAGCTGCTGATAGGCGGGCTGCTGCGCATAAGCGCCGTCGCCGATCACCAGCGGCAGATCGGGCATCGCTTCGGCCGATACCGGCTCGAGCAGAACCCCCTCACGATCGATCAGCATCAGCTGGCCCTGATGCTGCCAGACCGCCGCCGCCTTGCGCTCGATGATCTGGACGACCAGCGTATCCGGCATCCGGCGCGAGACACGCGCGTCGGCGATCCAGCCGATCGTCATCAGCTTGCCGCGCACCTCATCCAAATCGACCAGCGGCATCGCCTGCGACTTCTGGTCGAGCGTATAGCCATAGACGGTTTCGGCGTCGGCGCGCTTGATGCCCTGCACATCGACCTGCTCGACGCGGAAGCCGGCGCGCCCGATCCCCTCGGCCAGCGCGGTGCCGACCATGCCGGGCACGCCGAACAGGGTGGCGACACCAAGCGCCGAGGCGATCGCGATGCCGGTGATGCCCCACACGGTGATCCGGTGCAGCGTCGCTTCGCTTACCGGCAGCGCCGCGACCGCCAGGTCGAGCACATTCGCCTGCTTCTTCTTCGACTGCTGCGCGCGCCGCTTGGGCTTGACCGCGGGACGCTTGGCGGGGCTGGGCTTACGGCTCATCCCGCCGGCTCCGCGTCGGCCATTGCCTCGTCGACGATCGCCTGAACCAGCTGCGCGTAGCTCATGCCGAGCTTCTTCGCCTGCTCGGGAACGAGGCTGAGCGGCGTCATGCCCGGCTGGGTGTTCACCTCAAGCAGGAACAGACCCTCGACGCCGAGATTGTCGTCCCAGCGGAAGTCGGAGCGCGAGGCGCCCTTGCAGCCGAGCAGGCGGTGCGCGTCGAGCGCGAGGCGCTTGCACGCGTCGGTGATCTCGTCCGGAACCTGCGCGGGACAGACATGCTCGGTGAGGCCATCGGTATATTTGGCGTCGAAGTCGTAGAAGCCGCTCTTGGGCTTGAGCTCGGTCACCATCAGCGCCTGATCGCCCAGCACCGCCGTGGTCAACTCGCGCCCGCGGATGAACGGCTCGGCGAGCAGCTCGTCGAACTCCTGCCACGGCCCGGTGGCCTGAGGCGAGATCGGGTTGCCGTAATTGCCCTCCGCGGTGACGATCGCAACGCCGACCGACGAGCCTTCATTGACGGGCTTGAGCACATAGGGGCGCGGCAGCGGATCGCGCTCGTACAGCGCTTCGGTCCGCACGATATGCCCGCCCGGCATCGGGATGCCCTGCGGTACCAGCGCCTGCTTGGTCAGTTGCTTGTCGATCGCGATGACCGAGGTGACCATGCCGCTGTGCGTGTAGCGAATGCCCATCAGATCGAGCATGCCCTGCACCGTCCCGTCCTCGCCCGGCGTGCCGTGCAGCGCGTTGAACACGAGATCGGGGCTGGCCGCGGCGAGCTTCGCCGCGACGTCGCGGCCCATGTCGATGCGCGTGACGGTATGGCCGAGCGACTCCAGCGCGTCGGCGATGCCGGTGCCCGACATCAGCGATACCGGCCGTTCCGCCGACCAGCCGCCCATCAGGACAACGATATGGAGGGGCTTCACCGATACGCTCACTTGGATACTCCTACGCGTTCCTTGTCGGCATCGTCGGCGAACACGCCGACACGCTGGATTTCCCATTCCAGCTCGACGCCTGACTGCGCCTTGACCTTGGCCCGCACTTCCTCGCCCAGCCCCTCGATATCCGCGCTGGTCGCGTCGCCGGTGTTGAGCAGGAAGTTGGTGTGCTTCTCGCTCACCTGCGCGCCGCCCTTGCGCAAGCCCCGGCAGCCAGCCGCGTCGACCAGCCGCCACGCCTTGTCGCCGGGCGGATTCTTGAAGGTCGACCCGCCGGTCTTGCTGCGCAGCGGCTGCGATTCCTCGCGCGCGGCGGCGATGCGGTCCATCTCCGCCTGAATCGCGGCGGGTTCATCGATATGCCCGCGGAAGGTCGCGCTGACGACCACCGCGCCTTCCGGCAGTTCGGAATGGCGATAAGTATAGCCGAGCTGCTCGACACCGAGGATCTTCCGCTGCCCCGAACGCAGCACGACCTCGCAATCGACCAGCACGTCCGCTGTCTCGCGGCCATAGGCGCCGCCGTTCATCCGCACGAAGCCGCCGACCGTGCCGGGGATCGAGCGCAGGAACTCGACGCCGGCGATCCCGGCATCGCGCGCCGAGGAGGACACAAGGATGCCGCTCGCGCCGCCGCCGCATTTCAGCGTCGTCACATCGAGCCGCTCGACCTTGGCGAACGGCTTGCCCAGCCGCACCACCACGCCCGGCACCCCGCCGTCGCGCACGATCAGGTTGGAACCGAGGCCGAGCGCCATGACCGGGACGTCCGCGTCGAGGTCGCGCAGGAAATCGCTGAGGTCGTCGACGTCGGCCGGCTCGAACAGCCATTGCGCGTTGCCACCGCTCTTGAACCACACGAGCGGCGCCAGCGGCGCATCGGCGCTGAGCTTGCCGCGAACCTTGGGGAGCAGCGCGACGCTCACTTCACCCCCCACAATTTCGCCCATTGTTTCCACAGCTTAAGGTTCGCCTCGGCCGCCTTCTGCCCCGCCTGTTGAAGGTCGTTCACCTGTCCGCCGGCATCGAGCAGCTTCTGCGCCGCGTCGAGCTGCGCCTTCTGCGCGCGCAGGATCTCGCGCTGCATGTCGGTGGCGAGGGTGAACCAGTCGCTCATGCGGCCTGCTTCCGCCGCGCGTTGACCGCATCGGCAAGGCCCGCGGCCCATTTGGTGATGTCGCCCGCGCCGAGGCAGACAATCAGGTCGCCCGGCTGGGCGATGTTCGCCACTTTCTCCGCGAGCGCGGCCGCATCGGCGATGGTCGCCGCCGAACGGTGCCCGCGCTCGCTGGTCCGCGCCACCAGCGCCTCGGCGTCGACGCCCTCGACCGGCGCTTCGCCCGCGGCATAGACCGGGCTCACGAACACCATATCGGCGTCGTTGAACGCCTGCGCGAAGTCATCCATCAGATTGCCGAGGCGCGAATAGCGATGCGGTTGAACCACCGCGATCACCCGGCCCTCGACGCTCTCGCGCGCCGCCGCCAGCACCGCGCGGATCTCGACCGGGTGGTGGCCGTAATCGTCGATGACGATCGCGGGGTTGCCGCTGTCGAAGCCGATCTCGCCGACCTTGGTGAAGCGGCGCTTGACCCCGCCGAACTTGGCGAAGCCGTTCTGGATGGTGGCGTCGTCGATGCCCATCTCCAGCGCCACGCCGATCGCGGCGAGCGCGTTCTGGACATTGTGGCGGCCCGGCATCGGCAGGTCGATCCCCTCGATCGAACGCGTGGTGCCGTCGCGCGAGCGGATGATCGCCTCGAACCTGTTGCCGCCCGGATAGGGGTGGACGTTGACCCCGCGCACATCCGCGCTGGCGGCGAAGCCATAGGTCACGATCCGCCGGTCGCGCACGCGCGGGATGATCGCCTGCACCTCGGGGTGGTCGAGGCACAGCAAAGCCGCGCCATAAAAGGGCACATTCTCGACGAACTCGACATAAGCGTCCTTCGCCTTGTCGAACGAACCATAGTGATCGAGATGCTCGGGATCGATGTTGGTGACGACCGCGATCGTCCCGTCGAGCCGCAGGAAGCTGCCGTCGCTCTCATCGGCCTCGACCACCATCCACTCGCTGTCGCCGAGCCGTGCGTTGGAGCCGTACTGGTTGATGATGCCGCCGTTGATCACGGTGGGGTCGACCCCGCCCGCGTCGAGCAACGCCGCGATCATGCTGGTCGTCGTGGTCTTGCCGTGCGTCCCCGCCACCGCGACGGTGGACTTGAGGCGCATGAGCTCGGCCAGCATCTCGGCGCGGCGCACCACGGGGATGCGCGCGGCATAGGCGGCCTCGACCTCGGGGTTGGTGCGCACGATCGCCGTGGAAGTGACGACCACCGCCGCGCCGCCCAGATTATCCGCGCTATGGCCGATCGCGACCGGGATGCCGCGCTTGCGCAGCCCCTCGACGACATAGCCTTCGGCGACGTCGCTGCCCTGCACCTTATAGCCCAGATTGTGCATCACCTCGGCGATGCCGGACATGCCGATCCCGCCGATGCCGACGAAATGGATGGTGCCGATATCCTTGGCGACGCCCTTCATGCGCCCAAGCCTCGCGAGAGGCGTCCCTTACGCATACGCTGCTTTCTCAATGGTGACGGGCTTGGCGTGCCCCTGCCCCGCCGACGCCCAGTCGGCATCGATCGATTCCACAAGGTCGGCCAGATCGCGCGCCGCATCCGGGCGGCCGACGCTGCGCGCGCAGGCCGCGGCATTGGCGAGCGCGTCGGGCTCAAGCCCCAGTTTCTGCATTTGCTTGGCGAGTTCCTGCGCGGTGAAGGCGCGCTGGGGGATGGTCCGCGCGCCGCCCGCCTCGCTGATTTCGCGGGCATTGGCGGTCTGATGGTCGTCGGTCGCGCCGGGCAGCGGCACGAGGATCGCCGGGCGGCCCGCCGCGGTCAGTTCGGCGATGGTCGAGGCGCCCGCGCGCGCGATCACCAGATGCGCCCAGGCCAGCCGCTCGGGCAGGTCGGGCAGATAGGTCGCGATCTCAGCCGGGATGCCATGCTCGGCATATTTGCGGCGCACCTCGTCGATATCCTCGACGCGCGCCTGATGCGTCACCTGAAGCCGGCGGCGGAAATGGACCGGCAGCAGCGCGAGACCATCGGGCACGACTTGCGACAGGATCGATGCGCCCTGGCTACCGCCCGTGACCAGCACGCGGAAGATGCCGTCCTCGTCCAGCGCCGGATAGGGTTTCATGCGCAGGTCGAGCACCGCCTGCCGCACGGGATTGCCCACCAGATGCGTCTTGACCGCATAGCCTTCCTTGAGCCGCTCGACTTCGGCGTAGCTGGTCGCGATCGCCGCGACCTTGCCCGCGACCAGCCGGTTGACCCGGCCGAGCACCGCGTTCTGCTCATGGATCACCGCCGGAACCCTGGCCGAGAAGGCTGCCATCAGCGCGGGGAGCGAGGCATAGCCGCCGAACGCGATCACCGCCGATGGCCGGAACTCGCGATAGAGAGCGCGCGCCTGTGCCCGCCCCTTGCGCATCGCGTTCGCCGCCCGGAGCCAGCCGAGCGGCCCGCCGGAGAAGCGCGACGCGGGAACGACGCGCGTTTCGATTCCGTCGAACAGATCGGGGAAACGCACCCCGCGCTCATCCGAAACCAGTGCAACCTTGTGTCCGCGCCGCATCAGCTCGGTCGCGAGCGCCGCCGCCGGGACCATGTGCCCGCCAGTGCCCCCGGCAGCCAATACGTAACGCCGTCCCGAACTCATCAACCGCTTCCTCGAACCGTGTAGGGCGAGCGCTTCAAATACGGATTCCGCCGCGTGAACGCGAGCAATAGTCCCATGCCGATCGACAGCGCGACCATCGACGACCCGCCATAGGAAATGAACGGCAAGGTCATGCCCTTGGAGGGGGCGAGCCCGGTGTTCACCGCCATGTTGATCAACGCCTGAATCCCGAATTGGGCCGCCAGCCCGGCCGCGGCAAGCATCCGGAACGAGTCCTCCTCGTCCAGCAACTTGACCAGCACCCGCATGATGATCGCGAGATAGAGGATCGCGATGCCGATGCACGCGATCAGCCCGAACTCCTCGCCCACGACTGAGAAAATATAGTCGGTATGCGCCTCGGGCAGCTTGAACTTGACCGTGCCGCCCCCCGGCCCGGTGCCGGTAGCGCCGCCCCCGGTGAGCACGGCATGCGCCATGTCGGTCTGATAATGCTCCGCCGCCGCCTTTTCGGGATCGGGGAACAGGAAGCTGTCGATGCGGGTGCGCGCGGTGTCGTAGAAGAGATAGGCCGCGATCACGCCAGCGACGGCGCCGCCGCCCAGCACGCCCATCGCGCGCGTCGAAATGCCCGCGAGCATCAGCAGCACGATCCAGACGAGACCGAACACCATCGTCTGCCCGAAGTCCGGCTGTTTCATCAAGAGCGCGGCGACCACCGCGGTCAGCACGCCAGTCAGCGGGATCACCGGCAGATCCGCGTCCTTCGAGCGCATCGACAACAACCACGCGGTGGTGACGATGAAGAAGGGCTTGAGAAACTCCGAGGGTTGGATGCTGGCGAAGCCAAAGCCGATCCAGCGTCGCGCGCCGTTGACCTCAGCACCGAAGAAACCCGCAACCGCGACCAGCACGATGCACACGGCCGTGCCGACAATCGCCATGCGCCGCGCGAAGCTGACCGGCAGCATCGAGACGACCAGCAGCACCGGCACCGACAGGCCGACCCAAACCGCCTGTCGCCAGAAATAGTGCATCGACGCGAACTGAGTATCGCCGTCCGAATAGCGCACCGCCGAAGCGGGCGACGCCGCCGCGACCGCGACCAGCCCGATACCGATCAGCAGCACCGCGAGCAGCAGGAGAATGCGGTCGATTTCCCAGAACCACAGGCCGAAGCTCGAGTTGCTTCCGCGGCTCAGCTTGTCCTCGACCTTGGCACGCCAGCCCTTGCTGCGCACGACGGGCAGGTTCCGCCTCACATCGGTCATTGCAGTGCCCCCACCGCTGCGCGGAACTGTGCCCCGCGATCCTCGAAATCCTTGAACTGGTCGAACGAAGCGCAGGCGGGTGAGAGCAACACCGTTTCGCCGGGTCGCGCTTGCGCCGCCGCCGATCGCACCGCCGCGGCCAACGTCCCGCTCTGCTCGACCGGGAACTCACTCTCGAGCAACTCGGCGAACCGCTCGGTCGCCTCGCCGATCGTGTAGGCGCGCACGACATGTCCGAAGCCGGGTCGGCACGCGTCGAGATCGTCGGTCTTGGCAAGGCCGCCAAGAATCCAGTGGATCCGGTCGAACGCCTCAAGCGCGGGCGCCGTCGATGTCGGGTTGGTCGCCTTGCTGTCATTGACGAACAGCACGCCATTGCGGGTCGCGACACGCTCCATGCGGTGCGGAAGGCCGGGGAAGCTGCGCAGCCCGGCCTCGATCGCTTCCTGCGAAACGTCCAGCGCCTCGCATGCAGCGATCGCGGCCAACGCGTTCTGCGCATTGTGCGGTCCCTGAAGCGCGGGCCAGCGCGACTGGTCCATGCACACGCCCGGCGCGATTTTGGTCAGATCCTCGGCGCGGCCCGAGCGCGACACCTGTTTCGCGATGGCCTGTGAGGGTTCGTCGCCGATGCCGATGACCGCGACATGCCCCTTCGACTGCATCGCGAACAGCCGCGCCTTCGACGCGGCATAGCCGTCGAACCCGCTATAGCGGTCGAGATGGTCGGGGGTGATGTTGAGGAGCACCGCGACGTCACAGTCGAGACTATGGGTGAGATCAATCTGGTAGCTCGACAGTTCGAGCACATAGACGCCGCCTTCGGGGAGCGGCGCCTGCCCGAGAATGGGCAGCCCGATATTCCCGCCCAGCCGCGCGGGAACGCCTGCGGTCTCGAGGATATGGTGGATCAGCGCGGTCGTCGTCGACTTGCCGTTGGTACCGGTGATGCCGACCACCCTGTGCGGGGGCAGTTGCGAACGCGCCTGCGCGAACAGTTCGATATCGCCGATCAGCGACACGCCCGCCTCACGCGCCTTGGCCGCGATCGGATGCTTGTTGATCGGCACGCCGGGCGACACGACCACGCCGGAGAAGCCGGTGAGATCCGCCTCGACCGGATCGGCCACCGTCAGCGTGCCCGGCGCCGCCGGATCGGGATAGAAGGTCGAACGGACCGCATCCTTGGCATCCCACGCCGTGACCTGCGCGCCAGCGCTCAACAACGCGCGCGCGGTCGCCAGTCCGGACCGCGCCAGTCCCAGAACCGCAAAGCGTTTGCCGCGCCAGGACGCGCTTGCGATCACCGCAGCTTCAGTGTCGACAGGCCCGCGAGCGCGAGCACGAAGGCAATGATCCAGAAGCGGATGACGACGGTCGGCTCGCTCCAGCCCATCTGTTCGAAATGGTGATGGATCGGCGCCATCTTGAACACACGCTTGCCGGTGCGCTTGTACCAGAACACCTGGATGATGACCGACAGCGCCTCGACCACGAACAGGCCGCCGATGATCCCCAGCACCAGCTCGTGATGCGCGACCACCGCGATCGTGCCGAGCGCGCCGCCGAGCGCGAGGCTGCCGGTATCGCCCATGAACACCGCCGCCGGCGGCGCGTTGAACCACAGGAAGGCGAGCCCCGCTCCGACAATGGCGCCGCAGAAGATGGCAAGGTCACCCGCCCCCGGCACATGCGGAATGCCGAGATAGTTGGCGTAGATCGCGTTACCGGCGAGATAGACGATCAGCAGGAACGCCATGCTGGCGATGATCACCGGCATGGTCGCAAGGCCGTCGAGGCCGTCGGTCAGGTTTACCGCGTTACCGAACGCCACGATCGTGAAGGCGGCGAAGGCGATGTAGAAATAGCCGAGATCGACGCTGAACTGGCTGAAGAAGGGCACGTACAGCACCGTGCCGTTCTGTTGCGTGATGACCCAGGCCGCGGCCCCCGCGATCACGAATTCGCCGAGCAGGCGCATCCGGCCCGAAACGCCCGCGGTGCTCGCCTTCCTCACCTTGTCATAGTCGTCGAGGAACCCGATCATCCCGAAACCGAGCGTGACGAACATGCACGCCCAGACATAGGGGTTGTTGAGGTCCATCCACAGCAAGACCGACAACGCCAGGCTGGTGAGGATCATCAGCCCGCCCATCGTCGGCGTGCCGCGCTTGGCAAGGTGGCTCTGCGGTCCGTCGGAACGGATCGGCTGCCCCTTGCCCTGACGGACGCGAAGCCAGCCGATGAAGCGCGGACCGATGATCAGGCCAATGATCAGCGCCGTCGCCACCGCCGCGCCGATCCGGAACGAGAGGTAACGGATCAGGTTGAGAATGCTCGGAAAGCCCAGCCATTCGGCGATTTCGTACAGCACTTGCTATGCCCTTCCGGCCAGCGCCGCGACGACCCGCGACAGCCCGACCCCGTTCGAACCCTTGATGAGGACCGCGTCGCCCGGGCGGAGCATCGCTTCGATGCGTTCGCGCGCGGCTGCGGCGTCGGGCACATGGACCAATTTGATCCGCCCCTCAAGCGCGCGTGCGAGCGGCTTCATCCCTTCACCGACAAGCAGCAACGCTTCGACGTTCGCCGCGGCGATCGGTTCCGCGAGACCGGCATGGAAGGCGGCCGACTGGTCACCCAGTTCGCGCATCTCGCCCAGCACCGCGAGCCGCCGCGTGGCGGGGGTCGCAGCGAGCACGGCGAGCGTCGCGCGCATCGATGCGGGGTTGGCATTATAGCTCTCGTCGATCACCAGCGCGTCACCGTCGGCAAGCACGGTCTTGAACCGCGCGCCACGCCCGGCGAGTCCGCCCATCTCGGCGAGCGCGAGGCCGGCCTGTTCGAGATCGCCGCCCGCCGCATCGACCGCGGCGAGCACCGCCATGGCGTTCGCGACCCAGTGGTTTCCCGGCTGCGACAGAGTAAAACCCAGCGTGCGCTCCGGCCCGATCTGCGCCGTGACATAGGTTCCGCCCGGCTGTCCTGGCACCACCTCGATCGCGCGCACATCGGCGCCCTCGCCAAGCCCGAAGGTAACGATCCGCGCCGCATGGGGCTGCGCGGCGGCGATGAGGCGGTCACGATGGGGACTGTCGAACGGGACGATCGCCGTCCCGCCCGGCTCAAGCCCCTGAAAAATCTCGCCCTTGGCGTCGGCGATCGCTTCTTCGCCGGCAAAGAATTCGGTATGCGCGGGCGCGATCGTCGTCACCAGCGCGATGTGCGGGCGGACCATATGGGTCAGCGCGAGCAACTCGCCCGCATGGTTCATCCCCATCTCGAACACACCGAACTTCGCGTCGCGCGGCATCCGGGCAAGGCTGAGCGGTACGCCGGTATGGTTGTTGTAGCTCTTGACCGAGCGGTGCGCGAAGCCCGGCGCCATTCGGTCGAGGCATTCGAACAGCGCTTCTTTGGTCCCGGTCTTGCCGACCGAGCCGGTCACCCCGATCACCACACCGGTCATGCGCTTGCGGCTGGCGCGAGCGAGATTTTCCAGCGCGACGGTCGTGTCGCCGACCAGAATATGGGGATGCGACGCGGGAGAGGACACGATCGCCCCCGCCGCCCCGCTCGCGAAGGCCTGATCGATGAATTTGTGCCCGTCGGTGGTCTCGCCCGACAACGCCACGAACAGCGCGCCCGGACCCACTTCACGGCTGTCGAACGCCACCGCATCGACATCGAACTCGGCGGAGGCTGTGCCGCCGGTCGCGGCGGCAATTTCGACTGCGGTCCAGAGCGTCCCGCTCACGCCGCAGCTTCCCGCGCCACGGTCACGTCGTCGAAGGGCAGCACCATGTCGCCAACGATCTGACCCTGCTCATGCCCCTTGCCTGCAATCAGCACGATGTCCTGCGGTTCGGCCTTGCCGACGCCCAAGAAGATCGCGCCGCGCCGGTCGCCGACCTCGAGCGCGCCGGGGCACCCCTTCAAAATCTCCGTCCGGATCGCGGCGGGATCCTCGCCGCGCGGATTGTCGTCGGTGACGATGATCAGGTCGGCGCCGGCAGCGGCCGCCTGCCCCATTGGCTCGCGCTTACCCGGATCGCGATCGCCACCCGCGCCGAACACAAGGATCAGGCGCCCGGCGACATGCGGCTTCAACGCCGCGATGGCGGCCTCGAGCGCGTCAGGGGTATGGGCGTAGTCGACATAGATCGGTGCGCCGGTCCGGCTGATCGCCGCCCGCTCAAGCCGCCCGCGCACCGGCTGAAGTCGCGACAAATTGGCGAACGTCGTCGCGGCATCGCCGCCGGTCGCGATCACCAGCCCCGCCGCGATCAGCGCATTGGCCGCCTGATAGCCGCCGATGAGCGGCAGGCTCACGCGATGCTCCTGCCCCTCCGCCGCGATCACCAGCTTCTGGTCGAGCAGCGTCGGCTCACGCGAAACCAGCCGGATCGTGCTGCCATGCTCGCCCACCGTCATCACACGGTTGCCGCGCATCCGCGCGATATCGATCACGCGTTCCGAATGGGGGTCGTCAGCCCACACCACCGCCGCGCCGTCGGGATCGAGCACATCGGCGAAGAGGCGCAGCTTGGCGGTGAAATATTCCGCCATGTCGGCATGGTAGTCGAGGTGGTCGCGCGACAGATTGGTAAAGGCGGCCGCCGCCACCGGCAGTCCTTCGGTGCGATATTGCGAGAGACCATGGCTCGACGCTTCGAACGCCAGATGGGTCACACCCTCACGCGCCAGCCCCGCGACGTTGGAAAGGAAAGTGACGACGTCGGGCGTGGTCAGCCCGGTCGACACCGCCTCATCCGCGGTGGTCACGCCCAGCGTCCCGATCGACGCGGCGCTATGTCCCGCCATGCGCCAGAGTTGACGGACCATCTCGACCGTCGATGTCTTGCCATTGGTGCCGGTCACCGCCACCGCGGTTTCGGGGAAGGGCGCGAAGAACTTCGCCGCGATCCGCGCGAATTCGGTGCGGGGATGGTCGGTCGCGATGTGCACCGCGCCCTCGACCCGCGCCTCGGGCCGCGCGATCACCGCGATCGCGCCGCTCGCCACCGCCTGGGGAATGAAGTCCTCGCCATTGAAGCGCGCGCCGCGGAAGGCGCCGAACACGGTCCCGGGCGCCACCTTACGATGGTCGATGGCGAAGCCGGTCACGATGGTATCTTCGGCGTCGCCGGTCAGTTCGCCCAGTCTCACTCGTCCGCTCCCGGCGCGACGATCCGTGTCGCGGCCGCGACGGCGGCCCCCTTGGGCTTGTTCTTGGGTTCGGCTTTCCACAGCAGCGGCGTCACGTCAGCGACATTCACGTCGCGAGTCTCGTCCGGCACCACGCCCAGCATCGCGCCGGTGCGCATGATGACGCGGTTGACGACGGGGGCGGCGGTCCAGCCAGCGGTCGAGAAACCGAAGGTCTGGGCATTTCCGACAGGCGAATCGAGCATCACCAGCACCACATAGCGCGGCGCGTCCATCGGGAAAGCCGCCGCGAAGGTCGAGACGTTCTGATTGCGCTTGTAACCGCCTGCGCCGGGCACCTCGGCGGTACCGGTCTTGCCGCCGACACGATAGCCGGGAGCATCGGCCTTGCCGCCGGTGCCATGGGTAACGATCAGTCGCATCAGCTGACGCATCCGCGCGCTGGTCGCCTCGGAGATCACGCGACGGCCCGCCGGCGCCTTGCCCGGTTCGATCTTGCGCAGCGTCGCCGGGCGCCACACCCCGCCATTGACCAACGCCGCATAGGCGCTGGCGAGATGCAGTGGCGTCACCGCGATGCCGTGACCATAAGCGGTGGTCATCACGGTCGTGCGCGCCCAATATTTGGGCCACAGCGGCGCGGCGTTGCCGCTCAGTTCGATATCGGGCCGCGAGTCGAACCCGAGCTTACGGAACATGCTCTCCATCCGGTCTTTGCCCAGCTCGTCGGCGATGCGCGCGGTGGCGATGTTGGACGAATGGATCAGCGTCTCGGGAATGTTGAGCCAGCGCTTCTGGGCATGATCGTCGCGGATGCGGAAACCGCCGACCTGAAGCGGCGCGGTGGCGTCATAGCGCTTGGCCATCGACGGCGCGACGCCGGTTTCGATTGCGAACGCCATGGTCAGCGGCTTGAAGGTCGAACCCAGCTCATAGACGCTCTGCGTCACGTTGTTGCGGAAATGCTCGGGATTCGACCCCTTGATGTTGTTGGGGTTGAAGGTGGGGAGCGAGGCCATCGCCACGACCTCGCCACTCGCGACGTCGAGAATCACCCCCGCCGCCCCCTTAGCCGTGAACGAGGTCATGGCCGCGCTCAACTCGCTCTCCAGCGCGGCCTGCGCGCGCAGGTCGAGCGAGAGCGCGACAGGCTTACCGCGCATCGCCGGATCGGTCAGCTGCTTGTCGAGCGCCAGCTCCATGCCGGTGACGCCCTTGCCGTCGAAATCGAGATAGCCGAGCACATGCGCGCCGAGGCTCGCCTGCGGATAGAGACGTTGCGGCTCGCGCGCGAATTCGATCCCCGGCTCGCCCAGCGCGTGGACCGCCGCCACCAGCTCGGGCACCGCGCGACGCTGGAGGTAGGTAAAGCGCGCGCCGCTGCTCAGCAGCTTTGCATATTCAGCCTCGCTCTTGCCCGGCAGCGTCGCGGCAAGCATCCGCGCCAGCTCGGCCTTGTCCCCGATCACCTTGTCGGGCCGCACGCCGATCGACCAGGCATCGATCGTCCGCGCGAGCGGGGCACCGTTGCGGTCGATCAGATCGCCGCGCAGCGGCACCAGCATCGCATTTACGCTGGTCGCCGCCGCCGGTTCGGCGAACAATGCGAGCAGCAGCAGCCGCCCGACGATCACCGAAATGCCTGCCGCGAACAGCAGCGCCAGGATCATCAGCCGCACATGCGCGACAGCAAGGCCCGCCTGCCGGTTTCCCGGCCGCGTGCGATTGCGGGGCGCAGGGGCGACGAGGACGGTCACCGGGCGCGGCGCGCCTCGGCTCGGACGCCCTTCATCAGGTCGCCGAAGCTCGAATCCTTGAGCAGGCTGCGGTCGAGCATCGCCACCGCTTCCTCCCTGCGCGTCTTGACTGCCGGCTTGACCGGCTTGACCGCGGCCGCTGCGGCCAGCTGCGGTTTGCTCGCGACGGCCGCGGCCGGGGCCGCCTTCGTCACCACCGCCGCGACCGCCTTGCCCGCATCCGCCTTGACGGCAGCCACCTTGACGGGCGTCGTCGCGACGGCAGAAGCCGCTACCGCCTGTGGCGTTTCCGCTGCCGCGTCGGGCACGCCCTCCGGCACCACCATCGCGGCATAGCGCTCCGCCATGCCGTCGCCCTCGAGCGCACGGAGCGAAGCGAGCGCGGTATCGCTCGCCAGGAACTGCTGCGGGGTCGGCGCGGTGTAGCGCATCACTTCGCCGTTCCAGCGTTCGAGCTGGGCAAGGTTGGCGCGCGTATCGAACTCGGTCTCGAGCTGGCGGATATCCTTATGCGCGGTCGCGATAGCGCGCTCCACCGCCTCAACCCGCGTACGCTCAGCCGCGACCATCGACGAGACGAGGTAACAGCCCGGCGCCACGATCAGCCCCGCGGCGTACCAGCCCAGTCCATTGAGTGCCTTGATCGCCATTTCCGCCTCCTCAACTCACCCACGCCGGAGCCGCGCTGCGCCGTGCGACGCGAAGCGTCGCGGACCGGGCACGCGGATTCGCCGCAATTTCTTCCTCACTCGGACGCACCGCCTTGGCCGGAGTCTCAAAGCTCGGCGCGCGCGCCGCCGCCACCGCCGGGCGATGCCGCGAGCCGGCGGGCTCGCTGCCCGAGCGCTCGCGCAGGAATTTCTTGACCATCCGGTCTTCCAGACTGTGGAAGGTCACCACCGCCAGTCGGCCGCCCGGCTTGAGCACCCGCTCCGCCGCCGCCAGCCCCTCGGCCAGTTCATCAAGCTCGCGGTTCACATGGATGCGGATCGCCTGAAAGGTCCGGGTCGCCGGATCCTTCTTGTCGTGCGGCTTGTAGCCCAGCGCCTTGCGCACGACGTTGGCCAGTTCGCCAGTGCGGGTCAGCGGACGCGCGGCGACGATCGCCTTCGCCACACGGCGTGCGCGCGGTTCCTCGCCATAATGGAAGAGGACGTCGGCGATCTCCGCCTCGTCCGCTTCGTTAACGAAATCGGCGGCGGTCATCCCCTCGCCCGCCATACGCATCGACAGCGGACCGTCCTGCTGGAAGCTGAACCCGCGCTCGGCCTGGTCGAGCTGCATCGACGACACGCCGATATCCATCGCCACGCCGTCCACGGGCGTGAGGCCACGCGCTTCGAGTTCGCTGTCGAGCGCCGAGAAGGGCGCCTCGATCAGGATCAGCCGGCCTTCGCTCGCCGTGACGAGGGATTGGCCGCCTTCGATCGCGTCCGGATCGCGGTCAAAGGCGGCCACCTCGGCTCCCCGCTCGAGGAACGCCAAACTGTAGCCACCGGCACCAAAGGTCGCGTCGACGATGCGCGAACCGGGCTGGATCGC
>Ga0247823_10001674_pt1 | contig 18353 bp, 18 predicted proteins | sample 13C_PalmiticAcid_2_FD_192426 | JGI IMG/M metagenome (GOLD analysis project Ga0247823, IMG submission 192426) | Soil microbial communities from agricultural site in Penn Yan, New York, United States - 13C_PalmiticAcid_Day30 | ecosystem: Environmental > Terrestrial > Soil > Agricultural land... | reverse complement strand
GGTCGAAAGGATTGACGGGGCGCTCTGCGGCACGGGCTAGCGCCTCTCGCGCTGCCTTTTCAACATCGGCGGCGCTCGGGAGGCCGCAAGCGGAGAAAGCATCGAACTCGAACCTCGGGTCAACGGCTCGGGGCCGAAGCTCGATGGCGAGCGTCTTCTCGTCGAGTGCAAGTTCGACGGCCTGCGTCAGCAAGGGGTACTGGAAGTCGACCGTCGAAGTGCCCGAGCGCTCCGTGTAGTTCAAGTTCCATGCGGACACCCCGAGGCCCCAGACCAACTCGTGGGGTTTGGCGGTCTCCTCGGACTCCAACTGATGCTTGATGGCAAAAAGGTCGCCGTACAGACCGATGGTCCGTCGCCGCGGCTTCTCACCCGCGGCCCACGCAGTCCACAGCGGCGCGTAGTCGGCCAGGGCCTTCTTCGCCGCAGCGCGAAACTCCGCCTCGAATGTCGCGCGCTCTTCGGGCGCCTTCGCTTGAAGCGCGAGCGCCAGGCGTTGTTTGAGAGCTTCCTCATTGAGGCGCGGCGCGGGGCCGCTTGGGTCCGCTCCGACAATGAGGATGTCGGCCCATTTTGCGTCGGCCAGAGCTGGAGGCGACTGGGCTTCCAGCCGAGCGATGCGCAGCCAAACGTGGTCGCCTTCGAGCTTGATGTCGAAGTCCACGCCCGGCAACCCTTGAAGATCCGGCTTGCCCTTCATGAAGCCCTTGTGGCCCGACAGCTTGAAGCCCCGAGGGTCGATTTCCTTGTCCTGCTCAAGGACGTAATCGAGCAGTTGGCTAAGCAGTTGGCTGGCGCCCATCAGGCCTCCCTCTTGGTTTTCTTCTCGCCCGAAGGGCTTCTTCTAAGTATTCCGAGCTGCCGACAGTGGTCGAAAAGCAGCTTCTCGAGCAAGTTTGTTCGACTGCGTTGCTCGAGCGCAGAAGCTTGGTCCAGCAGTTCCTTGAACTCAGGGTCACCCTGAAGCTAACTGGTACCGTCTTTTCTGCGGCATGCGAAATCGAAGTCTGAATTTTTGTATAGAGGAGCACCATACAGCTCGACTTCAATTCTCACAAGCGCAGCGCCCCCAACTCGTGCAAAATCTCATGGGAATGCCTTCCGGCCGGAGGCGATGGCAGTATCTTACGCGGGATAAATTGACTCGGACGGCCGCCCTCCGAGCCGGCGTGGCCACGAGCGCGCTAGCGAGTTTCCAGCGCGAGCTAGCAGAGAGTTCCGGGCGCACGCGGTACCGTCGGAGGAATGCCGCGCCCCTCGCACGTCGCCCACGAAGCACAGACAGAACTTGGCGAGCATCGCGCTAAGCACTGCGGCATCCCCCTCCACAGGAGCGTTTGTCGAAACGAAGCGGTACGCGTCGAAGCTGGGCAACCGGCTTCGAGAACAACGGGGGAGGTCAGAAGGTGGTGTACTTGGCGGCCCGCCGTTCGAAGGCGTGAAGTCCCACCATGCCCAATCCCCAAGCAGGGCGAGCCGCCCATACTGCGGACACCCGCAGACATGTGCAATTCAATAGATGACCAATATGTAAAGGATAGACTTCCGACGAGTTTAATAAAGATGCACTCGAGTTGAATTTTCTTCATTCCTATAACTAAAGGCGACTTCTCAGGATGTCGAGTTAACCGGCGCACACGGTGCTTTCTAGATGCGATCGGCGACAGCTGGATGCGTCGGCCCGTTTTATTGAGCTACTAAGCCGGACAGTCATTCCTACGCACTGCGGACATCGGACCCTGTCAGGGCCGGCCCAACTCCATAATCACCGTATTCCCGCACAACCTGGAAACTCACGCCGCAAACATGGGCGGTTGACTCAAGGCGAGGGCGCGACGACAGCTCGGGCGTGCAATTAGCTTAGGACCCGGAAGCCAGCTGCTTCAAGATTCGTTGCCGAGCCTCGACTAGCTTCTTCAGCAACTGTGCTTGCACTTCATGGGCCGAGTGTCGCACTCCGTCTCGCGCGTAGGCCGCGCGTGCCTCCCAGGCACGCGCACAAAGCGAGTCCGGTGCCGGGGGCGGAACGTTTCCTCTGCGGTCCATTGCTAGAACTCTGTCGTGTTGGCCTGCGTAGGCAGCTCTTTAAGCGTACCTTGAAATTGGGCGGCGGACTAGGGCGCGCCTGAGATGAGCAGCAAGCGCCATTCTGCGCCTACAACCGAAGGCAGGAAGGAATTCACCCGCTTGTCGCTTCCGCAAAACCCGGACACTTCACCGTCGGCCCAGGTCCGTGACGGGTAATTCATCGATTCGTGTCGTGCGACAGAAACGCGTGACTTGGACATTCACGGACCGAGTCGCTGATTTATGTCGCAAAGGCGAGCTCGTTGGCCAAGCAATTCATGTCGCCCAACTCCTCCGCGGAAGCTCCGCAAAACCTGGACACTTTGTTGGACAGGCGCCGGAGTCGTTCACTTCCGTGAGGAAGATGTTCGCGCGCGGTACTTGGCCTCCCATTCGTCGAGGAGGGGGCCGATCTCGTCCAACGTGGGACGACGAGCAGGCTCAATCTGCAGTTTCCCGCCTAGCGCAGCCGCAACACGCGCGTACGAGGACGCGGCCACACCAGGACGTCCGGCCTCCACATGGATTACCTTGGGACGAGGGAGGGCGGCCATCTCAGCGACATCGACCAGGCGAAGTCCACGCCGCTGTCGCATCGCCCTGAGCGTCTTGCCTAGGTTCTCCAGATTCCACTCGAAATCGCTCATGCAGGTATTGCTCGCGATACTTTCCCTGCCCGAAGTATTGAAAACCATGCACTGAGTGCGCAGGTTCCGGCAGTCGCAGGCACGCTGATCACTCCTTGCGTGACTGCCCGTGAATGATCTCGTCCTGTTCCTCGGGAGTGACGGTCGGCGCTGGACACGTCGTTGCCACCACCTGAGGACGAGTCAGCAGCCCGGAAGGCTGTCTGCTGAACGGTACTCTTGTCCGCGGCAGATTCGCAAAACGAATTTCGCCTCGGTGAGGGCTCGCGAACGGCTGGCGGGATCGCTCACGCTCGACCCGTATTTCGTCGAACAGCTCCCATCCACGAAGACAAAGTCCCTAAGGTTGGCTCCCGCAAAACCTGGACACTTGTCATGGGCTTCAAACCTGCCAACACTAAAAGCGTCCTCAGCGCAAGTCAACAGAGAGAAAGATGAAACGCGTTCTGGTATCGCCGGGCAAGGGCGTGACCGTGTCGAAATCGGTAGCAGACAAAATGGCCCGAGCTCTTGCCGCGAGCCCGTTCACCGCAGCTCGGGTGCGCGAGATCGTGTCCGCCGAGCCTCCTCACACGGAGCGAATATTGGTCGGCTGGACTGACCGCAAGCGAAGCCGAAGAAGCGGCTAGCGTGCCGATCGGTCGGCGCGCGCGGTTCCCCGATCGCCACCGGACGCCGCCGGTGATCTCGAGCCTTCACACAGGAGACTGGGATGTATCGCCTGAGCTGCACGAACAGGACGCAACCGATTTCATCCGGGTGAAGAGGGTCGTCCGGGCGCGCCGAAAAAGAGGGCCGCCGCCAGGAGGCGATGAATGCTTCAGGCAGCCAATCTGCAGAAAACTGGTCCAGGCGGCAGCCAGATGCAGGATGAGTTGACGTGCAGCAACCAATTTCGCTGTGTTTGTGCAGGACCAGTCGACATGCCGTAGCCAGAAGAGAAGGATCTGCACGAGAGTTGAGCACGTCGCCTAGTCGCCGCGCCGGAATCGGCAGGAAAGGACGACGTGAGCAAGCCAAGTGCAGCAACGGTTGCCATGCGTCCAAAGCCGGCAGGGTGCGCCGATGCTTGAGCGAGAACGCTGGGTATCACGTAGCCACCGGGTCAGCAGAGTTGCGCTTTGACCAGCCAATGGCTTCTACAGGCAGGTAGCCGCGCTGTGTTTCTGCACATTGTGCGTGGATGCCGGAAGAACAACCCTTCGTGAGGAGAACGGCCCAACTGCTTGATTTCCTGTGCTGTTGCCTGCTCCACGACGCATCCATGCGTCGTCAGCAACTGCAGCAGTCCACGTTTGGTACAGCCACTGGCTGGAGAACCGTTCATTTGTCAGCCAGCGGCGGCAACGATGCGATGTGGCTGACCCGCGCGAAGCAGAGTTAGGTCGGGCGTTGACGAGGAGGGGCAGGGTGGACCGCCGTTCCACGATCTCTCGCCCTACTGGTAACCCCTAGCGTAGTCTTTCGCAATATCCCACGGCCCGATCCTTTCCTACAGTCACCGGCAGCCACTCATGTCGAGTTGGCGCATCGCAAAGATTGTGGGAGTAGGCCAATGTTTCGACTTCAAAGCTGCGTGCAAGCTCTGTTGATTGCATGCACATCGACCTTGGTCGCCTGTGGAGGAGACGGGGGCGACGGCGAGCCGGAGACAGGCCCCGGCCCGATCCCGTCGGCTATGGTCCTCATTTCCGAATGCCCGAAGCTCGCGGAGAAGGCAATGCCCGGCGTTGCAATCACGGTGGCAGAGTCCGTGCCCGCGGGAAACTTCACCACGCCCGAGGGCTTCACCATTGCGGACGTGCCTGCGTTCTGCAGAGTGGCGGCGACCCTCAAGCCCTCGGCAGACAGCAACATCCGGGTCGAGGTGTGGCTGCCCATCGAGAACTGGAACCGACGTTTCCTGGGGCTCGGCAATGGCGGGTTTGCGGGGACCCTCAACCCCATCGCCCTTGCTCAAGGCCTGCAACGGGGCTTTGCCGTTGCCCATACCGACATGGGAACCTCCCCGAATGTCGCTGAAGGTTTGGTGGGCCGCCCCGAGCGAGTGATCGACTGGGGCTGGAGATCGACACACGAGATGACGTTGTTCTCGAAGTCAATGACCCGTGCGCTGTATGCGCAGGCTCCGTCCAAGTCCTATTTCATGGGCTGCTCGACGGGCGGAGGGCAGGGACTGCATGAGGCTCAGCGCTTTCCCGACGACTACGATGGCATCGCGGTGGGCGCCCCAGCCAACGAGCGCGTCGCCACTCACGCAAGCATCCTGTGGAATTGGATGGCCGTCCAGGCCAGTCAGGCACCTGCACTGTCGGGAGCCAAACGCACGTTGTGGCGGGACGCCGTCATCAAGGCTTGTGATGCCGACGACGGCGTGACCGACGGACTGCTGGGCCAACCTGACAAGTGCGCGTGGACCCCCCGACTGCAACAGTGTGCCGGTGCGGACGGGCCGGATTGCTTCACCGCAGAAGAAGCCACCGCCATCGAGAAGATCTACGAAGGTCCCAAGGACACCCGAACAGGCGCACGCATCTTCGCAGGGCTTTCGAAAGGCACGGAAGAGAACACTTCGGTGTACGCGTTCTTCCCCACATTCCCCGTCTTCGGCGAGCTTTTCCAGATCGTCTTCGGAACGGACTGGGACTGGCGAGGCTTCGACTTCGGGGTGGACTTCCAGGCTTCTCAGGCGGCCATCGGCTCGACGGTCAACGCCGATGTTCCTGATCTGAGGGCGTTCAAGAGCCGGGGCGGAAAGATGATCATGTATACGGGTTGGGCGGACCAGTTCATCGCGCCGAAGCAGACCATCGACTACTTCAAGCGCATCGACTCGGCCAGCAACGCAAGTACGTTCGCTCGACTCTTCGTGGCGCCCGGCATGGCCCACTGTGGCGGAGGTTCGGCGCCCAACTACTTCGGACAGGATGTCGGCACCGCACCGTTCGCAGGGGATGCCAGCCGCGATCTTCTGACCGCATTGATGCAGTGGTCGGAAGGGGGCGCGGCCCCGAACACGCTGGTTGCCACGCAGTATTCCGATGGCAACGCAAGCACGGGCAGCATCGTCCGGACCAGACCTTTGTGCGCGTTCCCGAAGGTGGCCCGATACCTCGGCGCGGGAAGCACCGACGTTGCAGAGAACTTCAGCTGCGCGGATCCCGATTGACCTGTCATCGATGGTCGGTCCAGCGTCGAAACATCGGCCGGCGGTCCACCGGCGGGCGGGAAAACCCTGACGTATTCCTTCGCCTTGTTCCTGCCCGGCCCCGGCCGTACGCTGACCCATCAACCTCAAGGAGTGAACTTTGCAAAGCGCCATCGTCGGTTGGGGGCACACCCGATTTGGTCGCCTCGTCGACCATGACCTCGAATCGCTGATCGTCGCTGCTGCGACGGAGGCCGTTCAACATGCCGGGCTGGAATTCAGTGACATCGAGGCGGTCGCCTTGGGCCATTTTGGCGCCGGCATGGTGCCGGAGTCCTTCTGCAGTTCCCTGGTGCTGCAGTCGCACCCCGACCTTCGCTTCACCCCCGCGACCCGTCTCGAAAATGCATGCGCCTCCGGAGCTGCGGCCATCTTTCACGCCAAGGCCTTGCTCGAGTCGGGACGTGCGAAGCGGGTGCTCGTCGTCGGAGCGGAAAAGATGACCGACGTCAGCGGAGAGGCTGTGACGGGCTCACTGGGGTCGGCGAGCTATGTCAGGGATGAGTCGTCGCAAGGACTGACTTTTCCGGGCATCTTCGCGCAGATCGCCGCGCAGTATTTCGAGCGATACGGCGACCAGTCTGCCGCCCTCGCGAGAATCGCTGTGAAGAACCACGCGAATGGTGCGCGCAACCCGCTGGCGCACCTGCGGAAAGCCCTGGATTTCGAGACTTGCAACACGGTGTCCGCCGCGAACCCGATCATCGCAGCGCCGCTCCGCAAGACCGATTGCTCGCTGGTGTCTGATGGCGCCGCTGCGCTGGTGCTGACCAGTGCTGAAGACGCCCGCGGGTACGCTCAGGCGGTCAGGTTCCGCAGCGCCATCCAGATCAACGACTTTCTTCCGATGGCGCGCCGCAACCCCTTGTTGTTCGAAGGGCCAACGGAAGCTTTCACGCGGGCGTTCAAGGAATCGGGGGTCGGACTGAACGACCTCGACTTCGCAGAAGTGCATGACTGCTTCACCATCGCCGAGTTGTTGACGTACGAAGCCATGGGCCTGGCACCCCGCGGCCGCGGAGCGCAGGCGATTGAAGAAGGTACTGTCCTCTCTGGAGGGAGACTTCCCGTCAATCTCTCGGGGGGCCTGAAGGCGAAGGGACATCCGATCGGCGCGACGGGTGTCTCCATGCATGTCATGGCGGCCATGCAACTTGCCAACCAAGCGGGCGACTTGCAGTGCAGGGATCCCGAACTCGGCCTGGTTTTCAACATGGGCGGGTCGGCTGTGGCTTCTTATGTCAGCGTGCTCGAGACCCTGCGTTCATGAACGTCGCGGATCTACTCATCCGCTCCGCTGCACAGGGCCCGTCGAGGCCCGCCGTGTACCTCGGGACTTCATTGTTCTGCGACTACGGAGCCTTGGTGCAGCGAGCTTCGGCGCTGGGCGCAGCGCTGCGCCGAAACCATGAACTGGATGCGGGCGCCCGGGTTGTCCTGTACATGAGCAACCATCCGAGCGTGCTGGAAGTGATGTTCGGGTGCTGGTGGGCGGGCCTGGTGGTCGTACCCGTCAATCCAAAGCTTCACTTGCGCGAACTCGACTACATCGTCTCGCACAGCCAGGCCTCTGTGGCGTTCACGACGCCCGACATCGGGAAGGCCCTTGCCGAAGAAGGCAGCGCCTCGCCTGCGCACTGCCGGTTCATCGACGTCGGGAGTGACTATTACCAAAGGTTGCTTGGCGCCCAGCCCTTGTCCAGGCCGGTCGAGCGCGCATCGGACGATCTGGCTTGGCTGTTCTACACGTCGGGAACGACCGGACGCCCCAAGGGAGTGATGCTTTCCCATCGCAACCTCTTGACGATGGTGTTGTGCTACTGCGCGGATGTGGACAAGCCGATGCCTGCTGACGCGTCGCTCTACGCTGCGCCCATGTCGCACGGCGCCGGACTGTACGGCCTGCCTTATGTCGCGGCGGGCGCTCGCCATGTCATCCCGGAGTCGCGTGGCTTCGATGCAGAAGAAATACTCCGACTCGCCCGCTTCCATGGCGACGTCCAGATCTTTGCTGCTCCAACCATGGTGCGTCGCTTGGTCGAGCACGCCGAATCGACGGGCAGCAGCGGAAACGGCCTCAAGACGATCGTCTACGGAGGAGGTCCGATGTACGTGGAGGACATGCAGCGCGCATTGAAGGTCCTGGGGCCGCGGTTCGTGCAGATCTACGGTCAAGGCGAAAGCCCCATGACGATCACCGCGCTGGCGCGCCATCACATCGCCGACGCGGGTCACCCTCGGCACCTCGAGCGTCTTGGATCCGTTGGAACGGCTCAATCCGCCGTGCAAGTGCGCGTGGTGGATGCGGCGGGCGTCGAGTTGCCGTTTGGGCAGGTCGGCGAAGTCGTGGTGCGGGGCGACACGGTCATGCGGGGCTATTGGAATGACGCCAAGGCCACGGCCGAAGCGGTCCACGACGGCTGGCTGTTCACGGGCGACATGGGCAGCTTCGATGAAGAGGGATTCCTCACGCTTCGCGATCGGTCCAAGGACGTCATCATCAGCGGGGGATCGAACATCTATCCCAGGGAGGTCGAGGAGGCGTTGCTGCGCCACCCCGGGGTTGCGGAGGTCTCCGCTGTCGGCCGACCTGACCGCGAGTGGGGAGAAATACTGGTCGCGTTCGTCGTGGCTCGGCCGGGACATTCGCTCGATGACCTCATGTTGAGCAAGACCTGCAATGCGCACATCGCGCGGTTCAAGCGACCCAAAGAGTACCGATTTGTCGAGACTCTGCCGAAGAATCACTACGGCAAAGTTCTCAAAACCGAGCTCAGGGCGCGTCTGGAAGCCGAGCTCATTGAACACCCTGCAACGAAATGAACGAACGATTTCTCGAGAATCGCACTGCGTTGATCACCGGATCCGCCCAGGGCATCGGCTTGGCCATCGCCGAGCGCTTCGCGCGTGCCGGCGCGGCCGTTGTTCTGCATGGCCTGGCAACCCCGTCACAGGCTGAAAACGCAATCGCGCTGGTGAAGGAGGCGGGTGCGAGCGATGTGATTTTCCTGGCGCATGACTTGCGGCATGCGCACGCCATCGATGAGTTGATGGTGGAGGCGAATGCGTGGCGTGGCGGCATCGACCTTCTGGTGAACAACGCCGGGATCCAGTTCACCGCGCCCATCGTGGACATGCCCGCCGAGCGCTGGGACGAGATCCTCGCCATCAACCTGTCGGCGGCTTTCCATACGATGCGGCTGGCACTGCCCCACATGCTGGCCCGGGGCTTCGGAAGAATCGTGAACATTGCTTCAGTGCACGGGATGATCGCCTCCGCAAACAAGGGACCCTATGTGGCTTCGAAGTTCGGGCTGGTCGGGCTCACGCGTGTCGCAGCGCTGGAATGCGCTTCGTATGGCACACAGCTGAGTGGTGGCGTGACGGCGAACTGCATCGCTCCCGGATGGACGGAGACATCGATTCTCGAACCGCAGATCGCGGACCGGGCACGGAACCTCGGCGCAGACCGAAACACTGCCGTGAAAGATCTGCTTCGAGAGAAACAACCCAGTTTGCGGATGTCCCAGCCCTCCGAGATTGGCGAGGTGGCGGCGATGCTTTGCCAAGCGTGGGCCCACAACATCAACGGGACAACGATTCCAGTGGATGGTGGGTGGACGACGCAATAGATGCTTCAACATATTGAAGCCTGCGTGGTCCAGGCTCTTCGCAGGAGCAGGGCGGGGCGCAGAGGGTGGAATTCACTCAAACAAGACCACAGTGGCTCACTTTCGTTTGAAAGCGCTCGAGAAATGAAGACACGTCTCCAGGGAATGAAAACCACGCGCCGAACTGCCGGCTTGACGATGGCCTGGGCCAGCCTTGTCGCCCTGGGCGGCTGCGGTACACCGCAACCCCTCCTGGGGGACCGCTACTACGAAAACGTGACCAGCTCTGCGCCTCTCGAGGCGAAGTACGCGCGGAGTGGCGGCCACAACGTGGCGTATGTCGAATTCAAGAGTGAGCGGCCAGCGATCGGCGCGATCGGTGCCTGGTATCCGCAAGAACTCGAGAAGAACAACGCACGCTATCCGTTGGTGATGGTCGTCAATGCCAGCAACACCAAGGCCAGCATGTACAAGCCGTTCTTTCAGCGCTTGGCATCGTGGGGCTTCATTGTTGTCGGAACCGAAGACGCGCAGGCAGGAACAGGTGAAACAGCGACGATCGCGCTCGACTTCATGCTGAAGGCACCCAGCGACAGCGTGCTTCGCGATCGGATCGACACGAAGAACATCGGCATCGTCGGCTATTCGCAAGGGGGCGCGGGAGCCATTCGGGCTGTCACCGAATACAGAGACAGTCGCGCATTCAAGGCCATGTTCACGGGCAGTGCAGCGTATCCCGCACTCGCGAGGACCATGGGCTGGACGTACGACGTGGCCAAAGTCAAGATTCCCTACTTCATGACGGCAGGCACTGGCTCGTCGGACGATCGAGGCGTGAGGGACCTTGCCACCGAATTCGGAGGCGTCGCCCCCCTCGCGTCGTTGGTGGAAATTTATCGCGGGATGCCCAGCAACGTGTTCAAGGTTCGGGCAAGGGTCGTCGGCGCGGAACACGCGCAAATGCAACTCCGCACCGATGGCTACATGACCGCTTGGATGCGCTACCAGCTGCAAGCCGACCCCGAAGCAGCGAGGGTCTTCGTGGGCGCTAGGGCAGAGCTCCTTGGCAATTCAAATTGGCAGGATGTCGAGAAGAACCAATAGATCTCGTCATCGACGTCCGGAGGCCTTGCTTCGTGAACTTTCACATTCGCCAACCGGGAATCATGAGCGCCCCGTTCGTGTTTCTTGGAGCAAAGCTGCAAGCTCCGGTCGTTGCGCTTCTGCGCCAGTGGCTTCGCGGAACCCCGGTTCGCTGACACGCAGTCGCGGGCCGCGCTGGGCACGCGCGCATGGAAGCGCGATCATGAAATCCCGGCCAAGCGGGTGACCATCTCGGTCGGAGAAGTGACCTTGAGCTTGCGCATGAGACGCCCGCGATGGGCGTCGATTGTCCGCGGACTGATGCTGAGTTCGCGGGCAATGTGCTTCGTCGATTTTCCCGCAACCAACAGTTGGGCGATCTGGCGTTCCCTTGGTGTCAACGGCGCGGTCACTGGCCGGTGAGCGGACATGTCCTCGAACATCCAGACGGTGCATTCGAAGGGTCGAGCGCGATCAAGCGAGCGACCCGACACATGGCACCAGAACAGGTGCCCATCGCGGTGCTTCATGATTCGCTCGTCCGAATAGACCCCGGTGTCACTCATCGTCTGCATGCCTCGGGCACCGATGTGCTCGAACTCTTCGTTGGATGGATACAGCACTGAAATGGACGCGCCCACGAGCGCTTGAGGTCCGTATCCAAACATGGTTTCGAACGTCTCGTTGCATCGCTGGAAGATGCGGTCACGCAAGACGAACAGACCCACAGGGGCAAGGTCGAAAACAAGCTCGAAGTCGGTACCAGGCATGAACGAAACGTGGAGGGCCAATACAACTCGAGGATAGCAGCGCTTCGGCACGCGGCCGGACGAGGAAACCCCGGCGGTCAGCTAGACGCGAACCACGCCGCCACTGCCTTCCAACAACAAGCGGGATAGGGCGGCTCGCCCTCCGCCGGGTAATCCCTAGCGTAGTGGTTCGCCTTGTCGCGCCAACTGGCAAAACCTAACCTCTCCGCTCACGTTCCCGCCCGTTCGAGCAATCGGCCAACCCCATGCGCCGAACGAAAGCGTTCCCGAGAAGGCGCCGTTAGAGCAGCTCACACGCACCACGCTGACCGGGCGCGAGAGCGGTCGGCCAGGCTTGGGGATCAAGGTCTGCCCTGCTTAATCACATCGACCCATTCAAGGATCCCATGCTGTCAAAGTTCAAACTCATTGCATCGCAAGTCCTTTCCGCAGTCGCCCTTCTGTCGGCAGCCACGTCACAGGCTCAGGTCTCGGATGACGTGGTGCGCATTGGCTTCATTTCTGACATGTCGGGCCTGTTCTCTGACTTGGACGGACCAGCGGGAGCCGAAGCGATCCGCATGGCCATCAACGAAATGGGCGGCACAGTCCATGGGAAGAAGATCGAACTTCTGGTGGCTGACCACCAGAACAAGGCTGACGTCGCCGGATCAAAGGCGCGCGAGTGGTTCGACCAACAACATATTGACGTCCTGATTGGCGGCACGAACTCCGGCGCGAGCCTGGCCATGGCCGGAGTCGCCGCGGAGAAGAAGAAGCCCTTCCTTGCTGTCGGTGCGGGGGCCTCGGCGTTGACCAATGAGCGATGCACGCCTTACACCGCCCATTGGGCGTACGACACGGTCGCTCTTGCCAAGGGGACTGGAAGTGCCGTAGTGAGGGCAGGGGGCAAGAGCTGGTTCATCCTTGCCGCTGACTATGCCTTCGGCACGTCCCTTCAGACCGATGCGTCGAACGTTGTGAAGGCTGCAGGCGGTACCGTCTCCGGTGCGGTTCGGCATCCCCTTTCGGCGAGCGACCTTTCGTCGTTCATGTTGCAGGCGCAATCCAGCAAGGCCCAGATCCTCGCCTTGGCCAACGCCGGCGGTGACTTCATCAACTCTGTCAAAGCTGCGAACGAATTCGGCGTGACCAGGACCATGAAGCTGGCTGGCCTGCTTGTCTTCATCAACGACATTCACGCCCTCGGACTCAAGACGACTCAGGGGATGTACTTGACCGACAGCTGGTACTGGAATCAATCCCCGGAGTCGCGAACCTGGAGCCGCAAGTTCTTCGACAAGTTCAAGCGCATGCCTTCCTCGGTACAAGCTGCAGACTACTCGGCTGCGCTCCAATACTTGCGGGCCGTCAAGGCGACCGGAGGCGACGATGGCGACAAGGTGATGGCGCAGCTGCGAAAGGCGAAGTTTGACGATGTCTTCATGAAAGGCGGATACCTGCGGCAGGACGGGCGCGTGGTTCATGACATGTACCTCATGCAGGTGAAGACGCCTCAGGAGTCCTCCGAGCCATGGGACTACTACAAGGTCGTCGACACGATCAAGGGAGACGCACCTTGGGCCACCAAGGCTGAATCAAAGTGCCCGCTCTGGAAATGACTTTGTCGCTGCCGGCGTTTCAGAGAGGCGCCGGCCCGGCCGCGTTCTGTCCTCAGATGCGAGCGGTCCCGGGCCTGCCGGGCGAAACAGCATCACGGAGGTGATCACGCGCACCGTACGATCCGCCGCTCCCTGGGAAGCGGGGCGGTATCCAGTCGAACTGGAAGGCGTCCCCGAGACGAGGCTCATCGGCACACAGGCCACACGGCGTGGTGCCGCGTCTTGCCGAGCCCGCCAGCCGCGCACCCAGCGGCGCGCGCGGGCATGGCTGCCGACGTAGATCAGCGGGGTACCTGTTCGAACAGCATCTTGGCCGTGCGCCAGTCTCCCACCGGCCGGTGCTGGTCGCCTTGAGCGCCGACCCCAGAGGCTCAGCCCAGGTGTCCACCGCAGTGGCAGCCTCTCGCTTCAACTCTTCCAGCCGGTCTGACATCTCCTTCCCACGTTTGTCCATGTGGGAATGCAGGGCGTCAGGCTGTGACTGCTGGTTCAACGACGTGGTTCATTGACCGCGTACGCAGATCACGAGGCCCTTGCTCCTTTCGGAACGTACGAAAGAGGCATTCCGGCATAGAGCGCCCGGCCCATCATCCGTTCAAACCCTTGTTGTGGCTGCCGCAATGACTTCTTATGATGGCAGCCACAAGATGCACCGACCCTCCGGCGGCTGCATGCCGTGGCTCCCTTGAAGTGAAGGTATGGACATGAAAATCTCGAAGAAGTCTGCCGTGCTATCGGCACTGGTGGCGCTTGCCACGGCTCTCGTGGCGTGTGGCGGAGACTCTGATCCTCCGACACCAACAGCAGTCTCAACGCCGGCCCGGTTCGCCTTCGAACCCGTTGCGCTCAAGAGGGTGTCCCTGCCGGCGGGCTTCAGCAGGTTCGTCGGTCCCGTATTCCTCGCGGATGGAGAACATCTCATCACCTCGGCAGAGGCAGAGAGCGGGGGCAGCCACATCGTCCTTGGCAACGTGCGCACGGGTGCCTCATCCTGTCTTACGTGCTCGGGAGATCCTCCGCCCTTTCCCATGTCCGGCATCTTGGCGCCGTTCCCGGATGGGAAACGGATCTTCATCGGCTTCTCCGGCGTCCTGGAATGCGCCCCCAGCATCCTCGATTGCCAAAGTCACAAGTTCTTGCCCTATAGCCTGGAAGGAACTCGGCAACCGCTGCACGTGATGTTGGGCGCTTCTCCCAAGCTTTCGCCGGACGGCGAACATGTCGCGTACTCCAACATTCGAAGGGACGGCTATCAAGAGATGGTTGTGGCCAAGTTCACCCGTCAGGGCGAAAGCTATGTGGCCGAGGACGCTCGGGTCATCAACCCTCCCGGACCGACTTCACTCACCGACCCCAGCGTAGAGAATTGGTCCCGCGGCAGCGCACTCTATGAACTGAAGTCATTCACCCGAGGCGGCGCGGGAGTCACATACGTCCAAGTGGGCGGAGAACACGCGATGAACGTCGACGTTTGGGAAGTGGACCTCAAGAGCGGCGCACGCACGCGACTGACGGAGGCCCCTGATTGGGACGAAGACCTGGCCGTGTCGCCTGACGGAAACACGATGGCGATCTACAGCAATCGCACCTACCACGTCTTCGATTGGACCGGTGGCCTGCTGCCCCACCGCGGTTTCATCGACTCGCCGATCGCCGGCGCCCTTTCAGGCTTGGTGAACAATGGGCGTTCGCACAATTTCTGCGGCGGTCCCATGTGGCTGCTGCCCGCAAGCGGAGACGCCGGCGGCAGCATTGCCGGGCAGCCGATTGCCAACTACAAGGATCCGAATGCGCGGGTGACCGTGCACGTGGGCGGCGCTCCCATGTGGAATCCGCAGAGCACGATGTTCGCCTTGCAGTTGAGCACGCCACCGGGAGGAGGTGTCTACGCGTCCAAGACGCCGCCCTATGTCCTCGTTGCAGAACTTGCAGCCCGCAAGCCGACCACGCCGCAACCGGTGGTGACCTCCGAAGTCGGCGCCTGGGCTGGCAATACGTTGGACTACCATCCCTCCTTTGGATACGAGGGGACAGTCAAGCTCAGCGGCTCCGGTGGTGGCTCGGTGACGCTGACTTTCAATCCCGTTATCGGAGTGCAGATGGGAACGTTCAGCGCCAAGTACGAGAACTACTCAGAAGATGGCAAGACGTTCCTGAACGGCACAAAAGCGGTCGACGTTCGCAAGGTCGGTCTTGGAGAAGCGCGATTCACGGCCGATCTGATGATGTCGGGTGAGCGCACTGGCGCCGTCGTTGGCGATCTCACGTTCTACAGCGCAGGTCCGGACGGCAACACTCCCTATCCGACTTCGACGGGCACCTTCACGGTGACCTACGATGGAACGACCGTGAGTGGACCTCCCTCCTGGCTCGATGATCCCTCCAACGCCTGCCCTCCAGGGCAGGAGGTGAGGGCGCCTCAGTTGGTCGCTCTCGCTGAACGGTCAGGCGACGATAGCTACAAGGTCCAAGTGACCGCGAGCGTCGCCGGGAGCGGGACAAGTCAAAACGAGATCGATACCCGGCCTGTCCGGCATGCCCTGATCGATGGCGGTGGCCAGCAGGTTTACACGGATGATACTGGCGTCGCCACCGTCACGGTCCGTGCGCCGACCCAGTTCACGGTGACGGCCGGCGATACGCTCATTCCCGTCGTTGTGACGATTGATCCCTATTCAAGGTCCTGAAATACGGATCGAAACTCCATGCCCGAGAGCCCACCAAAACGACTTTCTCCGAGTGCACGCAAAGAAGAAATTCTTCAGGCTGCGCTGAATTTGCTGGCTGCTGGTGGGCTCAAGGGCTTCTCGTTGGAAGCGGTGGCGCGTGCGGCCGGCGTGGCCCTGTCGTTGCCACGGCACTACTTCGGGGGAACCGATGAGCTGCTCAAGGCCGCGACGGAGCACATTCTTCGAGATGTGGAGAATGTTTTTCGAAGCGGCAAGGGTGGGGTCTATGACGCGAACAGCTTTGACGCCTATCTGCAAATCCTCGCGGGAGCCCCCTGGGTTCACGAGGCCTGGATGCGGGCCGGAGAACTGCACTCGGGTCTCGACGCGATCGTCAGGATGGCGCGTCGACGCATGACGGAATCGATGTATGGCCGCCCCTGGAATGCGCTGACGGCGGCGGAACGGATCGACGGGCGCGGTCGCATCGGATACATCGAGGCGGTCGTAGCGGAATGGTTGAAGCAAGGCATGAAGAATCGCGTCCTTGTCGTCGCGGCGCTCGTGCGAGCATACAAGGTCACTGCTCGGCGTGATCGGAGAAGCGCCGCGTAGGGCCGCTGGCTTGCCTGGGGCATCGTCTGCCCGCCGCTTGAGCGAAGCACGAGGGCCACCGGGGGACAGAGCGGAGGGCATCAGGTTGCCTTGGCGGACACACGTCACAGGATTCACCCGGCGGGTTGGGGACGATGCCTGGTGGATGCTGGTGGTCCAGAGAGCCAACTGTTGGATGCCGGAACAACAAGTCTTCATGAGGAGAGTGATCTAACCCCATGATTTCCCGCGCCATTGCCTCCTTCCTGGCCTATACCTGCAATCATGTGCCGTATCCCGAGCTCAGCGGCACCGTGCAGCAAGTGGAAAAGTACCTCTACCACTTGACCCGCTGGGGACGCGAAGGGGAGGCAGCCTTGTCCAAGCGTTTCGCAGCGAGGTTGCCAGTCGGACTCAAAGTTCGCATTGCAAGTCCGTGCGGGCTGGTGAGCTGGCCCCCTGAATGACCGGACGCAGCCTATCGCTTATCTTACGGATAGGAATAGGACTGTGAGTATGACTGGGCATACGGAGACCATCGAGGTCATCACGACGGATCAGCGCCGCAGGCGTTGGTCCCTGGCGGAGAAGGCCGCGTTGGTGAAGCGCACGTACGAACCGGGCATGAGCGTGTCACTCGTGGCCCGCCAGGAAGGGGTCGCTGCCAGCCTGCTGTTCCAGTGGCGCAAGCTCGAACGGAAAGGTGCTCTGACGGCTGTCTCGGCCGGCGAGGCGGTGGTGCCGGCGTCGGAGCTTGCCGCAGCTCGGGCAGAGATCGCCAAGCTGCAGCGCGTGCTCGGCAAGAAGACCTTGGAGAACGAGAACCTCAAGGAAGCCGTGGAGTACGCCGCCGAAAAAAAGTGGATTGCGCGCTCGCCCTTGTTGCCCGGGGACGAGGAATGACGCGCGTGTGCGAGGCACTCGGTCTGGCGCGATCAAACGTTCATGTGCGCGCCCACCGATCCGAGTCGTGGGTCGATGGCCGCACGCAGCGAACGCCCGGCACCGACGAGCAGTTGCTGACGGACATTCGCGAGCAGATCGCTGCGCTGCCCAGCTACGGCTATCGGCGCGCTTGCGCGCTGGTAAATCGACAACGCGCGAGGGTCGGCGCAGCGCGCGTGAATCCGAAGCGCGCGTACCGCGTGATGGCCAGCAGCGGGCTGCTGCTGCCGAGGGCCCCAAGGCGTCGCCAGTCCAGCCGGCCTCACGAGGGTAGCGTGCCGATCGGTAGCCGCACGGCAGACCCGGCTGGCTTGAGGCGGAGGACGCGGTTCCCCGATCGCCGACAGTCGCCGCCGGTCATCTCGAGCCTTCACGCAGGAGGCTGGATGTAACGCCTGAGCTGGACGGACAGGACGCAACCGATTTCATCCGGGTGAAGAGGGTCGTCCGGGCGCGTGAAAAAGAGGGCCGCCGCCAGGAGGCGACGAATGCTTCAGGCAGCCAATCTGCAGGAAACTGGTCCAGGCGGCAGCCAGATGCAGGATGAGTAGACGTGCAGCAACCAATTTCGCTGTGTTTGCGCAGGACCAGTCGACATGCCGTAGCCAGAAGAGAAGGATCTGCACGAGAGTTGAGCACGTCGCATAGTCGCCGCGCCGGAATCGGCAGGAAAGGACGACATGAGCAAGCCAAGTGCAGCAACGGTTGCCATGCGTCCTAAGCCGGCAGGTTGCGCCGATGCTTGAGCGAGAACGCTGGGTATTACGTAGCCACCGGGTCAGCAGAGTTGCGCTTTGACCAGCCAATGGCTTCTACAGGCAGGTAGCCGCGCCGTGCTTCTGCACATTGTGCGTCGATGAATGCTTCCGGCAGCCAGTTCGGCACAGTTGGTGGGAACAAAATTTAGAGAAAAGTAGGAACAAAATATAGAAAATGAACGTCGTTTGGATGGCTGCGCTGTTTTTCATTCTCGCAGCGGTGGTCACGGTGGCTGCCTTTACGGCGAGGAGCTACGTTGCTAGGCCGCGCGACACAACCTCCACCACATCGCCCCCGAGCGCCGTCGCATCGGCGCCCAATCCCGCGGCATCCTCGGTGACGCCGCCGACACGACCTCCGTTGCAGGGAAAGCCCGGTTCGCCGAGGCACGTCCAATGA
>Ga0247823_10001673_pt1 | contig 18353 bp, 24 predicted proteins | sample 13C_PalmiticAcid_2_FD_192426 | JGI IMG/M metagenome (GOLD analysis project Ga0247823, IMG submission 192426) | Soil microbial communities from agricultural site in Penn Yan, New York, United States - 13C_PalmiticAcid_Day30 | ecosystem: Environmental > Terrestrial > Soil > Agricultural land... | reverse complement strand
ACACAGCCGCGCCCACAACCCCCGCGCCCGCCCGCAGGCTCGACGCAGCACCAAGCACAACGCTCGTCGTCGTCGTCGGCGCCGTCACCGCCCTCGAGGTCGTGGACACGGCACCAGTCGGCGCGGGCGCGGTCGCGTTGCCGGCGATGCCCGTGGGCCCGGCCGAGGCGGTGCTGCTCTCGGTGCTGCTGCTGCTCGAACCGGGCAGGCTGGCGCCGCCGTCGACCTTGCCGAAGCTGGCGCACGTGATGCGCGTCTTGTTGGGGTAGTGGAAGACGATGCTGCGGTTGCCGAAGAAGGCGCCGAGGCCTTCGGCCGTCGACGCGTACAGGTCGACGTACGACGTCTCCCACTCGTCCACGTCACCGGGGATGGCGCCGTGCTTGCCGCTGAGATCGCCGACCTGGCAGGTCTCGGGGGCCGTCTTGTCGCAGGTGGTGGCCTCGCCGCGGATGTAGGGGTCCAGGTGGGCGAGCGTCGCCGTGCAGTTGCCGTTCGCGGGGACGGGGTCCACGTGCAGGTGGTAGGCTGCGAGAAAGAGTCAGCAACGGGGACACAATCTTCCTGGGTCAGGTGTGATGTTACTGGGGTTGACGTACGCAGAGCATCGCCCGTCTTAGGTAGGTTGCTGAGCTTGATGTTGAACCGCACACCCAGCCCGTCGGGGTTAGCCTCGGCCGTGACTTCACCCTTGATATTATCGCCGTCGGGGTAGGCCGGCTTGAAGAAGGCCGACTTGGGCAGCGTCGCCTTGTACACGACGCCAACAGGGTTGTCGATCACCTGAGCAGCATCACCGAGCTTCTGTATTTGAGAGTTAGTACGTAGTCTTCTCCTATGGTAGAGGGACTGGCTAGATGCAACATACGCCTGTTTCCGGCTCGCTGGGCGTGATTGTGCTGCTTGGGGTCGCGGTCGAGGTGCTGCTCTGCGCGGAAGCATGAGCGGCCGCAGCGAGCAGCAGTGAGAGCTTGCTTGAAACACGCATGTTGGCTTGGGGGTTTCGGTCAAGGTGTGTAGAATGTGCTTTTCTAAATCAGACACCCGAGTTCTGGGTGTGGGCGAGAGGTGGGCACGTTGACGAGGCAAGCTTCGCTCAGGGTTCGCTGAGGGCAGGCGAGCAGGGCAGGAGGCCAAAGGAAGAACAGGTGTATCACCGAGAAACAGGTTCACGGGCTAGAGAAATCAGATGGATCTTGGGGGGTGCAGGTTATATACCGGTCCCTTTTAGACTGTCCTGTGGACCTGTACTGTAAGGCATGTTCAACATAAGCTGGGAGATGAACAGGGGCTGGGAAGGTGCTGCGCAACGGCACGGCCAAGGACGCCAACACTCCGGGCTGGCAGTCAACAAAGCCCGTTGAATGCAGGGAAGCGCGGCCGGTGATGCAACCCGCGAGAGCCATGGTACCTTGCAGCAGCCGCCAGTCCCGGCCTGGCTCCGTAAATTGCCATAGATTACTCGCCCACCCCATGCACATGGACCTGCAATTAGAACAGATGGGACGAACTGGGCCATTGGCCACCTAGAGGCAGGCCGACTGTGCGACTTCCCCGCCACACCGGCGCAGCCCGTTGTGCCACCACCCTCAACACTCGGTTCGGAGCACCCGACAGAAGAGCCGGGCCCGGAAAGGACCCCAAATTGGGATGCGTAACACGGACCGAACATGCTTCGACTCGTCCCTGTGCACGCCTTGCAGAGTGAATACCTGAATTGGCAATCTAGTGAGACGGTGGCGGAAGTCAGACATGGCACCTCGTTTTTGACGGTTGCCAGGCTGGGATGTTCCATCAGGATCGACAAATCCGGTGGTGACATGGGAGTGGCACAGCCGACATGGATTTAGAGCATGACGTTGGTTGGTTGGTTGGATGAGCAAACAGCCCGCAGCGGCTACGTGCCTGCTCTGAGCCAACGGGTTTCACCATCACGTTTCCCCCATCCACAGAAACCCCATGGCGCCGCGGGGACCCGAGTGAGTTGGCCGGCTTGGAATTTCGAGCTGTCCCCGACCGCAAACCATCTTGGCACTGCCGCCAAGTTGGAACCTATAAATGTCAATGCTGCCCTCAACCATGGCATTGCTGATTGATGAAAGTCCGGCAGATGCTGGTTTCCAAATCCCGTGAGACGATGTTCCTCTTTGGGCTGAACAGGGCAACAGCGGCAGTGCTCGGATGCAGATCTCCGGATGGAGGGCTCAGCCAAGCATTGCGACTTATCCCCCTTTGTTGCGATCCAGTGCGATCCTGACCCAATGGGTGGCCCAACGAGCTCCATTCCAACGCAGTTGGCAAGCAATGGCATCGCATAAAAGTGAGCATCTTGCGGATCAGCATGCAGGCCAGGCCTTCGTCACCAACCAACGTTTACCAGGGCCCATGTATATTGTAGTCAGCGGAACTTGATGTCCAGTCAAGGAGAACAGCACCTCATCCTGCACAGTTGAGGGCGTCTCGCAACTCCTTTGTTCATGACTCCCAGGGTTTCTTTTCGCTTCGCAAGCCATCTGGCTGCTCACTTCTCATGGGATTTCGTCTGGTGAGCTCTCTGAGAAGCCGGGTCTCAGGGACGGGTGGCCGGCAGGGCTGGGTGGGTGGCTGCCTGCAGCGGTTTGTTTCAGGCTGATCCCGCGGCCAGCGGTGCTTGGCGTTTCGTTTCTCCAGATCCTCGGAGCCCAATGAAAGCAAATGAAAGCACAGCGTTCAGCGAGGAGGGAAACACGGCCATCTGCAGCGAACTGGAAAGCATCTTGTCCGTATCGACCAGAGGAAGAAGCATACGCTCCAAGGAGGCGTCCATTCGAAGACGGTTTTGCATTCCGCAGCGTTCGGGATCTCAGATGTGTTCCTAGTGGTCAAAGTCTCCACGACATGCTGTGACAGTGCCAGAGGAGCGGTCAGGTGGTGTGAGGCTCCATAAATCACTCCATAAAGAAACAGAGGAGTAGCTCTGCCTCCAACAAAGATGTCTTGGCTATGACTTGTCGTCGGCTCGCTCTTGGGAAGTGGAGTCGGGTGTTTTGTGAAGAGCGAGGAGACAGAGGCTCAGAGGATAATGTTGGTGGGTCGAGGCGGGCTCCCCGCATAGGTAAGCTGTTGCTGCCTTGATCTTTAGGCGAAAATGGTGGGTCCGGCTTGCGCCTTGTCAGCAACGTCAGCAGCCGAACTCTAACCACCAACCATCAACCAATTGCACGAGAAGCCCGCTGCCGATTGCCCGATGCCCGCGACGAGTCGAGGCTAAATTTTCTAAAACTGTTGTGCTGTTTGGCGACTAGTCTTGCGCGTGCTTGTCCTTCGATCGAGCAAACTGCTTGCTTCTGTCGCCCAAGATGAAGCCCGTCGTGAGCGCGGTGCAAGCCTGGTCTTGGTGAGTGACGTCGCCCCAGTGTCGGACTGCAGGGACGGCTCTGGACTCTGGCTGACGCATTGGTAGCTTTGTCATCTCGGTGTTTGCGATTGTCATTCTATCGGTGCTCGGCCTTCTCTTCAAGGGCAACCACCCTGAGCTCGTTGGCGGCGAGGAGGATCCCGAAGATGGGCCGGCAGTTGCGGCGACTGTATTCACGGCCGTCATCATCTACGCGGTACGTCAATATCAACTTGACTCCCTGCCAAGCGCCACATGGTGGAAGAGCAGACATGTGCGAAGACTCGACTGACATTGGCTGTTTTCAGGGCTTCCTCGTCTTCTGTGGCTTCCAAGGCCTGTTGCATCTACGCGAGAACCGGAGAGGCGCAATCGCACTATAGAGGGGGCATGGCGGGCTTTGGGATCGCGGGATACGGCGTTTAGGGGTTCTGCTTGGGAGGTTGGCTTGACTTCACCACGACAAGGGGCTGGTGCTGTACCATGTTGTATTTGATGATCAATAGGCGTCGGGACGGGTAGCCATGCAAGTGGTGCAACAGAGCTGTCGCTTCACATCCTTCTCTTCGTCGCGCGAAGTGAAGGAGATTCCATTGTGCCAGGGCTTGACGGGCTTGGGGTGGGCAAACCCAGCAGCTGTCAAGTGCCAGGATGAAGTCTGCTTTGAGCCTCAATATTTGCGCTCGAAGAGCTGCCGGGTTTCTTTCGTTACTGGCTACCTTAAACTATGTATGCGAGAGGTCGATGCTTGCATGGTGAGCGAGCGCACTACAAGTTGGTACAGTATCACCCGTCAATATCTGACGCATCGCCAAGGGATGGGTCACGACACCATCTCCTGTCTGCGTTGAGCACGGACTATCTGGTGTCAAACCATCAACTCAGCGCACCACTTGCATCCGAGACACGTCTGGCTGGCAGAGAAAACAACATGGCACCTGTTTGTTTGTACTGGAAACCCCTGACGCCTGTCTGCCTTGCCAAAGGCCTTTGGCCCTTTTTGGCTGGGTTAGCCGGGCGAGCAAATTGGTTCTTGGCAGGCAGTTCAGCTGAACGGTTGGGTTAGTTGATGGCTGCACCTTCCCTGCAACACGGGGTCTCTCCCTCTTGGGGTTTAATTCAGTTTTCTCCTGCATTGTCTTGGAACAAACATTCTTTAGGCACATTAGGCACCCCAGGCACCAGTGTCGCACAGGTCCATCGACCTTTTTTTTTTTTTTTCGTCGCTGGAAGCTGCCCCAATCTCTGAGCCATCACGGGATCTCGCGTCCACTTCGCGTGGAACACCCCGGGTCACCTCCAGGCAGAAGAGCGCTACTGCATGCACCCAAGACAGATGAAGGGTAGGCACGACCGTCTCAAGCCGCGCCACGCCCCATCAACCCCCTCTTCCGCCAGCGAGAAGCATTGGCATTAATAGCCCACCTACCTATGCAGCGTCTTTCATGTTATAAAGGGAATGTCTTCTCAGCTTTGACTCGGCCCCTTTCTCTGATCTGCTCATCCTCCAACACAGTCAACCCACAACTGCAGCAGCACTCCAAGCAATCAACAGCACCTTTTCTGTTTCTCCAACCTCTTTCCAAGACTCCGTCTCCCACTGTTCCCACTCTCTGCCCCCGGCGCTGGTCTTCCACCATGGCATCCGAGGCGCCCCCATCCCTCCCTGTGCCTCTGGCCGGCCTTGTCAAGCACATTGGCCAGCACCCAGAGACGCCCATGGTGGAGATTCTGGAGCCGTATCGCCAGTATGAGGCGCATCTGCGTCAGGTCTTCGCCCAGGACCCCAGCAACGAGCTGCTCCAGGACCCCCATGTCAATGTCTTGCCTCTTTACACTGAGGACACCCACAACATCAAGATCAAGGCCCGGAACCTCGAGGCCGAATCGAAGGAGGAGAAGGCCAAGTACATTATGCCTCTGCCTACCGAGATTCGACGCCCAGACGGCTCCCCAGCCGTTGTCCAGTCCTTTAAGGAATTCCAGCGCAACTTCAACGTCTTCTCCGAGTCGTCGCTCGTTGAACTCGACTGGTATGTGCTGGTGCTTGTGCTCGTGCTTCCAAGTCCGTCTGGATGGAAAGGAGCCGCGGCTAACACTCTTCTTCAGGGATAACGTGGTGGCGGCAGGATCTTCTGTTGTCAACACTCTGCTTCCTGTGCCGGAGGAGTTCAACCGGTCCAAGCGTGGCCTCCGCGAATTCTACCACGAGAAGTTCTGTCCTGCTTCCGATGTCGATCTGTTCCTGTACGGGCTCACCGAGGAACAAGCCATTGAGAAGATCAAGGACATCGAGACCCGCGTCCGCGATGCTCTCCTCACCGAGACCACCGTCGTCAGGACCAAGCATGCTGTAACCATCTGTAAGCCACCCTCGCACCAACTGAACCCCTTGGAAGTGTTCACGTTAACACATGGGCACAGGCAGCCAGTATCCGACTCGTCACATCCAGGTAATTTAGAACCACCTCCCGTCCAACTGGCTGGTTCCTGGCGTTTGGCCTGGCATTTGGCTTACCAGTCGTCAGATCGTGCTTCGAATCTACAAATCCGTCTCGGAAATCTTGACCGGGTTTGACATTGACTGCTCAGGCGCCGCATACGACGGCAAGCAAGTCTACTGCACCCCCCGAGCTTTGCAGTCGTACATGACACAGGTCAATCACATTGACCTATCTCGCCGGAGTCCATCGTACGAAAACCGCCTCTCAAAGTACAGCCACAGAGGCTTTGAGGTGTACTGGCCCGACTTCGACCGTTCCCGGATCGATCCGACCATTTTCGAGCGGAGCTTCCAGAGAACACTGGGCCTTGCAAGGCTCCTGGTTCTGGAGAGACTTCCTACCCCCGGCGCGAGAGATGCCTACATGGACAAACGTCGTGAGGAGAGAGGCCGCCCTCGCATCAATCGTTACCACCGCAACCTTCATTCTCTAGGAGGGAACATCAAGGAGGACTACGAGGATGAAGTCGCAGACTGGCTCACCGAGGAGGAGGTTTCCAACTACCACACCTTCACTGTTCCCTATGGCCCGAAGTTCCACGCCAAGCGGATTGAGAAGCTTTGCTACACTAGGGATCTTCGTACGTCACTCCGCTTAGAATTGTTTGAGCCGGATTTGACTAACACGACATCACAGTTCTCAATGCCGAGTGGAACCAGGAGAGCAATGACAGAGAAGTCTATCTTCATCGTCACCCAGCTTTCGTGAGATTTAGAAACCCATATTGCTTGTGGATGGTTGGCTGCTAACTCCCTTCAGTTTGGTCGGTTTGAGGATGTGGTCAACGACTGCTGTGGCTATTGCCCTGTCCCTGAGACCGAGGACGAAAAGGAGGTTGCAGAGGAGGATGAGAAGATTTATGTCTCGGGCAAGATCTCGTTCATCAAGGACGATCCCGGCAGACAGGTAGGTCACTCTGTCGCAGCCGGCGACTTCCGACCATTACGGTCACAGCTAAAGCTTGGAATAGCAAATTGGCTCCTTCAACCCACTGACCGACGACGACTGGACCGAAATGGCATACGTTGGCAACACTGCCCGGCTCTGCCAAGCCATCGTGGATGGTGACCTTGAGCACGTCACAGACTGGCTCGCTCAGGAAGGCGCCGACCCCAACACTCGGGATTATACAGGCAGGGCCCCACTGCATCTGGCTGCCATGAGCTCGACGCCCGAGATTGTTCGAGCGTTGGTCGATGGCGGGGCGCGTCTGGTTGCCCGTCTGGCGGACGGCAAGACGGCACTCCACCTTGCCGCCGCCCGGGGAGAAGCCGCAATCGTCAAGATTCTCTTGGATAAGAGCGCTTCCAACGAGGCTGAGCACGAGGAAAAGCAAGATCTGCGCCGCCGTGAGAGGAATGCCGCCAAGACCGAGACCAAGGACAATGAAACCAAGAGCAAGGAGACCGAGGATGAAGAGGAATCTGACGGTGAGCTCATTGACGACGCGGAGTCCGACGATGGGGTGCAGAGCATGGCAACTGGTTCCTTTGTCAAGGTTGGGAACAAGGAGGCCAAATCGCTTGAAGAGTCTGCGCTTGAGGATGACGAGGAGGAGCCCGACTTTTACGACATCAATGTGGTTGCCTGGGACATGCCTTGCTCTGCCCTGCACTTTGCCATTGTCGAGGGTCATGTGGAAGTCGTCAAGCTCTTGGTCCAGGTACGCAAATCTCCCCCACTATTTCGAGAACCAACCCCCCCAGCTAACAATGTGATTAAGGAATACGGCGCTGATGTCCTCTTGCCGGTCAAATTTGGTGGAGCCGGGGCGGTCGACGGCGCCTTGTTGACCCTCGTGCTCGCCCTGGCTCTGCCGGTGGAGAAGGCAAAGGAGATGGCCAAGACACTTCTCGACCTGGGCGCCACCTCAGCTCAGGCAGAGATAAATGGCGTCACTGCTTTCCACCGCTACGTTGAGGCGAACGCAGAGTCACTCCTTGAGACTCTTTGGGAGGCTGACCCGGTTGGAGCCAAGACCGCCGTCGACCACATTGCCTTCCGCGACTACAGCTCCTGCCAGTCGCCGTTGCAAGCTGCTGTTCTGAACGGAAACTTGGCCCTGGTCTTGAAGCTGCTTGATCATGGTGCTGCGGCACATATTGATTTTGAGGCATGGTATGTATTCGTACTCTGGGTTTTGTTTGGTTTGGCACTTGAGGAGCGGGTCTCGACGTCTCAAGCGCCATGCTCGATGCACTGAACCAGAAACTAATCGGTAACGACCAGGTTGAAATCCGCCAAACAGGCCGCAAACATGGAGAACCGGCTCCGCACCTTTGAGGACAACCAAAAGTCTTACAAGCAGATGGTGTCACAGCCATTGCTCATGGCGCTGCAGTCTGCCCACCCGGAAACAGCCCTTGCGCTCTTGGAGCGTGGAGCAGATCCCAATGTTGTGACCACCTCGTCTCAGTACTACATGCAGGCAAGTTGGTACTCGCACTTTACGGGCGAATCGGCATTGGACCTCGCCAACAAGCACCTCAATGCCCTTCGCGGTTACAAGGAGGACACGTCATCTGCTCCAAGCCTGCCTGAAGGTATCGACATCTATCTCAAGAAATTCAAAGAGGGGACGTACCAGCACTGGGCAGTCTCGAAGGAGATTGACAGGATCCGAAAGTCGCATCGCCAGTCTCTCAAGCGGTACGAGAAGACCAAGACATTGCCCAGCCCCGATGATGGAGTCAAGGAAAAGGAGGCTGCCATCGCGGAGGCCATCAAGACGATGGAAAAGGTCAAGGAAGCCCTGATTGCCAAGGGAGCCAAAACATTCTTGGAGCTGCATCCTGAGTTCAAGGATCGCATGGAAACCCCGAGGAACCACTGGAGTTTCCGCACCGCCGCGAAAGCGGCGGACGAACCCTTCAAGTATACTTTCTCCTTCCAGAACGTCAACGACGTGACCGAGGCAAGGAAAGAAGCCTACTTCAAGCTGTAAGTCTTTCTCAGAATTTCCTCGTGTTTTGAAACGCTGCTGACGATGCCAAGGTTCAATGCTGCGTTTGACGGCGACCTGGAGACCATCAAGACACTCACGTTGACGTCTTGGGACGACGCCAAAGAGGAAGTTCCGCTCAAGATCGCCGTTTATGACCAAAGCCGCAACAACCCGTTTTCGCTCGCGTTTTCTCGCGGCCACTTCGATGTGGCAAAGGCGGTTCTTGAGATTGCGCAGGCGCAATACGCCCCTGAAGAGAAACCCAAGACTCGCTACAGAATGCAGACGGCCGACGAACACGAGGGGTACTCGGAGGACGAGGATTCGGAGTGCTCTGACGACGAATCGGTGCACAGCGCTGATTCTCACCCACGGATTGCCCGCCAACTCGTCGACGCGCAGTTCACCATTGAAAATGTTGGGCAGGTGTCGATGAAGGTGAACAGTCGCACCAAGCCCCTGGAGGTTGTTGGTTGGACATCCCCCTTGTCGAGTAAGTGAGACCGATTACCCGTTCCCTTTAGACAGTTGACTAATCCTTGTAGCTGTCATTTCGGACAACGACATGCAAGGCCTGAAGTTCCTCCTCGAGGTTTGCGAGCACTGGAGCACTCAGAAGTCCGAGCCAGACGACGAAGTTTCCGGCTTCTACTCCTTCCCAGACCACGAGTTCAAGCTTGCGGTCGAATTGGGCCGTGTGGAGCTGCTGGGAGAGATTATCAAGCGCACTGGTGCAGGCCTCCCCTTGGAGCACCTTGTGAAGGACACGGGTGTGGAACTGCAAGTCAAGCCCAGGTACTATCAGGGGTTGACCGTCTACGGCAAGAAGAGGTGAGTTTCCCCTGCCTATAATCCTCGTTCGTTTGGACTAGGCTAACCCCCCAACCAGGAACGACTGGGCGACTGCTGGCCGGAACATCATGGTTAGCAAGCCTGGCGGCACCCAAACTTCGCCGCTTTTGTTGGGGGCCTTTGTCGGCCGAATCGAGACCGTGGAGTGGTTCCTTAGTGATACCCCATTAAGGCAGTATCTTGCTTTCGCCAAGTCCAAGGCAGCTCGGGACGACGTGAAGTTGAAACACCTGGCACAAGCTCCGGGTGGCTTCGATGGCGCCATCTCCAAGTGGCTCGAGGATCAGAGTACGCAATCCCCGTTTCTTGAACAACCCCCCTCTCCCCATCTCTCTGAAGGAACTAACACAATAATAGGCGAACTGGTTCTTCATGCTGCCATCTATGCCCAGCCAAGCGCGAAGGCCACTGAGCTGGTGTCATATCTTGTCAAGACCCAACCGTCTCTGCTCGATGTCAAGGCAGCGGATGGTGTCACTCCGCTCATGCTCGCATACAGACTGGGCCGGCTTGATGTCGCCAAGATTTTGATCCGTGCCGGAGCCGACCAGACAGCCAAAGACCGGGGACGAAACAACTTGTTGCACGCGGTCCTTCGAGACGTCCCGGATGTGGCAACCTTGAAGCCAATGCTGGATCTTCTCGATCGCAATGTGCTCATCCCAATGCTGAAGGAGCGGAACAGGCTCGAGCACGCAGGACAAACGCCGTTGCACCAGTATTGCTCCATGGCCTCCTCGTACCGCTCCAAGATGACCACCTGCGCCATTCGCTTGATCAAGATGCTGATCGATCTCTCACCTGAAACTGCCAAACAGGCTTTGAAGATGCTGGATGGCACGGGAGACACGCCGCTGCACACGCTCCTGGCTAGGGACGCCGACCCCCCCCTCGTCCACGCCCTTCTCGACTTCGACCCGACTCTCTCGTACTGCGAGAATGCTGTTGGCCGTACGCCTGCAGAGGTCGCTCACGACCGGTACCTCGCCGACAACATCAAAATATCGCGCTACAACACATACCGGTCGGACGAATCGGTCTCTTCTCTGGTCTCCGCCCATGCCTCCGGTTTCGTCAAGCAAAAGTCTTGTGATGAGCCCAAAGAGCATGAAGCCAAGACGACCGTTGCCAAGAACTGGCGTTTGTGCGCCGATATCATGGCGCGGGATGCTCAGCCTAAGCGGACGCTCGTCAGCCTCAACGCGGCCAACTTTGTCGCCAAGCGGCTGGGCGAGAAGCACACCAAGGATCGTTACCGGTTTGAGCTGGTGAAGACGGAGGAAGAGGATGCTGCCGTCTCGACCGGTTCTGAGGACGACAACAGCGAGGCTGGCAATGACCCAAGTGAAAAAGCCCAACCTATAGCCGCGCCCGAGGAGAGGGCGAAGCAGCGACGGGTGGATGTTATCTCCCAAAAGTACTTCAGTGACCATACCTCGTGGGCTCGCCCCAAGAAAGAGGAGGAGGATGCGGAGGACAGCGAGAGCGAGCTGGATGAAGAGGAGGATGATTCCATCTTCCCAGTCTGCAGCAAGTGTGGCCGTCGGCACTACTGAGTCCGGGCTTCAAATGCTCGCAAGAAAATGGTGGAACAAACAAGCCTCATCTGTGTTCGACTCTTGAGTTCAGACAACGGGAGACGGTGGAGGGTGAAGGGCATGTTTGGGAGATCTCATGATTTTTTTTCAATGCACAAATCTGAAGGCAAACAAACATAAGCTAGCGATGAGGAGGCTTGACAATATTTCCCCATTTGCAGTAAGATGGAGACAAAAGACAGTTCAGAACCAAAAGAGCAAGTGAACGCCGCATCTGGGAGATTTTACCACGAGTTTGATGAAGCGATGACCCGAACCGGCTCTCCCTTGCCGTCGAAAACTGGTGACTTCTGAATCCACATGAATCTCGCCCCAAACAGTGATAATTTGCCACAGCAACCATCCCTTGAAACAATGGGACACGGCTTGCGGACCAAGACTCCAACGCCATCTTAGTTCGAAGCGGTCTCATTAGCCCAACCCTGGAATTGGCTGGAGAATAGCACACACACACTCAAAAGTCCAAGCCTCTGCCAGACATTGATCTCGTCTTTGCTTGCTCAAGGCCTAGTAAACCATCAGGCACAAGATATCTTACAAGAACCAAGTCCCTAAAAGAGCATCATCAGTTGGCAGGAACAATAATAAGACAGAACCACAAAACGCTCGCAAGAGGGGTATGATGCGCGCAGGGGGGTATAAGAACCACAGCCTAGGATAAAAGAAAGACAAGAGAAGCGGAGATGAAATGTTGAAGAGAGGAAGAGGGGAAAAAGAGGAACCTGGTCCCTGAATAGATGCCTAGAATATATCTATCCACCCTGCCCCAGTTCGTCAACAAAGCCAACCCCGACACAAAGGTGGCCATTTTGGTATCTCCCTGAATCAAAACAACGCAAAACCCGCGACCTGCAGCAGACCTTGCAGCGAACTTCTGAAACCGCGGCCCCCTTCCTCCCGAAAAATATCCTTGGCCTGCCATGTCTTCCTTCTCCGCTGAATAGAAACCCTCCCGTCTGTCTGGCTGACCTCAGCCACAACGGATCGCCGCCACAAGCAACGCTCTGCCCTTTCAAATACATTCCGCAGCGCTGTAATAAAACACAAAAGCATCTCTTCTCTCCCGCCCGACCCTAATTCCGTAAATTTCAAGACCGCGCCACACCGAAAACAAAAACCCGGTCAAAGTCGAGAGTCCACCGTGAAGGATCCGCAGTGTCAACCCTCCTAGAAAGAAGTAAGAAAAAACACCACCCAGAATGGCTAACCTGTCTCGACAAGAAAAGGAGACCACCTAGCCCCTCCACCTCGGCTTCGCGTCCTTCGGCTGCTCCGCCGCCGCCGAGCTCGCACTCCCCTTGCGCATGGCGAACCGCGCGCCGGCCACTGCCTGGGGGCTCTCGCGGCCCGTGACGCCGCCAGCGCCGTTCGCCGGCCGCGGCTGGGGCTGGGGCTGGGGCAGCATGCTAGTCCGCCTCGAGGCCGCGAGCGAGCTGGCCGGGCGGCGCGGGGTCGGGTTCGGGGGCGAGACCTCGGCGGGTCTCGGCGGCTGGAGGGAGGCACGCCTGTTGTTGCTGTTGGGCACGAGCGGCGGTGCCGAAAACTGAGAAGCGAGGCGAGGAGGCCTGGAGACGGATCGCTGGGCTGGGGGCGGTCCTGGGGAGGCGAGGCGCTCGCGGAAGGAGAGCAGGGGGGCGTTTTTGGAGGGTGTGCCTTCGGGAATTGGCGAGGCGGATGCGGCGCGCGAGAGAGGGCTGCGGAGGGTGGGCAGCTTGGACGCTGATGAGGGAGTCAGGGCGGAAACGGAGCGGTTCGGGGTGGGTGTTTTCTTGGCATAGGGGCTTGGGGTGGTGAGGCTGAGGGGCTTGAAGTTGTGGCCTGTGTCGATGTCTCCCGTGTTGGTCGAGCCATTCCACTTTGGCCGCTGAGCCAAGGAGGAGGACGGCCGCGGTAGCCTGTTCCCGGTTGGCGTCGCTGAACCTTCTCTGGAGGGAACCGATAGCGAGGACATCCGCGATGCCACTACAGGCTTCCGGGCTACCTGGCTTGTCGGGGTGGGGAGCGAGGATTGCCTGCGGTTGGCAGGCATGGACAAGTGACCCATGGCGCTTGTCGACCGCTGTTTCGGGGCTTTGATATTGGTCGAACTCCCCAGGCCCATGGACGACATGATGACGGAAGAGGGAGGTGAGCTTTGTGGTGTCTCGATTCCGCTTGCAACGGTTGACAGGTCGTTTGACAGCATGCTCGAAACCGAGTCTCGCAGCTGCTGCTCCCTCCTGTCAGCATGAAGGTCTTCGACGGCAGCGTCCATGTCGGCCATGGCTTCCTTCAGCTCCTCCCACTTGGCCTGCATCTCGGCATGCAGACGGAGAATCTCGCCATTGACGGTGAGCCGGTCCTTGACCCCCTTGTCAATGATGGAGAGCACCCGCTCGATCGCGGGGCCGTAATGTGTCTTCTTGGCTTCGTAGCTCTCCAGCTTCTTGCTCATTACGGGTTGGTTGGTCAAATGCATCCCGCTATCGATGGCTTCACGGAGCCTGGCAACGCTCCGTTCGACCGACTCGTACATCTTCTGGGCCTGGCGCCCGGCGCCGCGGAACACAAGCACCCATCGATCCTCGCCGAGCTCTTTGCGCAGGGACTCGGCATCCTTCTCGAGTTTCCTGTAAGTGATATCCAACTCTGTCCTCCGGACTTCTAGCTCCTCGCATGATGTGGGGAATATGCTTTCGGCCCTGGCCTCAAAGACAGAGAGTCTCATAGGCAGAAAATCCAACGAGGCCCTCAGCGGTTGCATCCTCGCAAATAATGCTAGAAGGCTCGAGTCGTCCTGAGAAATGCCAGTGGCGATGGGAGAGGGCGATGTAGGGCTCACCGGGAATGCTGGGAGGCTGAAGCGGTTGTTGGCCGTTGTCTGCAACCGTGCCGGGGCCCGGGGGGTATCCTCGACAATGGTCTCCAGGTCGCCTAGGTCCATGCTATCACCGGTTGTGACAGCCAGTATTGACTTGTGCCGTCGCTCTTCCATCTCAAAAACCAACCTGGCGAGATCATCCATCTCATTCTGGATGTCCCCAAGCACCATGTTCCACAGCTCCTCCCATTCCATGGCGATCTCGACTTGCGCCTTGACATTGTGCAGCGTGTTCCGCATCTTTGCCCACTCCTCGAGGATGGCCTCCATCTGGGCAACAGCCCTGCGCAGATCGTCGGTCGAGACATGGCCGATGTCCTCTCGGGCCTGCAATTCCTCAATGGCGCCGACGTAGACCTTGATTAGCTCCTCGAAGCGGATGATGGCATTCTCAACCTCCTCGACGCCTTCGCGTCCTCCAGCGGCGGCCCACTCGACATCGTCGTCGCTTTCCAAGCCGTCTATTACTTCCGAGGCCTTGTATATCCAACCCCGAATCTGCTCGGCTGCGCCTATCAATGCCCTTGTCGCGGCCTGGGCCGTCGGTATAGCAGAGACCTTGCTTGACAAGGAGTCGGCATCTGGAAGCTGGATTGAGGTGAGCTGGGCAAGTTGGTTCGCAAAGGAAGCTCGTGACAGCGTGTAGATGGACCCCGGGCGCTGGAGACCGAGGGGATTGAAGGTGAGAGAATCTGGGTTGAAGACATCGCGAGCGGTTGGTGTGGTCGGGTTTGTGTTGCGGCGTGCCAGAGGTGGGGTGTCCTTTGGGAGAGGGGGCGGTGGGATCTCAGGCGTCAGAGGTGCCTGCGGCGGGCGCGTGTCCCTTGCGATGTGTTCTTCCCTTGTCCCGAGCTGGGCTTTGACGCCGTTTCCGTTTGTGTGGTCGGGCAGGCGGTACTTGTTCGTGTCCATCTCCAACGGCTCCGAGGCGGCAATCTCCGGGAGAAGGTCGGGTTTCGCTGCAACAGCGGCGGGCACGGGGACAGGTTCGTCGGGTTCCGTCCTCGTGTGCGACTTGTCCGACTTGTTCGACTTGAGGCTCGATCTCGACGAGATGCGGACGATGCCACCCTTCCAAGGGCGGCCCCGCCGCTCGACAACCGTCTGTGATGAGCTGGCGAGGTGGCTTTCGTCAAGTCGCCTGAGCTGTTCTTCCGGAAGGCGGCCGACGGGCTCGAGGTAGTACGAGGGCGGTGGTGACGGGGGGTTGCGTGAAGTACCGAAGCCGAGAGCTTTTAATCGCGCTGCGAGCCCGGGCGAAGGTTTTCGTACGCGCTGGGTCTGTGCCGAGGTGGGCGTGGTGGTCGATGCTGACGGGTCGTGGGCTGAGAGCTGTTGTTGTTGCTGCTGCTGCAGCTGCTGCGGGTGCTGCTGGTGGAGCTGTTCGTGTTGTTGTGCAGGGTATATTGTGGGCGGGTCAGCAAGGCGGGCTGTGCTGTGGGTGTTGTTGTCGTTGATGGCGTGGTGGTGTGGTGGTTGCTGGCCAGCGTCAGCAGCGAAGGTCCGGAGCTGGAGCAGTTCGCTGGGGACGTCGGAGAAGGTTAACACGATGCCATCATTGCCCGCAGCCTGATCGGCATTCTGCTGCGGTGCTCTGTCGGTGCCGGCAACAACAGGATCGGCAACGCTGCTATGGGTATCGCCACTGCCGGAAGCAGCAGCAGCGAGGGTTGTCATTTAGTGGCTTGTCCGGTGCTGCAGACGAGCTCACCGAACTGCTGCGCGGTGGTGTTATGCCCGCTCTCAAACGGGAGCTGGTCAAGCTTGGATCGCTGCCGACAGCGGTGTTTCAGTGGGCCGCCTGCGGGCTTGCCCCATAAAATTTTGGTCAGGGACCCTTCCTGGAGGCACTCCAACTGTGCTCTGGTTGGATGCGGGCGCTCTGGGCTGTCGCCGGGTCGCCTGGCGCTCAGTGCTCTGGGAATTTTGCCGTGGTCAACGACTGGCCAGACATCGACATGCTGCAGAACGGCGGGGGTGGGGTTTCGGGTGGTGATTGGGAGCAAGGCCTTGTGGTCTGCAACGGTTTGCAGCGGTTTGCAGCAGTAGGCTGATCTGCGGGAGAATCGACAGGTCGATAGGCTGAGCCAGTGCTCGAATGAGGCCAGGGGGAGACAAGTTTTTTTTTTTTAAGGGGGCGAGAGGGAGATTTCGGAATGGATTGAGATTGGAGAGAACTGTCGTTTAGCAACACGGAAGTTGCCTGTGTTGAGTCGGGCAGAAAATGGCCAAGGGAGGGAGAGCTGACCGCAGGGAGACTTGAACTCCAGCTCTGTGCCGCAGTCAATGGAAGCCCGGGCAGGCGTCCTCATGTGACCGGGCTAATATTTGAAGAAGAAAGGATGGATGATACGAGACAATCAGCCAGCATCGATCGCTGGAAATGGGAGACTGCATGGCCTGTCTCGATGTCGGCAGCATGCAGATGCGAAAAAACTGACCGTAATACGAGACGTGCTTGCCTCAAACGTCCCGCTCTCTGAAATGCATTCTGGCCTTCAGCTACTGTACTTGCACGGTCTGTGTCATGACGAGACTGCTTATGGCACCCGATCACGAATCTCGACTTTCTGGTACCAACCTGCGTTTGCCATCCTCCTGGGTGTGGTGACAGGGGAGAGGACCCAAGAGCGCGGGTGTCTGCGCCCTGCGACGGCAGTTGACCCAACTCTGGCAGGGATTGTTGCGGGCGAAATTGGTTCTGGAATGGCCGGGTGTTGTTTAAATGAGACCATGGAGCTGGCCCCACTGCATGTGTGCCTGACTTTTAGAGACAAGTACAGAATACACAGCAACCAACCTTGGAGAACAAAGGCCACCTATTCCGCACAAGTACACGACTTGTAGATGTGATGATACCTTATGTAAGGTAAGTTGGGGATGGAGGCCAAATGAGAGCAATATTGAGAAATGAACGCTGAGCGGATCAGCATCGAATGATAGAGAAAACAAAGTTGCAGGAAGCAAGACAGACGACGGGAGCAGGATACTTGGCAACAGGTGCAAACGGGATTGACGACGTTGGAGTCGACCAGAACCTGGGGCAGTTCAAGTAGCCAGCGGCAGCATGCAGAGCGGGCTGCATGTGGGATGCACATTCCCGGCTGCAGCACCGCAGCATCGGGCGTCCCGTGTCTGTCGGACCTGTCCCGCTGCAGAGAGCGTCTTCGGAAGATCATGTTGCGGTGTCATGGGCGAAATGGACCGAATCTTGCGATGCGACCCATCTCTGCGGGCGACAGGGGTAGCTGTGCCCCTGGCCAATCACCGCGGTTCAGCGAGTGCAGCTCTCGTCAACGCCCACTGGACTGGATGGAAGGCACGCAGGCGCAATTCCTCATCGTTGCCTGGGCATCGGGAAAGGGGCTGTTGTCAGTCCACTCCCTCGTTGTCGCTGGCTGCAAGAGCAAGGACGACGGGGATTCCCAGAAATGCCATCCGCTCTTCCCGCCAATCGCCTGCGGCATCGAGTTTGACAGACTCGCGCAACTGAGATCCAACAAGCATCTGCGCTGGCCCTTCGACCTGTTGCAGGGAACATCCATCCAGCGGGTGCGCTGTGAGGGGGCTCCACAACCTCCACAGCGCTCTCGCCCGGCGAGCCGTTGCCTGCAACGCGTCCGCGATTCCCCACAAGCGGGCCATCGCGTCGGCCACCCGGGTTCTTCTGGAACCATTTGCGTAATTGCTTGAACCCACCCGAACCCCTGGCCAAGCCCATTCTCCAGCGCATCAACCCCGGGAATCTTTCCCGACACCCCCCAATGCGTCTCAGCATTTCTTCCGCCTGAAGCAACCCCATCCTCCCATTTCTGCCTGCACACGACCTCTCCCCGAAACTCCCTCGGTCCAAAACACCGCCCTCCCGCCGCCGTTTTGCATCTGCTGCTGCAGCCGCCCATACTGTGTACTGTGCACACAGTACCTTTGTACTCTGTCCTCGGTTGGTGCCACGGACAGATCTTGCAGAACCAAGCAGCCGGCCATTCCAGACCTGGTCTTGGACTGAGTTCCTGGGCCGTTGTGTCGCTGCCGTCCCTCTCCTTGGCGGCCGTTGCACCCAGCCGTCGTTGTTTACTTTCAGCCGGCTCCCTCCCCCCAAGAAGGGACTCTCGAGGAACGGGCGGTAAACTGTCGCCATCCCGCGCGACAACGCATCCGGTCGGCATCCGACGTCAACATGGCTGCGCCCGCCTCCCACCCCGCCATGGCCCGGAGC
>Ga0247823_10001672_pt1 | contig 18357 bp, 18 predicted proteins | sample 13C_PalmiticAcid_2_FD_192426 | JGI IMG/M metagenome (GOLD analysis project Ga0247823, IMG submission 192426) | Soil microbial communities from agricultural site in Penn Yan, New York, United States - 13C_PalmiticAcid_Day30 | ecosystem: Environmental > Terrestrial > Soil > Agricultural land... | reverse complement strand
GTCCATATTTCCTCAAATGATTAAATTATAACTCCAAACAAGTCATACTCATCAGCGTCTTCGATCAGCACGTTGACAATGTCGCCTTGCTTGACGCCTTCGGGAACGTCACGCAGATAAACCTTGCCGTCGATTTCAGGGGCGTCGCCTTGTGAGCGGCCATCGGCTCCGCCTTCGCCATCAGCAACATCAATGATAACCGGCAATGTGCGGCCGATCTTGCGTTGCTGGCGTGCGGTGCTGACTTCTTGTTGGGCTTCCATGAAACGCTGGTAGCGTTCTTCTTTAACGTCTTCAGGAACAGCGCCTTCGATCTCGTTCGCGACAGCACCTGCGACTGGTTCGTATTTAAAGCAACCTGCGCGGTCGATCTGCGCTTCCTTGATCCAGTTGAGCAGGATCTGGAAGTCTTCTTCGGTTTCACCGGGGAAGCCGACGATAAAAGTTGAGCGGATGGTGAGGTCAGGGCAGATCTCGCGCCACTTCTTGATGCGCTCTGTTACTTTTTCAACATTGCCCGGGCGTTTCATCGCCTTCAGCACTTTCGGGCTGGCGTGTTGGAATGGGATGTCGAGGTAAGGCAGAATCTTGCCTTCGGCCATCAGCGGGATGACATCGTCAACATGCGGGTAAGGGTAAACATAGTGCATACGTACCCATACGCCCAAGCTACCCAGTGCCTCGGCCAAGTCATAGAACTTTGCCTTAACGACTTTGTCTTTCCATTTGCTTTCGGCGTACTTGATATCAACGCCATAGGCAGAGGTGTCTTGTGAAATCACGAGAATTTCTTTCACGCCTGCTTTTACGAGGTTTTCAGCTTCGTACATGATGTGGTTCGCCGGACGGCTGACCAGATCGCCACGCAGTGACGGAATGATGCAGAATGTGCAACGGTTGTTGCAGCCCTCGGAAATTTTCAGGTACGCGTAATGACGCGGAGTTAAACGCAGGCCCTCGGGCGGGACCAGATCAACAAACGGGTCATGCACAGGCGGCACGACATTGTGCACAGCGTTGACGACTTGTTCGTATTGTTGTGGGCCGGTGACGGATAATACTTTTGGGTGAACGGCAGTGATTTGATCAGGTTCGGCACCCATGCAGCCGGTGACGATCACCTTGCCGTTGGATTCAATCGCTTCCCCGATAGCTTCGAGGGATTCTGTTTTTGCGGAGTCGAGGAAGCCGCAGGTGTTCACGATCACGACATCAGCACCATCATAGCTGCCGGAGATTTCGTAACCTTCAGAACGGAGTTGGGAAAGGATGCGTTCAGAGTCGACCAGTGCCTTAGGGCAGCCGAGGCTGACCATGCCCACTTTCGGGGTCTTTACGGTTTTCTTTGAATTGACGTTGGTCGCAGTCATAACGGGTTTCCTTTTCGGCGCTTTATATAACTCGAAAACCCTCAAAAAGCGAGTTTTTTCATATTATCCGAGGCTTGGGGCTGGCATGGGACCATAGGTTTAATCGGCAAAGCGGGCTGTAGTTTGGCCTCGTATGGGGCCAGGGCCGTGCAATTCTTTGCCACTATCTGTGCAGCGCGTTCCGGGTTTACAGCGGTGTTGTGCGGCGATGCCAGATAGGACGTAAAGTCGTTCAGCCTCCGGCGTTGCTCGAAATAAGCCTTTACAATCTCGGCTTGCTGTTCAGGATTGAATTCGACGAATTTCTCATGGTCCTGCAGCTTGAATTCATAGCTATAGGGCTGGTCATTCTGTTTGATGCCGATGTTCTGGTATTGCCAGATATGCGTGATTTCATGCACGAAATCGCCTGCATGATCATCTTCGACAGAAACGCCTTTGGGGGATGGCTGACTGGCAAAGCCAAAATCATTACGTTGTGGCCCCATTCTTTCCGACAGATAGATGTTGTTACGCACGGCTTGTGCGATCTGGTATTTATTGAACAGGCTGTAGATTGCCGGGCGGTTAAAGATGCGTACATCTTCGTAGTTCACAGCATTTCCAAAGATTGGGCGGACGAGTTCGATTTCACCAGGGGTCATGCGGCGACAAGTTGGGTCCACGGCGCATACGACCGGGCCGGTGTCGGTTGTGACGTCGGCCAGGGATGCTGCCAGAAACAGACCGCAAATATAGCGGGGGATGTACTTGCTCTTAATTTTCATAATCAATGATTTATAAGGCAGTCAGAGCAAAAAGTCCACAATTTCCCTGTGTTTTCAGGGGCGGGGTATACTTTTGAGCTTAAAAACACGCTTTTTGGCTGGGGGTTGGCACATCTCATCGTGTTTTATGGGGAAGATCGGGCTTAATTTGGCTTCGTACGGAGCCAGCTCCTTACACCGCGCTTTCACCCAGTCGTTACCAAAAGTGGGGAAGCGCCCGGCCATGCCACTATTGGTGGCCGTGTCCTTGGTGGTGGTCATTTCAACGAAATATTCCCGCAGGGAAAAATAATCGCTCATGACCTGCGCCTGTTGTTCCAGATTCATGTCTGCGTAAGCGTGACTGTTATCGATGTTGTATTCATAGGCATCGCCATAACGGAAGGCGTGTTTCAACCATGTCAGCAGTGCTTGCTGTGGGATGTTCATGCCGCTTTGATACTGCGCGACATGCGTCATTTCGTGCATGAAGAGTTTCTTATGCCATGAATTATCGTTGGCGAAATTGGGACTGCGATGTTCTTTCTCGGGAAAATAAATATTACCGTTTGGCGATAGACCTGTGCGGTCTTGTCCAAATACATACATAAAGCGGCGATTGAAAATTTTGGGCTTCTTGTATTTTATCTGATCGCCAAAATATTGCTGCGCCATTTTGGTTTCTTCAGCGGTCAAGTGACGGCAACCCGGATCGGCCTTGCACAAAAGATTGTCACCATTTTCGCGGTCAAAATATTTGTAGCCGACCCATTCCAGATGAGCGGCACCCATAAAGGCAGCAGTGATGGCGGAGGTCACAATAAAGACCTTCTTCTTTTTCATATCCCTGTACTCAGTTCTTCTTATTCTTAGAAAAGAACTATAAAGGGCTATAGAGGTAGGTCAACAGGGGATCAGGTGTTATCGGCTGATTTGCTGCAGAGGCGTTCTTCACGCCCTTTTTCACACTGGGCTTTACGGGCTTTGGCTTCGTCCATCAGCTTGCAAAGCATGGTGCTGGCGGTGTGTGTGAATAAGAAGGGCATCAGGCCGTGTGTTAGCGCAATAAACGCAATCACAATCAATGTGGCCGCGAATTTGATCGTGAAACCGAGATGCTCGAAATAGCTTTCGTTCGCATCGTGCAGATGTTGGGTCAGAAAGGAATCTTGTTTCATAGGGTTATTATACCCCATGTTCGGTTTAAGAAAATATTACAAATATGTGATGCGGGGCAGCATAGGGACAGGCAGATTTTTGGCCTGTTCATAAAGTGTGGCTGATTTGACGGGCTTGCCCTCGATTGTTGCGGCCAACGCATTTTGCGGGTGCAATTTGAATGTGTGATTCAGGCGACTCTCAAGATTCTGAATGCCCGGTTTTATGTTCTCAAGAAAACGAATTATGTCCGTTCCGTAGCCTGTGATCTCAGCGGCCTTGTCAGAGGTCCATATTGTCGGTTCCGCTTTCAGTGGCGAGATTTGTGTGATGCCAGATTGCAGCACAGGGTCGGTTCCGTCTTCTGTGAAGGCACCCCAGATACTGACATATAGCAAGGCACCTTGCTTCAGGACAGGTGCGTTTTCAAGGCTGTGTGTCAGTACGGCGCCTGATTTATGCACGAGGTCATAATTGGGTTCTGTTGTCGTCAACGCTTCGGCCTGTTCTGGCGTATAGAAACCAACGGTAACAAATGACTGCGTATTGTCCTGCGGCATGACGGTTGCGGGCATGTAACCCAACGCACCAATGAAAGCGCTGTGTACGACCGCGTGTTTTTCGAGCGTGGCTTGTGCCAGATAGACTTCGCCGCCAATGCCTGCCTTCTGGAATTTCTTGATCAATACTTCCGGTGAACAGTTGGAGCCGATACCCAGAATAGCAATGCGGTCTTGTAAAGCTGCCTTACCCGGTAATTGCACATTGTATGTCGGTAGGGCGATAGTCGTGCCCTGTAATGTGCGGCAGAAAGGTGACGTGTCGATCAATGTGCGGCGTGTATTTTCGTCGGTGATGATTTCGTTGCTGTCGATACGGATGAGGGCCGCATGCTGGAACATATCCGGCGTGGTATGCGGATAGCGGCAGGCGGCCTGATGAGCGGCTTTTAATTCTTCCGGCGTATTGGTCATGCCTTCAGATTAGGCAATAGAAACCGCCCGCGCCATAAAATTCTATTTCATCGTCGGCATGACGAATTCAGCACCCTCGCGGATGCCGGTTGGCCAGCGGGAGGTCACGGTTTTTAGGTGCGTGTAGAAGTTAACGCCCTCGGGGCCATGAACGCCGTGGGCGCCAAAAACCGAGTTCTTCCAGCCACCAAAGGTGTGGTATGCGATGGGTACAGGAATAGGAACATTCACACCCACCATGCCGACCTTGATCTGGTTGACAAAGGTGCGGGCCGCATCACCATCACGGGTGAAAATCGCGGTGCCATTACCGAATTCATGATCGTTGATCAGCTTGGCGGCTTGATCGAAAGTATCGGTGCGCACAACGGAGAGAACAGGGCCGAAGATTTCTTCTTTGTAAATGCGCATATCCGATTTCACATGATCGAACAGACAGCCGCCCATGTAGTAACCGTTCTCATAGCCCTGATGCTTTGATTTATAACCACGGCCATCAACGATCAGCTTGGCGCCTTCTTTCTCACCGATATCAACGTAAGAAAGCACTTTTTCCAGATGTGTGCGTGTGACCAGCGGACCCATTTCAGATTGACCGTCTGTGCCGGGACCAATCTTGAGGGCTTCCACGCGCGGTTTTAATTTTTGCATCAGTTTGTCACCGACATCACCGACGGCCACAGCGACGGAGATTGCCATGCAGCGTTCACCGGCAGAGCCGTATGCTGCACCCATCAGGGCATCGACCGCCTGATCTATGTCAGCGTCGGGCATGATCACCATATGGTTCTTTGCACCGCCCAATGCCTGCACGCGTTTGCCGTGTGCTGAAGCGGTTGAATAGATATATTGCGCGATAGGGGTGGAGCCGACAAAGCTGACGGCCTGTACGCGCGGATCGGTCAGGATTGTATCAACGGCTTCTTTATCGCCATGAACAACATTGAGAACGCCATCGGGCAATCCTGCCTTTTTGAACAGTTCGGCAATCAGCATGGATGCAGACGGATCGCGTTCAGATGGTTTCCAGACGAAGGTGTTGCCGCAGGCAATCGCCATCGGAAACATCCACATGCCGACCATCATTGGGAAGTTGAACGGGGTGATGCCTGCACATACGCCCAGTGACTGGCGGATAGAGTATGTGTCGATGCCGCCGCCGACATTCTCGGAAAACTCACCCTTCAACAGGTGTGGAATGCCACAGGCAAATTCGACCACTTCGATGCCGCGTGTTACTTCGCCCTTGGCGTCGCTCAGGACTTTACCGTGTTCAGATGTGATAATTTCAGCCAGACGATCTGCGTTCTCATCCAGCAGATGTTTGAAGTTGAACATAATCCGCGCACGTTTCAGTGGCGGTGTAGCGATCCATGCTGGATAGGCGGCTTCCGCGGCGGCAATAGCACTGTGTACTTCGTCAGCGCTGGCGAGGGATACCTTGCCGGATACTTCACCTGTCGCGGGGTTATAAACATCCCCTGTGCGGCCTGTGCCCTTTTGCAGGGAACCATTGATGAAGTGATCGATTTGTTTGGTGGCGGGCATGGTGTATCCTTTGAAAAACAGGGTCTCCATCCTTTTAGCATTTCCTTAAAAATTAATTAACCACTTTCCTGTATCTTGGTATTCGTAAAAGAGGGGTATTTTTAGCCTCCCAGAGGGACAAGCAGCATATGATGAATCCGTTTTCCGATATGGATGCAGCGCAGCAGCAGGGATCTGATATTCCTGTATGGCGCGGTTCTGCGGCCTCAAAAATGAAGATTGATGTTGCCGTAAATGGTGAGGGCAAGGTCATCATTCTGCATGACCAGCATTTCCCCGATTATCTCGAATGGATTGAATTTGACGCTGCCACAGGTCAGATGGATTTCATCACGGCGGGCGGCAAGATACAGGATTTGGGCATGATTATTCATGCACCTATGAATAAACACATAGCCAAAGCGCAAGAGGTTTGCACCATGTGTCTGCGCAATGAGGAAGTGCGCGACATGGGTTTGTTACCGCTGATCGTACGGAATAAAGACGGGGGGACCTTATGAGTGTAAAAGACGAGGCATGGAAATTTCCTGACGGTAGTCAGCTTTCATATACCGCGCTAGCGCAGATGGGTAAAACACCCGGCGATATCGGTGAGATCATGCAGCAGCTGTTCCGTAACCGTAATAAAGAGACCATGGAAAATCTGGGTGTGAAGGGGACAGCCCTGCTTGAGCGCACAGCGGAAACAGATAACAACACGACCTTTCTGGATAAGCAGCGTCAGCAGAATGATCAGTTCAATGAAGAACGCCGTCAGGAACAATTACGCATGGACGAGCAACACCGCTTGGCGGAACAGCGTCAGCAGGAAGATTGGCAAAAGAAGAAAGATGCCGATGAGGCCTTCGCTGCCAAAAACCGTCCGCAAGAAGATGCATTGAATTCTCGTATTATGGGACTGCCGTTAGGTTTGGCTTCGTTTGGCCTTGGGTTGGGTCTTACAAGAGATGCGCTGGATTCTGTAGGCGGCAGGGCTGCTGACTCAGTGGGTGGTTTGAATAGCCCGATGATGGTTGCCAGCAATAATGGTGGTGGCCTTTTGGCAATGGCACGTGGCTTACTGGGTATGGACGGGCCCGGCGCTGGAAAAGATTTCCTTCTCAAGGGGCCCCATCAAACTGCTGCTTTTACACCGGGGGTTCCAGAACCCGGTATGGATATGGCGGGACCTGAAACGCCACAGCGCAAGCAGGCCTTTGGTATGATGCCGGGTATGTCCGGCCCCGGCTTGAACCCGCCCGGCATGGGGTCGGCCTAATTCATCGCTCCATTAATCGCAATGCAGCATAATGAAAGTCTCGCTCTTGAGGGCGAGTCTGTTTCCCTTTATATTATGTCTTTATTCATCACGCAGATTTCCTGTCTTCACCTTATATATAAAGCACCATGAAAAAAAATCGTCCCGGCAGTCATTCTCATATCGTTCTGACATCCCATCCGCGTAAGGACAGCGATGTTCCCAAGGTGAATTGGGGTGCTGCCACGGCAGAGGAGCGCGGGCCGTTGATTGCCAGTATGGCTGATCATGAATCATCGAACGTGATTGGCGCGTATGCTGGTGCGTATTCCGTTTATCGTGCGATGGCGGTGGCGACAGGAGTTCTTGATCCGCGACATGTTCCTGATCTGCATAACACAGCACCCGCCGAGAAGATTGGCCCGCATCCGCAATGGACTGACCCTGATAGAATTGTCAGCCTTGATCCATGGGGACACATCGCCGGTGAAGTTTTCTCTGAATACCGTAAGAAGGGCATGGATGTTCGTCCGACCATCGCGGTAACGAAAGCACACATCAATATTCCTGAAATTCATGATGCCATGCGTGCAGGCCGTTTGAAGGCTGATGGCAAAATCCTTAAAGAGAACGGTGACGTGCGTGTAACCAAAGCCGCGATTGATCCGGTATGGTATTTGCCCGGTATTGCCAAACGTATGGGTGTCGATGAGCGTGAACTGCGCCGTTCCCTGTTCGAACATTCAGGTGGCATGTTCCCGGAACTGGTGACGCGTCCTGACCTGAAAGTGTTCTTACCGCCCATTGGGGGTCATACGCTTTATTTTATGGGTGATGTCGAAACCATTCATGATCCCAATGTGCCGCTGGCGTGCCGTCTGCATGATGAATGCAATGGTTCTGACGTTTTCGGTTCAGATATTTGCACATGCCGTCCGTATCTGTGCCACGGTATTGAGCTTTGCATCGAAATGGCGCAAAAGGGTGGTAACGGCTTGATTATTTATAACCGCAAGGAAGGTCGCGCGCTTGGCGAGGTGACTAAGTTCCTTGTTTATAACGCTCGTAAGCGTCAGGAAGGCGGTGATAGTGCTGCCAAGTATTTCGAGCGCACTGAATGTGTCGCCGGGGTGCAGGATATGCGCTTCCAGGAAATGATGCCGGATATTTTCCATTGGCTCGGTATTACCAAGATCGACCGTTTTGCCTCGATGAGTAATATGAAGCATGACGCATTGGCCAAACACGGTATTAAAGTGATCGAGCGTGTGCCGATCCCGCCGGAATTGATCCCTGAAGATGCGTCTGTTGAAATGGAAGCGAAGAAAGCTGCCGGTTATTTCGCCGCACCTGATGACGTGATGGATGAATCAGAATTGCAAACGGTCAAAGGCCGTACACTTGAGGAATAAATGACCATGAATAAGAATGTACATGTTATTGATCATCCGCTGATCCGTCACAAGTTGACGTTACTGCGTGATAAGAATACATCGACCAAAGAATTCCGTGACCTGATGCGCGAAGTGTCGATGCTGATGGGTTATGAGGTCATGCGCGATCTGCCGACGGAAGAAATTGAGATTGAAACGCCGTTGGAGAAAACCAAATCTCATATCCTCTCCGGCAAAACGATGTGTATTGTTTCCATCCTGCGTGCAGGTAATGGGTTCCTCGATGGTTTGCTGCAACTGGCGCCGACGGCACGGGTGGGCCATATCGGCCTTTATCGTGATCCGGATACGCTGATCCCGGTTGAATACTATCTGAAATTCCCCGAGGATCTGGCAAATCGTAGTGTGATTGTGGTTGACCCGATGCTGGCGACAGGCCATTCCGCCGTGGCGGCGATTGACCGCGTGCGCGATATGGATGCCACAGATGTGAAATTCCTGTGCCTTGTGGCCTCGCCCGAGGGATTGAAGGTTTTCCACGAAGCGCACCCGGATGTACCGGTTTACACGGCTTCGATTGACCGCCGTTTGGACGACCGGGGATATATTTTGCCCGGAATCGGCGACGCAGGTGACAGGATCTTCGGAACCAAGTAAAAGACTGCCATGCCCGGCAGACTTCTTCTCAGCGTAAAAGACGCATATATCGCATTTGGCAACAAACCCTTATTTCAGGGTTTGTCGTTCAACCTTACTGAAGGCGACAAGGTCTGTCTTGTCGGCAAGAACGGCACGGGCAAAACCACCCTGATGAATATCATCACCGGTGACCGTGAACTGGATGACGGTATTCGCTGGCAACTGGAGGGAACGCGTATCGGTTACCTGCAGCAGGAAGTCGAGATTACCCCGGGCCAGAGCGTCTTTGATTTTGTCTTTGCCCAACTGAGTGGTGAAGAACGTGAGGCGCAGGCCTACAAGGTCGAGATGGTGGTGCAACCGCTGGGGCTGGATATTAATGACCGTATGGACAAGTTATCGGGGGGGCAAGTGCGACGTGTGGCAATTGCCCGCGCATTGGTTGAGGACCCCGATATCCTGCTGATGGATGAACCGACTAACCATCTTGATCTTGATATTATTGAATGGCTGGAAGATTACTTGAAGAACTGGCGCGGGACGTTGGTTGTTATCAGTCACGATAAGGCTTTCCTGTCCAACGTATCTGACCGCGTGTTTTGGCTGGACCGTGGTAAGCTGCGTGTCTGCCCCAAGGGTTTCAAATATTTCGAAGAATGGTCACTTCAGATTCTCGAGCTTGAAGAGAAAGAGCTTCAGGCGCGTGAAAAGAAGCTCGAGGTTGAAGTTGCGTGGGCCAGTCGAGGTGTTAAAGCGCGTCTGAAGCGTAATGTCAGCCGTATTGACCGCATGGAAGAAGAACGCACGAAGCTGAAGCGCGACCGCAATTCGTTTAACCGCATGATGGCCAAGATTGAAATGCCGCCTGCGGAATATGAAGAGATTTCATCGAAGATCATTGCCGAGTTTTTCAAGGTCGGTAAATATTTCAAGGATCATGGGCGTGAGCGCGTCATTCTTGATAAGTTTAACCTGCGTATCATGCGTGGTGACCGTATAGGTGTTTTGGGCCTTAATGGCTCAGGCAAGACATCTTTCCTGCGTTTGTTGGTTGGCGAACTGGAGGCTGACGAGGGTAAGGTCAAAATTTCGCCTGCTATCGAATTTTCCTATTTCGATCAGAAGCGTCAGGATCTGGAACCTGAGGCGTCACTGTGGCGGAATATATGTCCTGACGGTGATCATATCGATGTGCGGGGTAAAAGCCGTCATGTGATCGGTTACCTGAAGGATTTCCTGTTTGACCCTGACATGGCGCATCAACCTGTAAAGACATTATCTGGTGGGCAGAAAAATCGTTTGATGCTGGCGAAGATTTTGGCGCATCCAAAAAACTTCCTGATTCTCGATGAGCCAACCAACGATCTCGATATGGAGACGCTGGATATGCTGGAAGAGATTCTGGCGGAATATGAAGGCACGTTAATTGTCGTCAGCCACGACCGTGATTTCCTTGATCAAACGGTCACCAAAATTCTGGCGTTTGAGGGCGAGGGACAGGTTGAAGGCTATATCGGCGGTTATTCTGATTATCTCGCGGCTCGCAAACCTAAGCCCGGCACAGCACCTGTTTCGCAAAAGCAGGAAAAGGCCAAGCCTGTGGAAGTGGCCCCGGCAGCGCCTGTTAAAAAGCTTTCATACAAGCTGCAATATGAACTGGATCAACTGCCCAACCGTATGCAGTCGCTGGAAGCGGAGATCAATGCGCTGGAAGACGTGCTGAGCGATAATGATCTTTATGCACGTGATCCTGTGACCTTCCAGAACTCATCGCGCCGTTTGGGCCAAGCACGTGAAGAGTTGGAGCTGGCGGAAACGCGCTGGCTGGAGCTTGAGGAAATGAAGGCGGCACTCACTTAGTCGCGGTTATTATCGTTGGCGGCCTTCGGGCAGGGATTGCGTTCTACGTTCGTAGGATATGCCGTGACAATTTTCGTACGGTTTTGGTTCAGCACAACACGCACACGTGTACCCTCGACCATCTGTTCAGCGACGTGATAGCCGTTGCGCTGTTCTTCCCAATCCAGATTATCGTTCGCGGCAACGGTTTTGACATGGTCAATGACTTCATCGGCATCCCAATCTGCAGGGAATTCCGATTTACAGGCTTTGCCTGTTCCATGCAGATGACCGCCACCACGATCATCCCCGTGAAGCAGATGCTGTTCTGCCTGCTCGGTCAGGACAGGCTGTATGCTGGGAAGCGGCCCCTCGGGATGCTTCATAAACTGGGTAATAAATATCAGGGCTGCCAATCCGGTCATTAATACGGAAAATGATTTGTTCCTGCTCATGACATAGCACCTTGAATATGTGGACTTAATTATAATGTTTACACAGGGGTTTGACGTAACAATGTCACCCTCGTATAGATAGATCCTATAATAATCAAAAAGTATCAAAATACAGGGACTAAAATTGACCAAGCCGCTGATCGATAGACTTCCGCCGTCTTTTAAAACACCTATGGCCAAATTTGTGGCCGGTAGCATTTTGATCACGGGCGTTATTGCTATGGCGTTCAATCATGCGGCCAAACAGGACCCAAATATTCAGGAAGTTTCATACAGCCAATTCAAGAAAATGGTGGGTGAGAAATCATTCACACTGATTGAACGTCAGGAAGATTCTGAATCAAAACAGGTCACCTATGTCGGACGTAACGGAGACAGTAAAGTCCGTGTCATCACCCGCGATTTTCCTGATCCGGCTTTGGCAATGGCGGCGGAGAGTGCCGGTGCTGAAGTTAAAAGTACGGTGATTGAAACACCGGCATGGTGGAAGGGCGCTTTGCTCTGGTTTTTGCCGTCGGTGTTGTTTCTGGGCGTTTTGATTGCGTGGCAAAACAATCGTGATAAGAAACAAGCCCAAGCAATGGGTCAAGCCAAGGGCGGTACGATGACCTTTGGCAAATCAAAGGCCAAGCTGCATGAAGATGTTGGCGCCCGCAAAACAACCTTTGCTGATGTTGCCGGTGTTGATGAAGCCAAGAATGAAGTCAGCGAGCTGGTAGAATTTCTCAAAAACCCCGAGAAGTTCAAGAAGATGGGCGCCCGACTGCCGCGTGGTTTGCTGATGAGTGGTGGCCCGGGTTTGGGCAAGACATTGCTGGCGAAAGCGATTGCCGGTGAGGCCAAGGTTCCTTTCTACAGTATTGCCGGTTCTGATTTCGTTGAGATGTTTGTCGGTGTCGGGGCAGCCCGTGTGCGCGACATGTTTGAACAGATCAGGAAACAAGGTCGCTGCATTCTGTTTATTGATGAGATTGACTCGATGGGTCGCGCCCGGGGTGGTGCCAATTCTAACGACGAACGCGAGAGTACGCTCAATCAGATGCTCGTTGAGATGGATGGTTTCGATGATAATTCAGCCGTTCTGATTATCGCGGCGACAAACCGTCCGGATATTCTTGATCCTGCGCTTTTGCGTCCGGGACGTTTTGACCGTCAGGTCACATTGAATTTGCCGGATGCCAAGGGCCGTCACCAGATTTTGAAAGTGCATGCCAAAGGTAAACCGATCGCAAGAAATGTCAGACTGGGTGAATTGGCGCAGGAGCTGGAGGGGTCCTCAGGTGCAGATATTGCAAACCTGTTGAACGAGGCTGCACTGCGCGCCGCACTGCGTGACAGCAAGGATATCCAGCGCGCCGATATCAACTATGCACTTGAGAAGATTGCACTGGGCCCCGCGCGCGATATGACGGTTGATCCTGATGATGAACGTTGTACAGCCTATCACGAAGCAGGTCACGCTATTACGGCTTACCGTTTGGAAAAAATTTGTCATGTGCGCGTGAATAAAGTTTCCGTGACACCACGCGGGCGTGCGCTGGGCGTGACATGGACGGTTTCTGATAAAGACTCACCGTCTAAGTTCAAAGATAACCTGCAAGGGCATATTGCCTATCTGCAGGGTGGTCGTGTGGCTGAGATTATGAAGTATCAGCAGCCCACAACAGGTGCCTCTAATGATCTTGAGCGTATTACCGATACGGCGCGCCGTATGGTGATGGTTTTCGGTATGGCAAAAGATTTGCCTGCGCGTAATTACGCACCTGTTTCAGCATCCGGGCATCACAATCCGCCGATGTCTTCTGATATGGCTGCCCGCGTAGAAAGCGCTATTAATGATTTTGTGAATCGAGGCGAGGAAATGGCGGCGAAGGCGTTGGAAGATAATGCGGTGCAATTGGAGTTGATGGCCGAGGCGCTGCTGGAGTACAAGACGCTGGAGCGTGAGGATATCGTCTGCATCATGGAAGAAAAATCCCTCGAAAAACTGAAGGAAATTCGCGCCAGACGTGATGCCGAATTTATGGTTTCAGTCGCTAAAGAGGAAAGCCAAGCTGTGCCGGTTATACCGCCCAACCCCAATCTCTGGGTTAGCAATAATCCCGTATAATCTGCGGTATCACAGGGTTAAAAGGCCGGGCATTGTCTGGCCTTTTTTTATGGTCTAAACTGCTGGCCTGATTGAATTTTCTATGGATATAGCCATGACATGCCTGACCAGTGCCGTTGATACAGCCAGCCCGGAATTCGCTGCGAACAAAGCGAAGATGGAGGGGCTCATTGCCGATTTGCGTGAACGTGTCGCGAAGATCGAACTGGGGGGCGGTGATAAGGCGCGTGATCGCCATACATCGCGTGGCAAATTACTCCCGCGAGATCGTATCAATCATCTGCTGGATGCGGGTACACCGTTCCTTGAATTTTCTCAATTGGCCGGTCATGAGGTTTACGATGATGATGTTCCTGCCGCCGGTATCATCACAGGTATTGGCCGCGTATCCGGCCAGGAATGTGTGATCGTTTGTAATGACGCAACGGTGAAGGGCGGTACTTATTATCCGCTTACCGTGAAGAAGCATCTGCGTGCGCAGGAAATTGCCGAACAAAACAATCTGCCTTGTATTTATTTGGTCGATAGCGGTGGCGCGAACCTTCCTAATCAGGATGAAGTATTTCCGGACCGTGATCATTTTGGCCGCATTTTCTACAATCAGGCGAATATGTCCGGTAAGGGTATTGCGCAGATTGCTGTGGTGATGGGCTCTTGCACTGCTGGTGGTGCGTATATTCCCGCCATGAGCGATGAAAGCATTATCGTGAAGGAGCAGGGGACAATCTTCCTTGCAGGCCCGCCCTTGGTGAAGGCTGCGACAGGCGAAGAAGTATCTGCCGAAGATCTGGGCGGTGGTGATGTTCATACCCGTATTTCTGGTGTGGTTGATCATCTGGCTGAGAATGACCAGCATGCGCTGGAACTGGCGCGTAAGGCGATCAGTAATCTTAACCGCGAGAAACATAACCCGTTGGCGTGTATTGAATCGCAAGAGCCTGCATATGATACTGCTGAATTGCATGGTGTTGTGCCTGCTGATCTGAAAACGCCAGTTGATGTGCGCGAAATTATTGCGCGTATCGTCGATGGCAGTGAGTTTGATGAATTCAAAAAACGTTACGGTACGACACTGGTTTGCGGCTTTGCGCATATTTACGGCATGCCCGTGGGGATTGTGGCCAACAACGGCGTGTTGTTCTCGGAAAGTGCGCTTAAGGGTACGCACTTCATTGAGCTTTGCAATCAGCGTAACATCCCGCTGGTGTTCCTGCAGAACATTACCGGCTTTATGGTGGGGCAAAAGTACGAAAATGGCGGCATCGCGAAAGACGGTGCTAAAATGGTTACAGCAGTATCATGTGCACGTGTGCCGAAATTTACCGTCATTATCGGCGGTTCTTTTGGGGCGGGTAACTATGGTATGTGTGGCCGTGCCTTCAACCCGCGTTTCCTGTGGATGTGGCCGAATGCCCGTATCTCGGTGATGGGTGGTGCGCAGGCGGCTGGCGTTTTAGCGACGGTCAAGCGTGCAGGACTTGAGCGCGAAGGCAAAAAATGGTCGGACAAGGAGGAGGCAGAGTTTAAACAACCTATCCTTGAACAATACGAAACCGAAGGTCATCCATACTACGCATCCGCGCGTCTGTGGGATGATGGTGTTATTGATCCTGCGGACACGCGCCGCGTTTTGGGTCTTGCAATTTCTGCGTCTTTGAATGCCCCCATAGAAGAAACGAAATACGGCGTGTTCCGTATGTAGGCAGGAGATATTTTATGGCTTATCAACGCCCCAAGACCATCGTGGTTATTGATGATGACAGCATGATGAACGCCATTGTTGGCGGTTATCTGAAAGCGGGCGGTTATGACGTCCATATGTATGTTACTCCTGATGAAGGTATGCAGGGCATTATCACGCATAAGCCTGATGTAATCATTCTGGATCGCCATTTAGGCCAACTGGATGGTACGGAAGTGCTGGGAAAAATCAGGGCTTACAAAAATAGCGCTGACACACCTGTCCTGATGCTGACGGGTGAAGTGCGTAAGGATGAAGTAATGAAGGCCATCACTTTGGGTGCAAGCGATTATTTGGCCAAACCATTCATGCCGCAGGAACTATTGTCAAAGGTACAAAAACTTCTGGATGCTCCGAAGAAGAAAGATGAGTAAATGACGGATATCGTTCTTATGGATGTTGTTGATGGCGTGGTGACGATTACACTTAACCGTCCTGATACGCATAATGCATTTGATGAGCATGTAATTGCCGCGCTGAGTGGCAAGCTGGATGTTTTGCGTCTGGAAAAATCCGTCAATGTGCTGGTGCTGCGTGGGGCCGGGAAGTCATTCTCCGCGGGTGCCGACCTGAACTGGATGAAACGCGCTGCAGGCTTTAGTGAAGAACAGAATAAATCTGATGCGCTCGCGTTGGCGGGTATGCTGAATAAACTCGCGACCCTGCAAGTGGTGACGATTGCCTGTGTACAGGGCGCAGCCATGGGCGGCGGCCTTGGTCTTGCCTCATGCTGTGATATCGTGATTGCCGATAAGGATGCGCTGTTTGCATTGTCCGAAGTTAAGCTGGGCCTTATTCCGGCGACGATTGCGCCTTACGTCCTGCGTGCGATGGGTGAACGTCATGCACGCCGTTATTTCCAGACGGGTGAGCGTTTTAATGGCCAACGCGCTTACGAAATCGGCTTTGTTCATGAGATTGTCAGCGGTGCTGATGACATGGAAGATCGTTTGCAAGGGCTGTTGAAAGCTGTATCCGGTAATGGCCCAGATGCCATGAAAGATGCCAAGAAGCTCTGTCTTGATCTCGCGGGTCAGCCGATTACGCCAGAATTAATGGATGATACCGCCAGCCGCATTGCCCGCACTCGCGCAGGCCGTGAGGCTAAAGAAGGCTTGAGTGCTTTTCTTGAAAAACGTAAGGCTGAGTGGTCTAGCTAGACCTTTAGCAACGCAATCATTAGTGCTGCCACTACAATCCCCAACCCCGCAATTTTATTGCTGTCGTCTTTCCAGCCGGAAAGGCGCGTGAGTACAATCAGCCAGATGACGTCAAGCATACCAATAGCATTCACAAAGGCCGGATGATCGACGTTTTTGTGTGCGTAGGTGCGCAGGATGACGGCCCCCACAAGCAACAAGCCAACTGTGCCGCCTGTTTTTAATCCCTGTTTACTGAAGATCTCGCGGGCCGCGCCGGGGCGTTTGATGCTGAAATAGATCGCATAGAATGCCAGCATCATGGCGGCTTCAAATCCCACATAGCCAAAGACACCTTGATTTTCCGGAGCGTAATCGACGGCCGATTTCAGCAACAGGATACCGATCGCGGCAGCAATGATAATGGGCCATATGGCTTTTAAGGCGCTTGAGGAGACTTGGCAGCGCCTCAGGAACGCCGCACTAACAACCGTGAGGATCAATGCTGCGCAGATTCCTGCAAAGCGCGGCATGTCGGCCGTGTATTTGTGCAGTAACTCAGGATGAAAGAAGAACCAGACCACAAATCCCAGAATAATACCGAGCGGGCCCAGTCGGGAGAGAAGTGCAGCACCATGATTTTTAACGGCTTCAAAATAGACGAGATCATTAAAGCACCAGATTATCGCGGCGGCGGCGGTGAAAACGTAGAACATCGGGTGGGTGGGTAATCCGACCTCGATTAAAACCGGAATGGCGATCATTAATCCAAGGATCTTCAGCCAGACAGCGGTAGCGACATTGGTGCCGCCCATGCGTTGGTGCATATACATGCCCAGTGCCGATAATATGGAGGAGCCAAGAGCCAGCAGGAACCACGCGGGTACGGCAATCATGTTATGAGAGGCCCAATTCCTGAAGGATGGGGCGGAGGTGGCCGCGATGAGTTTCCAGCAAGGCCTGTGCCTTTGTTGCGTCTACGCCATGGGATAGCAGGATCGCGAGCTTGATATTGCTTTCGGTGATGCCGCCGTACGCCTCGCGCGCATCGGCCAGCGCTTGCGCCGCGACAGTGTCGTCGCAATCGGCAATCGTGCTGACGATGGAAATAGCGCGGCGGCGCAATTTTTCATTGGTGGGGATCAGGTTGACCATTAATCCGTCATGTACGCGGCCCATGCGGGTCATGATGGCGGTTGAAAGCATGTTGATGGCGGCCTTTTGTGCGGTGCCTGCGTTCATGCGTGTTGAACCGGAAACTGGTTCTGCGCCTGTATTCACAAAAATCGGATATTCAGCCACGCGCAACAATTCTGAATCAGGGTTGCTGGCGATGCCGATAGTCAGCGCACCGGCTTCGCGCGCCGCGCGGCAGGCCGATACTGTAAAGGGTGTCACGCCGCTGGCGGCGGTGGCAATACAGACATCATTATGATCGAGCTTTAATTGCGCGACACGTTGGGCGGCGGCTACCGGATCATCTTCGGCATTTTCAATCGCGGCTTTCAGGGCTTCTTCACCGCCCGCGATAATGGTGGCCACGCGCATGGCGGGCCAGCCGAAAGTCGGGGTTAATTCTGTGCCGTCTTGTACGCCGATACGGATGGATGTTCCGGCACCGGCATAAACGATGCGACCCGTGTTTACGGCCTCGAGCCTGAGGGCAGCTTCTTCGGCAGCGGCGGCCAGCATAGGCACAGCGGCACGTACGGCTTGCAGGCTACGGGACTGGTCATCAAGTAGCGCATCGATCACACGGCTCATGGGCCACTGGTCAACGCCGTGATAGCCTTGATTGTAACCTTCGGTGGCGATTTTGCTCTTGAGGACGCTCATAGCGATCATTAGCGCACAAAGCGGCCTCCCGGACAAGGGATTCCGGGGTTTCTTGCACTGCAATAGTGGGGGTTTCCGGGCTTTTGAATCCGGGGGGATTTTGCTAGACTCGGGGCCTCATTAACGGGGTTTCTGATGTTTACGAAAATACTGATCGCCAACCGTGGCGAA
>Ga0247823_10001670_pt1 | contig 18386 bp, 21 predicted proteins | sample 13C_PalmiticAcid_2_FD_192426 | JGI IMG/M metagenome (GOLD analysis project Ga0247823, IMG submission 192426) | Soil microbial communities from agricultural site in Penn Yan, New York, United States - 13C_PalmiticAcid_Day30 | ecosystem: Environmental > Terrestrial > Soil > Agricultural land... | reverse complement strand
TCCCCGGCAATGTCGAGGTGAAGCGCCTGCCGCTCGCCGAGGAGCCGGGCGCACCGGGCGCCTATGGCGGCGCCGGGTCGATCGACGGCACCGTGCCGGGCAAGGTGTGGCTGAACCTGCGCACCACCGCGCTCCACTCGCGGTTCAGCCTGCCCACCCTTGCCTATCATGAGGGTATTCCCGGCCATGTCTGGCAGGGCGAATACACGTTCAAGCTGCCGCTGGTCCGCTCGCTGCTGTCGTTCAACGCCTATACCGAGGGCTGGGCGCTGTACGCCGAACAGCTCGGCGCGGAACTGGGCGCCTATGACGACGATCCGATCGGGCGGCTGGGCTATCTCCAGTCCCTCGCCTTCCGCGCCTGTCGCCTGGTCGTGGACACCGGTCTTCACGCCAAGCGCTGGACGCGCAGCCAGGCGATCGAATGGTTCGCGACCGCCAATGGCTCGTCGGTCGAGGAAGTCTCGGGCGAGGTCGACCGCTATTGCAGTTGGCCCGGCCAGGCGTGCGGCTACAAGCTCGGCCACACCGAGATCAACACGCTGCGCACCAAGGCGAAGACGGCGCTTGGCCCGCGCTACGACTTCAAGGCATTCAACGACGCGGTGGTGCTGGGCGGCAGCGTGCCGCTGACGGTGCTGGAAAGCGTCATCGACCGGCATATTGCAAGCCGCCGCGCATGATCCTGCGGCGTTGGCGTGGCGTGATCCGTACTGTCGAGCGTGAGGCGTATCGCGCCTATATCGCGGGGACGGGCGGGAGCGACTACACCTCCACCCCCGGCAATCTCGGCTGGCAGATGCTGTTCCGTGACCTTGGCGACGGCACCAGCGAGGTGGTGACGATGAGCTGGTGGCGGTCGCTGGACGATATCCGCGCCTTTGCGGGCGCGGATATCGCGGTGGCGCGCTATTATCCCGAGGACGACCGTTTCCTGCTCGAGCGCCCGCACGAGGTCGAGCATAGCGAAGTGGCGGACGGTAGCCTCTTCGGGTGCTAACCCGCCTTGGCGAGGTGCAGGGCGGTGACGCCGAGCCACAGCCAGCCGAGCATCCCTCCCCAGTAGAAGGCGATCCCCGGCGGGACCACGCCCGCCATGCCGATCCCGATGATTGCGGGCAGCGCCAGCCCGACAATGAGCGCCCCCACGCCGGGCACAAGCTGCTCGGTCAGCAGGAAATGGGTGCCGAGCGCAAAGCAGGCGAGGATCAATCCGGTATAGGCGAGCATGAACCCGACGCTGTGCAGCACCGTTGCACGCGCGGTCATGTCGGGCTGCTGGTCGAGCGGCGTGCCGGCAGGAAAGCCGAGGCCGGCCGGCGCGTCGTAGATGCCCGCCAGCACCAGCCCTGCGCCATAGGCCCCGATCAGCAACAGCGTCGCGTAACCCGCCCAGCCGCGCCCCAGTGCCATGAACATCCCGGCAGCGCAGGCAAAGGTGAGGAGGCCGGAGACGACGAACACCGCCTTCATCTTCCATCCGCCCTCGCCCAGGCTCAGCATGCTGATCGCATGCCGCCCGATGTCGAAGGCGGGGCGGCGGAAGATCTCGATCGTCGGAACGATGAAGAACAGCAGCCCCGCTGCAACGCCCGCGAACAGGAGCCAGCGCCCCATATCGGTATCCGTCATGATCGGCCTCCCCTCGTCGTGCCTTAGTTGAGCGACGCCTTGATGTGCGCGACCATCTGGTCGACCACCGTGCCCCAGCCATCGTGGAAGCCCATCTGCTCATGCGTCTGGCGCGTTTCCTCGTTTCCGTGGATCGCCATCGCGGTGTAGCGCGTGCCGCCGCTCGCGGTCGGCTCGAGGTAGAGGCCCGCCGTGAAGAAGGGCTTGGGCGACGGGCGGAAGCCCGGCAGCAGCGTATCGGTGAAGATCAGCCGCTGCAGCGGAACGATGTCGAGATAGCAGCCAAGATTGGTGAACTCCTCGCCCTCGGGCGAGCGCATCACAGAACGGAACGCGCCACCGACGCGCAGGTCGACTTCGCACTCGGCGATGGTCCAGGGCTTGGGGACGAACCAGTGCTTGATGCTCTCGGGATCGGTCCAGGCCTCCCAGACGAGTTCGACGGGCACGTCGAGTTCGCGTTCCAGCACCAGGTCGAGCTTGGGATCGGGCTTCACGAGCGGGGAAGTCATTCGGGTCTCTCCTTCTTCTTTGCGAGCAGATAGGCGTCGAGCCGGTCCAGCCGGCCCTCCCACATTGTGCGCTGACGGCGCAGCCAGTCGTCCACGACCAGCAGTTGCTCGGGCACCAGTTCATAGGTCCGCACCCGGCCGGCCTTTTGCGAGCGCACCAGCCCCGCCCCCTCGAGCATCTTCAGATGCTCGACGAACGAGGGGAGCGCCATGCGATAGGGCGCGGCCAGATCGCTGACCGATGCCGGCCCGGCGTTGAGCCGTTCAAGGACGTCGCGCCGCTTGGGATCGGCGAGCGCGCGAAACACGCCGTCGATCGCCGCGGGTGGCGGCGCGCCTGCATTACCCTGCCCCATTGCCGGGAACATCAACCTACTCCGTCAACATTGTGAGGCGGCGCAGATAGCGCGGGATAATAGTTAGGGCAATACCTTAGTATTAGGACTGCAAAGAGGGCGTGCCGTTTGCAGCACGCCCTTCAGTCGCTGCTCAGGCAAGCCCCGCGATGCGCAGCGCGATCCCGATTGCTGCAGCAGCCGCGAGGACGGTGAAGGTACCAAGCTTGAACCGGAACACCGCCACGATCGCGGCCAGCGTCAACGCTGCCGTCCACGGATCGATGCTCGCCAGCACCGGCATGTCGAATCGCACCGGCCCCGCCTCGACCGGCGTCACCTGACGAAACACCGCATGGATCGCGAACCACAGCGCCAGGTTGAGCACCACGCCCACCACCGCCGCAGTGATCGCCGAGAGCGCTCCGGCCAGCGCCGCATTGCCGCGCATCCGTTCGATGAACGGCGCGCCGAGGAAGATCCACAGGAAGCAGGGGGCAAAGGTCACCCAGGTCGCCAGCAGTCCGCCGAGCGTCCCCGCCCAGAGCGGCGAGAGCATGCCCGGATCGCGATAGGCGCCGAGGAAACCGACGAACTGCAGTACCATGATCAGCGGTCCCGGCGTCGTCTCCGCCATCCCCAGCCCGTCGAGCATCTCCGGGGGGCTGAGCCAGCCATAATGCTCCACCGCCTGCTGCGCGACATAGGCGAGCACCGCATAGGCGCCGCCGAAGGTGACCATTGCCATCTTGGCGAAGAAGATCGCGATCTGACTGAACACATGATCGGGGCCGAGCAGGAGCAGCAGCGCCGCGATCGGCACCAGCCAAAGCGCAAGCCACAGGCTCACGTCGAAGACGACGCCTTGCCAGCGCGGCCGGGCGTGATCGGGCAGCCCCTCCCCCAGCAACGTCTCCGCATCGGCGACGCCGGCTCCGGCGCCGCCATGTCCACCACCCTTGAACGCGCCGCTTCCTCCGCGCCCGGCCAGCCAGCCGATCAGCGCCGCGCCGAGCACGATCAACGGAAACGGAACGGCCAGGAAGAAGATCAGCACGAACGCCACCCCGGCGAGCAGCTTTGCGGCGCCGGTGCGCAGCGCCCGCCCCCCGATCCGGATCACCGCCTGCAGCACGATCGCCAGCACCGCTGCCTTCAGCCCAAGGAACAGCCCCGCGATCAGCCCGGTATTGCCATAGAGGACATAGATCCAGCTCAGCACCATGATCGCCAGCGCGCCGGGCAGGATGAACAATGCCCCCGCGATCAGCCCGCCGATCCGCTTGTGGAGCAGCCAGCCGATATAGGTCGCAAGCTGCTGCGCCTCAGGCCCGGGCAGCAGCATGCAGAAGTTGAGTGCGTGGAGGAAACGCTGCTCACCGATCCAGCGCTTTTCGTCCACCAGGATGCGGTGCATCACCGCGATCTGCCCCGCCGGGCCGCCAAAAGAGAGCGCGGCGATGCGCGCCCACACCTTCGCCGCCTCGCCCAGCGAGACCGGGGCGGGCCGGATACCCGCCGCCGCTGCCGCGCTCACGCTTTGGCTCCGCGCGGCTGGTGCGAGGTCCAGTCGTGCGTCTCACTCCGTGCGTCACGCGCCCAGCGGTAGAGCGCGTCATAGACGGCCACCCCCGCCTCGAGCTGACGGTGATCGTCGGCATGCAGCCGCGACAGGCCGAGCGAAACGGCGAGCAGCCCCGCCGCCTCGGGCGCGAGATCAGGCCGCGCGGTATCCGCACCGCGCACGATCGGGGCGAGCTGCACGAGCGGCGCGAAGCCGGAGAGCCCCAGCCCGTCGATCAGCGTGTCGAAAGTGCAGAGCTCGCCCTGATGCGTCCAGCGCACGCCCTCCGCCGCAATATCGAACGGCGCGGCGCCGGTCTGCGCGGCCACCGCCTGCACCTCGCCGGGCGGGACGAACAGGATCACCGCATGCGGATCCACGAAGCGGCGGATCAGCCAGGGACAGGCGATGCGGTCGACCTTGGGCCGGCTGCGGGTGACCCAGAGCGTGCGGTCCTCGCCGTCGCGGACCAGCGCATCCTCGGGCACCAGCGGCAATCCCGCCTCGGCCCAGGCCGCCTGCCCGCCCTCTAGCACCTCGGCGGCGAAGCCGTCATGCCGCAGTCGCGCGGCCATCGCGTGCGCCGCGGCCCCGCCATGCGCGTCCACCACGACAATGCGGGTATCGGCGGCGACAGGTACGCGGCGGGTCGCCGCCGGAATCCGGTGAGTGCCGGGCGGCTCGCGGACATCGATGACAAGCGGGGAATCGGGCCCGCCGATCAGCCGGGCGAGCGTCGAAACGGAAATCAGATCGGGTGCAGGCATGGTGCGTCCTTCGCAAGTTGCGGACGCGACACTTCGGCTGACGCCTCATGGGGGGATCGCCGCCCCCATTGCCATGCAGAAGACAGCGCCGCCCGCCTGCTGTCAAGCGGACGGCGCGATAGCCTTACTTCTTGCCGAAAAAGCCGGAGGCGATGCCGGTCAGGTCGTTGAGTGGATTGCCATCGCCATCCTTGTCGAGCGCGCCAAGGACACCGCCCGCGCCGCCCTGCTGGAGCAGGCTGGCGAACTGGCCCAGCGAACCCTCGCCACCGATATGGCCGATGATCTCCTGCAGCTTGCCCAGCGGCAGCCCGGTTGCGGCGGCCGCGCCCTCGGCGGTGTCGCCTTCCATCGGATGGTATTTTGCGAGTGCCTGGATCGCCGATTCGGCATGTTCGGGCGACAGCCCGACCTTTGCCGCCAGGTTGGTCACGGTGGCGTCTCCGCCGATCTGGCCCAGAATCCCGTCGAGAATGCTCATCTGCCGATCCTCCTGCTACGCTTGGGGAGGCGCGAACCTAGCATGGCCGATCGAGCGGAGCGAGACGGGCCTGCGACAATCGGTATGCCGGCGGCACTTTTTGCCGTGTCGTGCGTCATTGCGTTGTCGCCGAAAATCGCCAGCATGGCGATGGGGCGATCCGCCGCACGACTCCCCGCGGCCACTGCAGGAGGCATCCATGGGCATTTTCTCATCGATCAAGAATGCGATCTTCGGCAAAGCGAAAGCGGCGCCCGCGCCCGAAGCCGCGCCGCAACCCGAGGCGGTCGCCGCGCAACCCGCCCCGCAGCCCGTGCCCGAGCAGCCGCAGGAGGTGGACATCGAAGCGGTGCTGGTCGAACTGGACGCTTCGGATGACCGCGACCTCAACTGGCGAACCTCGATCGTCGATCTGATGAAGCTGGTGGGCCTCGAGTCGAGCCTCGCCGAGCGCAAGGAACTGGCGCAGGAGTTGGGCTATACCGGCGCGCTCGACGGCAGCGCCGAAATGAACATCTGGCTGCACAAGCGTGTGATGCAGGAACTCGCCGCGAATGGCGGCAAGGTCCCGGCATCGATGCTCGACTGATTCTCAGGGGAGCGGCGCGCGGTCCGGCTCGACGAACCCGCGCCGCGCCTCAACCGAGAACAGCCGCTCAGGGCTGTAGAAGCGCAGCGGCCAGTCGCGGCTGCCTGCGTCGCCGGCGAGCAGGGCATTGACGTCCACAGTCAGATCGCCGCTCGCTTCTTCCCGAAGAAACCGCCGAACACCCGCCACATAAATGCGGGTGATCGTGTCATGATAGCCATTCTGGTCGTCGTTCACCCCGCCGACGCTCTCGTTGAAGCGCGAGATCAGGCCAGCGATCGACGCATCGACGTCGATGTCCGGCCGCCGGGCCAGCAGATAGAGGCACGCAGCAAGGTGCGCCTCGTGCGTCCATTCCTCACGCGCGAGCGTGCAGGCGACCAACCCCTCGCCCAGATGGGCGATGGCGGCATCGTCAGCGAAGAAACGGATTGAGTGGTCGGTCATCGATCGGGCTTTCCTTGGGAAACCCGATCGATGACCGGGCAGTTCAGGCGGTTTCGGTGGCTCGGCTTTGGGGTGCCGCTTGCCGCACCCCCTCGTCCACATGGTCTGCAAATTGGGCGAAATTGGCGACGAACTCATCGACCAGCTTGCCCGCGGTCGCGTCATAATCGGCCTTGTTCTCCCAGGCCGCACGCGGATCGAGCATGTTCGGATCGATGTCCCCCGCCGCAACCGGCACCATGAAGCCGAAATTGGGATCCTTGCGGAACTCGGCGTCCTTCAGGCTGCCGTCGAGCGCGGCATTGAGCAGCGCGCGCGTGACCTTGATCGGCATGCGCTTGATCCCCGGCATTGTCGCCTTGCCGCCGCTCCAGCCGGTGTTGACCAGCCAGCAATCGACCCCGCCCTTGGCGATCCGCTCCTTGAGCAGATTGCCATAGACCGACGGATGGCGCGGCATGAACGGCGCGCCGAAGCAGGTCGAGAAGGTCGCGGTCGGCTCGGTGACGCCGATCTCGGTGCCCGCAACGCGCGCGGTGTAGCCCGACAGGAAGTGATACATCGCCTGTTCCGGCGTCAGCTTCGCGATCGGCGGCAGCACGCCATAGGCATCCGCGGTCAGGAAGATGATGTTCTTCGGGACCGGCCCCAGATTGTCCGCGCTCGTGTTCGGGATGAACTCGAGCGGGTAGGAGCCCCGGCTGTTCTCGGCGAGGCTGTTGTCGTTGAAGTCGAGCTCACGCGTCTCCGCGTCCATCACGACATTCTCGAGCACCGTGCCGAAGCGCTTGGTCGTCGCGAAGATCTCCGGCTCGGCCTCGGGCGAGAGGTTGATCATCTTGGCATAGCAGCCGCCTTCGAAGTTGAAGACAGCGGTATCCGACCAGCCATGCTCGTCGTCGCCGATCAGCGTGCGGCTGGCATCGGCCGACAGCGTGGTCTTGCCCGTGCCCGACAGGCCGAAGAACACCGCGGTGTCGCCGTTCGGTCCGATATTGGCCGAGCAGTGCATCGGCATGATGCCGTCGACCGGCAGCAGATAGTTGAGCAGGCCGAACACGCTCTTCTTCATCTCGCCGGCATAGGCTGTGCCGCCGATCAGGATCAGCTTCTCGGTCAGATTGACCGCGATCACCGTCTCGCTGCGCGTGCCGTGCTTCGCCGGATCGGCGCGGAAGCTCGGCAGGTCGATGATCGTATATTCGGACTGGAAGCCCGGCAGTTCGGCCGCCTCGGGCCGGACCAGCAGGGTACGGATGAACAGGTTATGCCAGGCGAACTCGTTCACGACACGGACCTTGACGCGATGCTCGGGCTGCGAGCCGCCGTACAGATCCTGCACGAACAATGTGTCCTTGGTGCCGAGAGCGCTAAGGAAATCCGCCTTCAGCGCCGCAAAATGCTCGGGGGTCATGCCGCGGTTGGTGTCGCCCCACCAGACAGTATTCTCGGTCTCGGCATCGCGGACGATGAACTTGTCCTTGGCGCTGCGTCCCGTGTGCTTGCCCGTCGCAACCACCAGTGGCCCGTCCTTGGCCAGCCGGCCCTCGCCGCGCTGCACGGCATGCTCGACCAGCGGCGCGGTCAGAAGGTTCCAGTGAATGGTTGCGCCAGCCCCGACGCCAAGCGCGTCGAGACCGATTACCGGCTTGCGGTCAGTCAAGGTTCGTCTCCTCATCGCCGCGGCGCGATCGCTTCTGCGGCACTCTTTTTAGTATCTGGAGTCGCGCATTGCAGCGGCGCCAAGGGGGGTCAATGCCAGTAACCGGTGTCATCGGGCGGGCTAACCAATTCAAATCTCCCGACAACGTTGACTTGTCCGCAATAGCCAACCGACAACGTTGGCAAGGAAATCGGTACGCTAGCGGTACGTTTCGCCCTGCTGCACCCATCAGCCGTTGAGTGACGCCCGGCATTGAGCTACGCCACCCGCCATGACCGCAACGATCGCGCTGGTTGATGACGACCGGAATATCCTGACCTCGGTCTCGATCGCATTGCAGGCCGAGGGCTTTGTCACGCGCGTCTATTCGGACGGCGAGACGGCGCTGAAGGCGCTGCTCGAGAATCCGCCCGATCTGGCCGTGCTCGACATCAAGATGCCGCGGCTCGACGGCCTCGAACTGTTGCGCCGCCTGCGTGAGAAGCAGACCACGCCGGTAATCTTCCTGACCAGCAAGGACGACGAGCTGGACGAAGCGCTCGGCCTGGCGATGGGCGCGGACGACTATATCGCCAAGCCGTTCAGTCAGCGGCTGCTGATCGCCCGTATCCGCGCGATCCTGCGGCGGACCGAGGCGATGGCGGCGCCCGCCGATGCCGAGAGCGCGGAAGAGCCGCAGCCGGTACTCGAACGCGGCCGGCTGACGATGGACCCCGCACGGCACAAGGTAACCTGGGATGGCGGCAATGTGACGCTCACGGTCACCGAATTCCTGATCCTCGAAACGCTCGCCCAGCGGCCGGGTATCGTCAAGACGCGCAACCAGCTGATGGATGCCGCGTATCAGGACGACATCTATGTCGATGACCGCACCATCGACAGCCATATCAAGCGGGTTCGCCGCAAGTTCCGCCAGGTCGATCCCGATTTCGACGCCATCGAGACGCTCTATGGCGCCGGCTACCGATTCTCCGACGAATAGCCGGGGCGAACGCGAAGATCGCGATCTCTCGCTGCGCTGGTCGGGACGGGTCAGCCTCACCCCGCGTATCCTGGCGGTCAACATCTTCGCGCTGGCGATGCTGGCGGGTGGCTTCTTCTATCTCGACAGTTTCCGGGCACGGATCGTCGATGGCCAGGTAGAACAGGCGGCGCGCGAGGCCCGGCTGATCGCGCAGGCGGTGGCGATGACCCCGCCCAAGGACCGCACCGCGCTGATCCTGCGCGTCGCGACCGAGGCCGGGCTGCGCATCCGCCTCTATGACCGCAACGGCCGCGTGACGCTCGATACGCGCGCGATGGGTCTCAACAACGTCATTCTGCGCGATCCCGACAAGGACCCGTGGGGGCAGAGCGCGGCGCGCTTCCTCGACGCGGCGATCGATACCATCGCGGGCGCCGACCGCGCACCCCAGTTCCGCGAGCGCGCGCCAGACAAGGGACTCGACTGGCCCGACCTTGCCGCCGCGCTGCGATCGGGCGAGGCGAGCGCGAGCGTGTGGCGCGCGCCCGATCGCACGCCCGTCATCACCGCCGCCGCTTCCTACGGGCCGCAGGGCGCGGTGTTCACCACCGACAATGCGCGCGAGATCACCCAGACCGTGCGGATCGAGCGCTTCCGGCTCAGCCTGGTGCTGGCGGTCGTGATGGCGCTGTCGATTTTTCTCTCGCTGTTCCTGGCGCGCACCATCGTCCGGCCGCTGCGCCGCCTCGCCCGTTCGGCGGTGCGCGTGCGGCTGGGACGCGCGCGCGAAGTGGTGGTGCCGCGCCTGCCCGAGCGGCGCGACGAGATCGGCCACCTCGCCCGCTCGCTCTCCGACATGAGCCAGGCGCTGCGCGCGCGGATCGACGCGACCGAGGCGTTCGCTGCAGACCTTGCGCACGAGCTCAAGAACCCGCTCGCCTCGCTGCGGTCGGCGGTCGACGGCCTCGCCAATGTCCGCGATCCAGAATTGCAGGAACGGCTGCTCGCCATCGTCCGTGACGATGTCCACCGGCTCGACCGGCTGATCAGCGACATTTCGGAGGCATCGCGGCTCGATGCACAGCTCAGCCGCGCCAAGTTCGAGCCGGTGGATATCGCTGCGATGATCGAGGGACTGATCGCCCAGCGCGGCGATCGCGGCGTGGTGCGCGGCGTCCGCCTGCGCTTCGATCAGCCGCAACGCCCGGTACCCAGGGTGATGGGCGAAGGCGCGCGACTGGAACGGGTGTTCGAGAATCTGATCGACAACGCGATCTCCTTCTCGCCCGAGCACGGCCTGGTGACGCTTTCGGTAGCGTCGGACGGCGAGATGCTGGAGGTGCGCGTCGAGGACGAAGGACCGGGCGTTCCGGAAGAAGCGCGCGAAGCGGTGTTCCGCCGCTTCCATTCGGTCCGCCCCGACAGCGAAGCCTTTGGCCAACATTCGGGACTGGGGCTTGCTATCGCCCGCACCATCGTTGAAGGCCATGGCGGTATGATCGGGGTCGAATCGCGGGAGGACCGGATGCGCGGCGCACGCTTCGTCGTCCGTCTTCCGCTGGTGCAGCCGAACTAACGGGGCGAAGCGAATGGCCGTCATCTCCTCCGAAACGCTCCACGCCTCATGCGTCGCCATCGACGGCCGTGCGGTGCTGATCGAAGGGCGATCGGGCGAAGGCAAGTCCGACCTCGCGCTGCGCCTGATCGATCGCGGCGCGGTGCTGGTGTCGGACGACTATACAATCTGCACGCGCACCAACGGTGCGCTGCTCGGCGCCGCACCACCGAACATCGCGGGCAAGATCGAGGTGCGCGGGATCGGCGTGATCGACATGCCGCATCAGGATCGCCTGCCGATCGCCCTGCTCGTCACGATCCTCGACAGCCCCCCGCGCATGCCCGAGGGGCCGAAGAAGCGCCGCATCGCCGGGATCGACATTCCCGAGGTCGCGCTCGCCGCGCTCGAACCCTCGGCGCCGGTCAAGGTCGAGCTGGCGCTGAAGCATATCGGATGGACGCCCGGCCAGTGAGCAGCAAGAGATGAGCGAGCGAAAGGCCAAGCAGATCCTGCTCGTCACCGGCATGTCCGGCGCAGGCAAGTCCACGGTTCTCCGCACGCTGGAGGATCTGGGCTGGGAAGTGGTGGACAACCTCCCCCTCCTCCTCCTCAACCGCCTGCTCGACACCGAGCCGCCCGAGGGCACGGATGGCGACGATCGCCCGCTTGCACTCGGCATCGGCGCGCGCACCCGCGGCTTCGACGCGGACAGTGTCGTGGCCCGGATCAAGAAGCTGCGCGACGACCGCGGCTACGACATCGGCACCCTGTTTCTCGACTGTGCCGGCGCCGAGCTGGAGCGCCGCTACAACGAGACGCGCCGACGCCACCCGCTCGCCCAGGATCGCCCCGCCGGACAGGGCATCGCCCGCGAGCGCGAGCTGCTCGAACCGCTGCGCCGCTGGGCCAATCGGCTGATCGACACCAGCACCCTGTCCGCCAACGAGCTGGCGCAGAAGATCCGCTCGACCTTTGCCGGCGAAGGGCAAGGCGAACCGACCTTATCGGTGATGTCGTTCGGCTTTGCGCGCGGGATTCCGGCCAATGCCGATCTCGTGTTCGACATGCGCTTCCTGCGCAATCCGCATTGGGTCGATTCGCTGCGGCCGGGCACCGGCAAGGACCGCGACGTGGCGGACTATGTCGCGACGGACCCCGCCTATCCGGACGCGCTGGAGCGAATCGAAGGGCTGATCGAAACGCTGATTCCGCGCTACCGCGCCGAGGGAAAATCCTATGTTACCATCGCGTTCGGCTGTACCGGCGGGAGACACCGATCGGTCCATGTTGCTGAACGGGTGGCCGCACGGTTGCACGACGCGGGATTTTCGCCCACGGTGACACATCGTGACTTGCAGACCGCACCGCAGGACTCGTTAGAAGGCCCGCCGGCTGCAAGATGAACCGCATGGGACGCAATTGGGAATGATCGGTCTGGTACTCGTGACGCATGGGCGGCTCGCGGAGGAGTTCGTCGTCGCGATGGAGCATGTGGTGGGCAAGCAGGAGCGAATCGCCACCATCTCGATCGGCCCTGAGGACGATATGGAGGGCCGCCGGTCCGATATCGCCACGGCGATCGCCGAGGTGGATGCGGGGCGCGGCGTGATCGTGCTGACCGACCTGTTCGGCGGCACGCCGTCCAACCTTGCCATCTCGCTGATGGAAGCGGGCCGGGTCGAGGTGATCGCCGGCATCAACCTGCCGATGCTGATTCGCCTGGGCGGCGCACGCAAGACGATGAAGGTCACCGAAGCCGTCGCCGCCGCGCGCGAAGCGGGCCGCAAATACATCACCGTTGCTTCCGAAGTGCTCGGGGAGGCTGCCGCTTGAGTCGCGTCAGCCGGACCGTCCTGATCGGTAACCGCCGTGGTCTGCATGCACGTGCAAGTGCGAAGTTCGTCACCCTCGCCTCTTCCCAGCCGGTCGAGCTGACCGTCGAGAAGGACGGCAATTCGGTTACCGGCACCTCGATCATGGGGCTGATGATGCTGGGCGCCGCGATGGGCGACACCATCACGATCAGCGCCGCGGGCGACGGTGCCGAGGATGCCGTGCTCAAGCTGGTCGGGCTGGTCGAAGACCGGTTCGGCGAGGACTGATCGGACAGCCCGCGGCATGAACGTGCGGGCCAATGGCATTTCGGCGTTCATCATGGTCTTCAACGAGGCGCGATCCATCTCGGCCTGCCTCGATGCGCTCGCCTGGATCGATGAAATCGTCCTGCTCGATTCCTTCAGCACCGACGACAGCTGCGCGATCGCGCGCCGTTATCCGAACGTGCGCATCGTCCAGCGCGCTTTCACCGACTTTGGCGACCAGCGGCAGTTCGGGCTTCGACTGCCCTATTCCAATCCCTGGGTGCTCGTCATCGATGCGGACGAGATCGTTTCCCCCGAACTGGCGGCCGAGATCCGCTCCACGGTCGCCGCGCCGGAATCGCATGACTGCGATCTCTATTATCTGCGCCGCCAGACCTGGTTCGCAGGCAAGGCGCTGCGGCACAACCTGCCGGCGACCTTCTGGATCCCCCGGCTGGTCCGCCCCGAGCGCGTGCGGGTCGAGGGGCGGGTTCACGAACGGATTCGTGCGACGGGACGCACCGGCAGATTGCGTGCCTATCTGGACCATCACCAATTCGACAAAGGTGTCGACCACTGGTTCGGACGCAGGCAGCGCTACGCGCAACTCGAAGCGGCGGCGATCGAAGCCGGGGAACTGCGCTCCAACCCGATTGCGGACCTGTTGTCGGGCGATACGCTGCGCCGTCGCGCCGTCGTGAAACGCCTGTTCCAGGCGCTGCCGATGCGTTGGCTGGCCTTTTGGCTCTACAATGTCGTCATCTGCGGGGCGTGGCGTGACGGCATGGCGGGGTTGCGTTACGTTGGGCTGGAAGCCGAGAGCCATCGCCGGGCCGAAGTCATGAAAATGGGGCCGTCCAGTGCTTGAACATGTACGCCACCTCTCGCCATTGCTGTTCGAGCACAGGCTGACCGAGCTCACCTACTTCACCACCGACATCTGCAACATGACGTGCAAGCATTGCTTTGTGCACGACGCGCTGAACAAGAAGCTGCCGCATCTGTCGGTGGCGGAGATGGCGCGGATCGCAGACCATATTCCAGCGATGCAGCGCGTGCATCTGGGCGGCGGCGAACCCTTTACCCGCAAGGATATCGCCGAACTGGCAGTCACGGTGTCGAACGGCATGAAGGCCGGCGTGGTCTGTATTCCCACCAATGGCTGGTTCACGGATCGGATCGCCGACTTTGTCGATCATTTCGGGACGCACGGCGAAGGCAATTTGCGCCTCCACTTCTCGATCAACTCGCCCGATCCCGATGCGATGGACGCCTTTGCCGGTCTCAAGGGCAGCTTCGCCCGCTGGCGCCGGTCGATCGACATCGCGCTCGAACGCGCCGCCCGATACCCGCAGATCACCGTCGTCGCGCTCGCCACCTTCAACGAGCACAACCAGCACGAGTTCAAGGAGCTGATCGACTTCCTGCACGAGGATGTGAAGGTCGACGACTTCAGCTTCCAGCTCGTCCGCACCCATGGCGACTATGCGCCCGACCTGGACCTCGAGGCGTTTCGCGAAGCCAACCGCTATTATTTCCGGCGCTGGAACCGCCAGAACCCGGTGCTTTCCACCTTCCGCGAACATTGGCGTGAGCAGACCGCCGACTATGCGGCCAACCCGCGTTTCGAACGCCGCTGTACCTCGGGCAAGATCCGGGTCGTGATGTCGCCTGCCGGCGACGTTTATCCGTGCGAGAAGCTGGGCTACCCCAACCTCGCGCAGATGAGCCGGGTGTGGATGGGGAATGTGCGCACGTTCGACTATGACCTTCAGGCATTGCTGCGCAGCGACCTGGCACGCAGCGTCTACCGGGACTTCGTCGTCACGCCGCAATGCCATTGCGACCATAATATCGACCAGAGCCTTCGCCTGCTCACGACCGGCAAGTTCCGCAACCGCGTTCTCGCCCGCGCTGCGGGCGTCAACGCCTAGCCGTGCCGCCCAGGCCGCGCGCGGCATCGGCCTGACGCGCAACCTCGGCATCGACGGTCGCGGCGAATGCGCGCCGGAACCGATCGGCGTCGAAGCGCTCGGCATTGGTGCGGCAATCGACAGCGCTGATCGCACCTTCGCCCAGCGCCTCGAACCTGTCGATCGCCTCGCGTAGCGAGGCTGCGGTCTGCTCCGCGAAGAACAGGCCGGTGGGACGCGCCGCGCCGACCGGCACGATCGTCTCGGTCAGGCCACCCCGGCCGTGCGCAATCACCGGCGTTCCCGCCGCCTGCGCCTCGAGCGGCGCGATTCCGAAATCCTCAACCGCCGCATGGATGAAGGCGCGGGCACGCGACATCAGCCGCGCAGCCTCGTCCTCGTCCACCTCGCCCACGAACGCCACGTTGGGCGGCGCGCTGGCGCGCAACGTTGCGAGCAGTGGGCCGCCGCCCGCGACGATCAGCCTGCGCGCCGGTGACGCAGCAAAGGCATCGACGATCAGATCCACGCGCTTGTGTGGCACCAGCCGGCCCAGCGAGAGATAGAAACCATCATGACCGGCATCGGCGGAAAAACGGTCGAGGGCGACGGGCGGGTGGATCACCACGCTTTCCCGCCGATAATATTTGCGGACCCGTTCGGCCACGAAATGCGAATTGGCGACCAGAACGTCCGGTCGCTGCCCCGCGGCATAGTCCCAGAGACGTAGCCGATGGAGCAGATAGCGCGCGAATGCAGATCGTGCGCCCCGCATGCCCGCGAGTTCCAGATGATCAGCCTGCAGGTCCCAGGCATAGCGCATCGGGCTGCTGATATGGGCGATGTGCGGCTGAAACGGGTGGGTGATCACGCCGTGCGCGGCAGCGAACTGCGCGCTGATCACCAGATCATATCCGCGCAGATCGATGCTTTCGACGGCAAGCGGATAGAGGGGAAGATAGGCGCGAAAACGCCGCCGCGCGAACGGCAAGCGCTGCAGAAACGTGGTGCGGACGCTGCGCCCGCCCAGCCCCGCGCGGGCGAGCTGGGGCACGAAATCGACCAGAGCGAACAGATCGGCACTCGGGTAGAGCTGCAACAGCGTTTCCACCACCCGGTCCGCCCCGCCGAAGCTGGTGAAGCCGTCGCAGACCAATGCAATTCTCAAGAGCAGCTCCGGCAGCGGTTGGAACGACGGACGGCACGCGCCTACTCGCACGATCGCCCGCGGGTCCGCAACGGCGCCAGGCGCGATCTGCGGCATAGCCGTTGCCCTGGCCGTGGACGCACTCTAGGCAAGCTGCATCATGCCCCGCGAGATCACCGCCTTCTCCAACCCGCTGGTCAAGCGGGTCCGTTCGCTGCGCGACAAGAAGCATCGCCGCGACGAGGGGCTGTTCCTGGCCGAGGGGCTGCGCATCCTGACCGAGGCGCGCGAGGCGGGGCACCTGCCGGAATACCTCTTCTTCGCCAAGGGACACGACACCCATCCCCTGGCAGGCGAGCTGATCGCCGCGACCGAGGAGGCAGGCGGTGAGGTGATCGCGACCGACAGCGACATCCTTTCCAAGCTTTCGGGCAAGGACAATTCCGGCGCCGTCGTCGGCGTCTATCGTGAACTGTCCACGGACCTTGCCCGGCTCGACCGCAATGCCGCGCAGATCTGGCTGGTCGCGGAGCGGCTGCGCGATCCGGGCAATCTCGGCACGATCCTGCGTACCGCCGATGCCGTGGGCGCAGGCGGGCTGATCCTGGTCGACGAGTGCGTCGATCCGTTCAGCGTCGAAGCGGTGCGCGCGAGCATGGGCGCACTCTTCACCATCCCCTTTGCGCGCGCGCCGTGGGACGAATTCCATGGCTGGCTGCGTTCCGGACCGGGACAGCTCGTCGGCCTCGCGCTCGAAGGCGCGGTCGATTATCGCGCGCCGGATTTTTCCGCGCCGGTCTTTCTGTTCACCGGCAACGAGGCGCAGGGCCTGCCCCCCGCCTATGCCGCGGCGTGCGACGTCCGCGTCAAAATACCCATGCTGGGCAAGGCGGATAGCCTCAATGCCGCGGTCGCGACTGCGGTGATGGCCTATACGGTCCTCGACCGGATGCGCCCCTTCTCCTGACCCCGGACTTGTTGCAGTTTTGCAACAGGGCTGATCCCATTTCGGAACGCGCTTGGAACAAATGCCGATTCCGGGCGTCGAACCGGGGCAATTTGGAGACGAAGCGATGTACTACGACACCGACGCCTTCACCGCCGCGCAAAGCGGATACCGGATCGCGTTCCGTCCGGGCGAACGCAACTACTGCCCGGGCTGCGGCCAGTCGCACTGGACGGTCGGGCGGATGACCGCGGAATGTGCCTTCTGTGCCACCGCACTCCCGATCAACACGGGCGGCACCTTCGGCGCCGGCCTCTTCCACAACAGCACCAAAGCCGAGCCGCTCGCCGCCTGATCGCGCGCCTTGATGCGCGCAGGCGGTTTGACCACCGCCGCTGCCGCGCTACATGCGCCTGCATGACTGGCGCCACGCTCACCCTCTACAATTCGCTGACCCGTTCGCTCGAGCCGTTTGCGCCGATCGATCCCGCCAAGGGCGTGCGCGTCTATTCGTGCGGACCGACGGTCTACAGCGATCCGCATCTCGGCAATCTGCGCGCCTATGTCTTCACCGACACGCTCAGCCGCGTGCTGCGCTGGAAGGGCTATCCGCTCACCCATGTCCTCAACATTACCGATGTCGGGCATCTGACCTCCGACGCCGACGAGGGCGAGGACAAGATGGAGGCGGCGGCGAAGAAGCGCGGCATGAGCGCCTGGGACATCTCACGGCACTATGCCGATGTGTTCCGCCGCAACCTGCGCGATCTCAACATCCGCACGCCCGATCACATGCCGCTGGCGACCGACTATGTCGGCAAGATGATCGAGTTCGCGAAGGGCTTTGCTGACGCCAATTGCTACCAGCTCGACAGCGGCCTCTATTTCGACAGCAGCACCGTCCCCGATTACGGCAAGCTGTCGGGCGGGCACGACGATGCGGGCGAAGGCCGGATCGAGAGCGTCGAAGGCAAGCGCCACCCGCAGGATTTCGCGATCTGGCGTACCACCCCGCCGGGCGAGACCCGCCAGATGGAGTGGGATTCGCCCTGGGGCCGCGGCGCGCCGGGCTGGCATCTCGAATGTTCGGTGATGAGCGCCGAGCTGCTCGGCCTGCCCTTCGACATCCATACCGGCGGCATCGATCACCGTGAGATTCACCACGTCAACGAAATTGCCCAGAACCAGGCGCATTGCCGCTGCGGCGACAGTGGTGCGCGGGTGTGGATGCACAACAACTTCCTGGTCGACCGCGGCGGCAAGATGTCGAAGTCGAAGGGCGGCATCGCCACGCTCGACGCGCTGGTCGCGAAGGGCGTGCACCCGCTCGCCTATCGCCTGATGTGCCTTTCCGCCCATTACCGCAGCGAACTGGAGTTCAGCGGCGAGAATCTGATGGCCGCGCTCGTCCGCCTGCGCCGCCTCGTCCTCGCCGCGGAGAAGTTCCGTGAGGCCGAGGGCAAGGGGGGTGGAGACGCCGGCGGCTATCTCGAACGACTCGACGCCGCGGTGTCCGACGATCTCAACACGCCCAAGGCGCTGCCGATCCTGGAAGAGCTTCTCGCCGACAAGCAGCTGGGACCGGAAGCGCGGCTGATGACGCTGGCGCAGTTCGACACCGCGCTTGGCCTCAACCTGCTCGACCTCAGCCGCGCCGACCTGCGCGTCCGCCCCGCCGACGCGCTGGTGACCGAGGCGGAAATCGAAGCCCGCCTGGCCCAGCGCAGGGAAGCGCGCGCGGCGAAGGACTTTGCCCGTTCCGACGCGATCCGCGACGAGCTGCTCGG
>Ga0247823_10001669_pt1 | contig 18387 bp, 8 predicted proteins | sample 13C_PalmiticAcid_2_FD_192426 | JGI IMG/M metagenome (GOLD analysis project Ga0247823, IMG submission 192426) | Soil microbial communities from agricultural site in Penn Yan, New York, United States - 13C_PalmiticAcid_Day30 | ecosystem: Environmental > Terrestrial > Soil > Agricultural land... | reverse complement strand
GATCAGCGCGCCGGTGGTCACCATCTCGGTGTAGAGCAGCGTGTGCCGGGTGAGCAGGCGGTGGAAGTACCGGCAGTGGCGGTCGGTCCAGTCCATCATCGGCGCAACACTGACCCGCCAGGGTGATATTTTTTCCGTAAGTTGTTGATTTTGTTCTAAATTCATTCATTTACCTTCAGGTGTCGCCTGCGCTTTCAAGGGCATTTTACGGGATGAAAACGCCCCAAGTGCAACGACTATGTGCAACTTTCCGGTACAGTTGCACCACATAAAAAAGCAAGTTGCACTGGAGATCACACCATGGCGTCAGTCACACCACGCGGCGAAAAATTCCTCGCACAGGTTCGCATCAAACAGGGCGGCGCCCTGATTTTCTCAGAGTCCAAGGTCTTCGACACCAAGGCCCAGGCCGTGTCCTGGGGCGATCGCCTGGAGGCCAAGGTCAAGGCCGAGGGGCCAGCCAGGCACGCCTCCGGCAAGATGACTGTCGGCGACCTCGTCCGCATGCACCTCGCTGCGCAGCTGGCGGTGCGCCCACTTCTGGGCCGCTCAACGATCCACAACCACAACAAGATCGCAGACGAGTTCGACAAGGTCCTGGTGCGCGACCTCAAGCCCAAGCACCTGATTGACTACGCGACTCGACGCAAGACAGAGGATGGCGTAGTACCCGCCACGATCAAGTCCGACCTCTCCCCCTTGTCGGCAGCGTTTGGCGTCGCCCGCATCGCGTACCACGTCGACGCCGACCCCGCAGTCATTCAAGAGGCCATGTTCCACCTCGACAAGCAGGGCCTGGTCGGCAAATCCCGCGAGGTCATCCGCTGGGTAGACGGGGAGGAAGAAGAAGCGCTGTTGACCGAGTTTGCACGGCGCAACGCGCACCATCAGACGACGATCGACATGGCACAACTCTACAAGTTTGCGCTGGCCTTCCCGCGGCGGCTGAGCGAGCTGGGGCGCCTCGAATGGAAGGACATCGACACCAAGCGCCGAACGATCATCCTGCGCCAAGTGAAGCACCCCAACAAAAAGGAATACAACGACCAGGTGGTGCCCCTTCTCACGCCGGCCTGGACCCTGCTGGAGGAGATGCCAAAGCTGGACGCCCGCATCTTTCCGTACAACATGGAGTCCGCCTCGTCCGCATTCGAGCGGGCACGCGATCGCATCGCGGAAACGGGCCTGCCCAAAATCAAGGACCTGCGTTTCCACGACCTCCGCCACACCGGCATCTCGATGCTGTTCTGGTACGGCTTCAAGATCGAGGAAGTTGCTCTGGTGTCGGGGCACAAGAACTGGAACACGCTGCGCCGGTACACGCACATCCGGCCGGAAGATCTGCACCGGAGATTCGAGGCGCTAAAGCCGGCAGGTTGAGCTCAGCTCGGCTGCCGCGCACCACACGAAGCCGAAGGGCCCGACTTCAACGGTCAACACCATGCCACCGCAGGCCTACCCCGATAGGGCATCGGTTGATTTATTGGGGTAATAACGGAGAAACATACCCCAATTTGCAGTAGCATTACCCCATTCTTTGCTGCCTGGATGATGCTGCATGCACTCGCTCTCGCCCGACTACCTTGCCAAGCTACGTTTCGATACGCAGCAGTTGGCGACGCTGCGCGCCCTGGGTGAGTACCGGGGCAAGCAGCAACTCTATGTGGCCCAGTCACCCGAGGTCTTGAGCGACCTGCGCCAGGTGGCTGTAGTGGAGTCTACCGAGTCCTCAAACCGCTTGGAGGGCGTGGTGGTTGCGGCGCACCGGCTCAAGTCACTGGTGCTTAAAAACGCCGCGCCGCAGAGCCGATCCGAACAAGAAGTGGCAGGCTACCGCGACGCGTTGAGCTTGATCCACGAAAGCGGGGATCAGATGCCGTTCTCGGAAGGCACCGTGTTGCAGCTCCACGGCATCTTGTATCGCTACATGCCCCAACCAGGCGGGCACTGGAAGGCGACCAACAACGACATCATCGAGCGCCACCCTGATGGCAGTTCACGCATCAGATTTCGGCCGGTGGCCGCGCATCTGACGCCCATGGCGATGACCGACATGATCGCGCGCTACCGCACGGCGCTGGATCAACATCTGGCCGACCCGCTGGTGCTGGTGCCGCTGGTCGTCCTTGACTTCCTCTGCATCCATCCGTTCCCGGGTGGCAACGGACGCATGGCGAGACTGTTGACACTGCAGCTGCTCCACCACTTCGACTACGCCGTGGGCCGCTTCATCAGCCTGGAGCGGATTTTCGAGGAATCGAAAGAAAGCTATTACGAGACGCTGGAGGCCAGCTCGCAGCACTGGCACGACGCTGCCCACAACATCGCCCCGTGGCTAGATTACTTCTGGGGCGCCCTGTTGCGCGCCTATAAGGAGTTTGAAGAACGGGTCGGCACTATCGAACGCGGGCGCGGAGCCAAAGGCGACCGTGTCCGCGCAGAGATTCTCAAGCGTCAGTTGCCCTTCTCCATCTCGGAAATTGAGGAGGCCTGTCCAGGCGTCAGCCGCGACATGGTGCGGGTGATTCTGCGCGCCATGAAGGCCGAAGGATTGATTGAACCGAATGGCAAAGGCAGAGGTGCCAAATGGCAGCACAAACAGCCATGACCCGCTGCAGGGCCGCCGTGGCTCTTGGCGCGTCACGCGCCCACAAAGAAGACAAGGGAGAGAAGAACCGTGGATGACGTTTTTCAGTTTCGCAACCAATTGGTTGACCGTTACAGCAACTTCTCTCGCAGCTTTGTTCGCATTGCTGCGGATGACATCCAGCAGGAAGTTGAGCGCCAGTACCAGGATGGTCGCTATTGGCCCGAGCCACTGGTTCAGATCAATCCCAACTACCAGCGCAAAGGCACCGTTCAGTCGTTGGCCACGGAAGGTGTGTTGCACCCCACGTGCGCGGACGTCTTTCAGGTTGGGAAGCCCGAAGGCCATCCGCAACCTCTCCACCTCTATGCCCACCAATTGCAGGCTCTCGCGAAGGGTCAGACGGGCCAAAGTTATGTTGTGACAACCGGGACGGGATCCGGTAAGTCGCTGTCCTTCTTCATCCCCATCATTGACCGCATCATCAAGGCCAAGGCAGAAGGGGGCAAGCCGCGCACGCGGGCCATCGTTATTTACCCGATGAACGCGTTGGCAAACAGTCAGTTGGAAGAGCTCGATAAGTTCCTACACGGATACGGGTCTGATCAACGGCCATTCACCGTCGCACGCTACACCGGCCAGGAGAAAAAGTCTGAGCGCGATGCCATAGCGGACAACCCGCCAGACATCCTGCTCACCAACTTCATGATGCTGGAGTACATCCTCACCCGCTTCGATGATGTGGATCGCAGGGTGGTGGACCATTGCGAAGGCTTGGAGTTCTTGGTGTTGGATGAACTCCACACCTATAGAGGCCGGCAGGGAGCCGATGTTGCCCTGCTCGTTCGTCGCCTACGCGAACGGCTCAAGGCTGACAAGCTTGTGTGTATCGGCACATCCGCCACCATGTCGAGCGCGGGTACCCAGGCAGATCGCAACCGCACCGTGGCCGAGGTGGCCGCCAAACTTTTTGGCGCCCACATCAGTGAGCACGATGTGATTGGCGAAACGCTGGAACGCGTCACGAACCCGCTCAAAGACGTTGCTGCGATTGCCGCAGAATTGCCAGCCGCCGTCATGCGCGAGCAGTTCGGATGGCCAGACTTTGAAGCATTTCAGCGCGATCCATTGTCAATCTGGGTTGAGCTCAACCTTGGCATTGAGCTACCCGATCACGAACCCCCAAGAAGAGCCAAACCCAAGACACTTCAGGTCGCCAGCGAGAATTTAGCGCTGGACGCCAAGTGCGATGTGGCGCTGGCTCGAGCGGCGTTACAAAAGTTTCTGGTGGCCGCCCATGAGGTGCGAACACCCCAAGGGCGCCCGCCTTTTGCCTTCAAGCTCCACCAATTCATCAGCGGCCCCGGCAAGGTACTCACTACGCTGGAGGCCTCAGGTCAGCGGCACATCACCCTGGATGCGCAACGCTTCGCGCCAGGTCGACAAGACGAAGGTGTGCATCTGTATCCCGCTCACTTTTGCCGGGATTGCGGCCAAGAGTACCTGCCCGTGTGGCAGTCTGGGCAACGCCCCCTCACCTATCTGCCCCGAGAGATCGACGACGTCAGCGCAGACGACAACGAAGACGCAAGTTATGGGTTTCTCTGCCCGACAAAAGCCGGGCAACGATATGGTGGCCATATCGATGATCTACCTGAGGCGTGGCTGGACCTGAGCCGCGAAGAGCCGAAAGTCAAGCCCGCCTACAGAAAAGCCATACCCTATCGAGTCGCAGCTGACCCTCAGGGGCACGACGGATCGGGGGAGGATTTCTGGTTCATTCCAGGCAAATTCCGCTTTTGTCTAAGTTGTGATGCGGTTCATGAGGCGCATGGCAAGGATGCCAACCGCCTATCCAGTCTGTCAGGTGAAGGCCGCTCGTCGGCCACCACGGTGATCGCGCTGAGCGCCCTGCAACAGCTCTTCGCTTTGGCCGATCCGTCACCGGGCCAACCCGACCCGCGCAAGCTCTTGGGGTTCACCGACAATCGGCAGGATGCCGCCTTGCAGGCGGGTCATTTCAACGACTTCATCTTCTTGTTGACCCTGCGTTCGGGCCTGATTGGTGCCCTGCAGAACAACGCTGGCGTGCTCAACGAAGAGCAGCTCGCTGATGCCGTGTTCAAAGCGCTTGGCTTCCAACAGGTGGAGCAAAGCATCTTGGTGGAATACCTGCGCTCTCCCAAGCTGATGGGCCTGGCACGTCAAGAGGCGCAGCGCACCCTGCGCTTCATCATCGCCTATCGCCTGCTGCGTGACCTGCGCAGAGGCTGGCGCTACAACAACCCCAATCTTGATCAGCTCGGACTGTTGGCCATCAGCTATCGCGGTCTGGACGAGTTTTCCTCGGATGCTGGTGCATTCGCGGACAACAAGGTGTTGTCCGGCCTCAGCCCGGCACACCGCACCAGATTGAGCGAACTGCTGTTTGACAATCTGCGCCGCCATCTGTGTCTTGAAACTCGATACCTTGACCCTGTCGAGCACGACAAAGCGCGCACGAGCGGACATACCTACCTCACGGAGCGCTGGGCCTTTGCTCCCGATGAAAAGCTCGAGACCGGCCGCTATCTGATTCTGGGCAAACGCCCTGAGTACAAAGGCAAGCCACGAACCGATCTTGTCACTGGCGGCGCGCGCTCGCGTTTGCTGCGGCAGGTCAAGACATCCAGTTTCTGGCAAGACACCCTCTTCGCGGGCGAGGTCAAACGCTGGAAAGACCCTGAGTGGGTTGAACTCGTCGAGGCGCTGCTGCGCGCTGCAGGCAACTACGGCTATGTTCAGAAGCACGCCATCGACGCGCAATTGGCAGGCTGGCGCCTGAACGCCGCCGCACTGGACTGGTGCCTGACCAGCGATCAGACGCTTGGCGACGACAGCCGGGTCAATACCTTCTTCCGCGAGCTCTACCTCAGCGTGGCCGATCTGCTGCGCCTGCCGTCTCACCCGCTGTTCGAGTTCGAGGCCCAAGAACACACCGCACAGGTTGACGCCCCGCGCCGCCAGCTGCTGGAACAGCGCTTCCGCTACACCGACAAAGACCGCAACGACTGGTCGCAGAACCCCGCGCACGAGGCTCCGTTGGAGCGCTTGCCCGTCATGTTCTGCTCACCCACCATGGAGCTGGGCGTGGACATCTCCGCGCTAAACACCGTGTATCTCCGGAACATGCCGCCCACGCCAGCCAACTACGCGCAGCGCAGCGGCCGGGCGGGCCGCTCCGGCCAGCAGGCTTTGGTGGTCACCTATTGCGCTGCCCTCAGCCCGCACGACCAATGGTTCTTCCACCATGCCAACGACATGGTGCATGGCGTGGTCCGTGCACCCACGCTGGACCTGGCCAACCGCGACCTCGTGGACAGCCACTTGCAGGCCGTGTGGCTGGCCAGCACGCAAACCCCGCTAGACGCCAGCATCGCTCCGATGCTGGACCTGGACCAGCCCGGCAAGCCACTTAAACAGAGCTACCAAGACGCCTTCAACGCACCCGGCGTGCGTGAACGCGCCTTGGGCAGCGCTCAGCGCGTTGTGAATCAACTTCTGACCGAGTTGAATGGCAGCCACTGGTTCACCGCTGAATACGTGCAGCAGGTCATCGAACGCGCTCCCCAACAGTTCTCGGGCGCCCTGGAGCGCTGGCGTGTCCTGTTCGACGCCACCCGGCAGCAAATGAACATGGCCGACCAAATCGTCAAGAGCCATACCGCGTCGCACGCGGAGCGCCAAAACGCCCAACGCCGCTACGGTGACGCAGCACGACAGTACGCCGTGCTCCTCAAGTCGGGCAACAGCCAGAACACCGATTTCTACACTTACCGCTACTTGGCCAGCCAGGGCTTCCTGCCGGGCTACAACTTCCCTCGCCTGCCCCTCATGGCCTGGATTCCTGCTCGTGGCGGGCAGACCACCAACGGCAAGGACGACGAGGGCAGCATGGTCAGCCGCCCCCGGTTCCTGGCCCTGTCTGAGTTTGGGCCGCGCAGTCTCATCTACCACCAGGGGCGCATGTACCGTGTGGTGCGTGCCAAGCTCAATGTGGGCAATGCCGACCACATCTCGGGCAACAGCCAGCTCTCAACGATCACCTCATTGGTGTGCAGCCAATGTGGCTACGGTCACCTGGGCGAGCCGGGTGGTGGGCAGCCGCTGGTTAACCGCTGCGAAAACTGCGATGCGCTGCTGACGGAAACCGATTGGGTGCGCGAGCTCTACCGCATCGAAACGGTCGAAACGCTGCCGGTGGAACGCATCTCCATTAATGATGAAGACCGTCAACGACAAGGCTTCGAGCTGCAGACCACATACCGCTTTCTGCCTGGGCCCGATGGGAAGATTCAGAAACAAAAGGCCGATGTTCTGCAGAGTGAGGAGGCCCTGGCCGAGCTCAGCTACGCACCCGCAGCGCGCATCTGGCGTATCAACCGGGGATGGCGCCGTCGCAAAGACAAGGAACAACTGGGCTTCTACATCAACCCCATCACGGGCACCTGGAGCAAGCAGGACGCACCGGATGCCGGTGACGACAACGGCAACGATGACGCGCTCATGGACAAGGTGCCCAACCAGCGCATCGTCCCCTTCGTTGAAGACCATCGCAACTTGCTGATCCTGGCGCCGGTGCATGCGCTGCCGCTAGAGGCCATGGCCACGTTGCAGGCCGCGCTCAAGCGTGGTGTCGAGCTGACGTTTCAGATTGAAGAGTCTGAGCTCGTGGCCGAGCCGTTGCCCAAGCTCGACGAACGCCGCGCGCTGCTTTTTTACGAGGCTGCAGAAGGTGGCGCGGGCGTGCTCACCCGGTTGGCCAATGACTCAGCCAGCTTGGCCCAGGTTGCACAAAATTCGCTGCGGCTGCTGCATCACAGAGATCCCGCCGATGGCATCTGGCGGATCGAAGACCTGCCTGCGCTGGAAGAGACCAATGACCTCGGCAACCACATCTGTGAGGCCGGCTGTTACCAGTGCCTGCTCTCGTACTTCAACCAGCCTGACCACGAGCACATCAACCGCCGCAACCCAGAGGCGCTCAAGCTGCTGGTCGCTATGGCCAACGCCCAGGTCAAGTTGCGCCCCTCAGATGACAGTTCACCGGCCGGTCAGGTCGGCACCGGTGCTGAACCAACTGACGACACGCCCCAGGCGCGCTGGCTGGCTGCCCTGCATCAGGCAGGCCTCACTACACCAGACGCCCTGAACATCCCCGTCAATCAAGGCGCGGTCACCGCCGCAGCGCAGTACAAGGCCGCGCGCGCATTGGTGTTCCTCAGCCCGGTCGATGCCGCCACAGCCGCCTCGCTGCAAGACAAGGGCTGGCAAGTGCTGGACTTTTCCGAACCCGAACATTGGTCCAAGCGCTTCGCTGAACATCCCGCCGTGTTCGGTTCGGCCAGTTGATATCCCCGAACGCATTTCATGACAACCCTTGAACACGACTTTCAGCCTGGCAACCTGGTTCGCGCCCGTGGCCGCGAATGGGTGGTGCAGACCGACTCGCACCGCGACTGGCTGCGCTTGCGCCCTCTGGGCGGCGCCGAAGACGAAACGATTGCCCTGATTCCCGAACTGGAACTGGCTCCGGTTGAACACGCCACTTTTGACCTGCCGGATCCAACCCAGGCTGGTAACCATGCGGCGGCCGTCCTGCTACGCGATGCTTTGCGCCTCACTCTGCGCGCCGGTGCTGGCCCGTTCCGATCGTTCGGCAACATCGCGGTGGAGCCACGTGGCTACCAATTGGTGCCCCTGCTGATGGCCCTGCGTCTGTCCACAGTTCGCCTGTTGATTGCCGACGACGTGGGCGTCGGCAAAACCATTGAAGCCGGGCTGATTGCCCGCGAGTTGATGGACCGAGGAGAGATTGCCCGTCTCGCCGTGCTGTGCCCACCCCACCTGGTCGAGCAATGGCAATCCGAGCTCGAAACTCGGTTCAACCTCCATGCCGTCGCGCTCACGGCATCGTCTGCCGCCCGGGTCGAGCGCGAACTGCCTCACGGTGTGGCTCTGTTCGATCACCACCCCGTCGTGGTGGTGAGCCTGGACTACATCAAGAGCGAGCGCAACCGCGAGCAGTTCATCGCCACCGCGCCCGAATGCATCATCGTGGACGAGGCCCACACCTGCGCCAGCAGCGGTGCCGGCAAGCAACTTCGCTTTGAGCTGTTGCAGCGTCTGGGCAGGAACGAGCACCGTCATCTGATCCTGCTCACCGCCACGCCACACTCTGGCGACGAAGTCGCCTTCTACAACCTGCTGTCATTGCTGGATCAGCGCTTCCTGGCGCTACAAGGCCGCATGTCGGCCAGCGATCCGCTGCGCCAGGAGCTGGCCCGCCATTTCGTGCAACGCCGTCGCAAAGACATCGCCGAGTGGCAGGCCGAGACAGAAGACGGCCGCGGTTTTGCCCGGCGCATGAAAACCGAGCTGACTTACCAGCTCAGTGGCGACTGGGGCAACTTCTTCGACGCCGTGCAGGACTACTGCCGCGAACTGGCAGAGACCGCCGAACGCGAGGGGGTGGCCGGAGGCTCCGGACTGATGTGGTACGCCACCCTCGCCTTGCTGCGTTGCGTGGCATCCTCTCCTGCCGCAGCGGTCAAAGCCTTGACCACTCGTCTTGAAGGCACTCAGTCCGAAGAAGACCTGCTGACCGATGAACGTTTGCACGATGGTGCGGCCGATGACCTATCGGCCAGCGACCTGGAGCCTCCAGCTCAGGTGCAAGACGCTTCCCGCCTGCAAGATCTCATCGCCGCAGCCCAGCGCCTTTCCGGCCAATCCGGCGACCCCAAGCTGGCCGCATTGATTCAGCATGTCGGCCAGTTGCTCAAAGATGGCTATCACCCGGTGATCTTCTGCCGCTACATCGCCACCGCACACTACGTGGCAGACCACCTCAAGGCGAAGTTTCCCCAGGCCACCATCGAGGCCATCACAGGCGAATTCACGCCCGAAGAGCGGCGTGAGCGCGTGGAGGACATGGGCGAAGCCGACAGCCGCATCTTGGTGGCAACCGATTGCCTGTCGGAAGGCATCAACCTGCAGCACCTGTTCACCGCAGTCGTCCACTACGACCTGGCCTGGAACCCCACGCGCCACGAACAACGCGAAGGCCGGGTAGACCGCTTTGGCCAACAAGCCCCTGAGGTCCGCTGCACCATGCTCTACGGGCAAGACAACCCGATCGACGGCTTTGTGCTGAAGGTCATCTTGCGCAAGGGCGAGGCGATCCAGAAGGAGCTGGGCGTGATGGTCCCACTGCCCGAAGACGATGCCCGCATCAACCAGGCCTTGGTCAAGGCCGCGCTGATGCGCCGCGAGCACAGGGCACCGCCCATCATGCTGCAAGAGTCCTTCGACTTTGGCGAGCCGGAGCGCCTGCTCGCGCCCTTGCAGGCCCAGTGGCAAGACGCACTGGAAAAGGCCAAGGCCAACCGCACCGTGTTTGCGCAGCGCCGCATTCGTCCTGACGAGGTTCTGCCCGAGTGGCACAAACAGCAGCAGGCCCTGGGTGCCCAAGCTGATGTGAAGCGCTTTCTGCAAAGCGCCTGCGTACGCTTAGGCTCACCGCTAGACAGCACGCGCCGCGCCAACCAGGTGCGCTTCACCCCTCAACACCTGCCCGAGGCCTTGCGCCTGCGCCTGGCCGATGAAGGGCTGGACACAGCTCAGTTGATCGATTTCGACGCGCTGCACCGCAGCCACCCTCTCGTGGGCCTGCTGGCTCAACACCTGCTGGAAGACGCGCTGGGCAACACCCAGCCCGTAGCAGCCCGCTGCGCGGCCACGCTGACCAACGACGTGGAAGTGGCCACCACCTTGTACCTGCTGCGCGTGCGACATCAGCTCAGCTACGTGCGCCGTCGCGAACCCTTCCAGATGATGGCCGAAGAGACCGTAGCCTTGGCCGTACGCGGCCGGGCCAACCCAGAGTGGCTGGCCGATGACCAGGCAGCCCGCCTCATCGAATGCACCCCCAGTGGTAACTTGCCGCCTGAGGCCGTCCAGCGCGAGGTGCGTCAAGCCCTCGAATTCCTGGCCGCCCACCCTCAGCAGTTGCAAGCCCTGGCGCAGCAACGCGCTGATGCCCTGCTGGACGACCACAAGCGTGTGCGCGAAGCCGCTCGCGACGTGGGCCAGTACAACGTCAAACCCTGCCTGCCAGTGGATGTGATGGGCGTGTACGTGCTGCTGCCTGATTCGCTGTAAGCCTGAGCCAAGAAAAGCATGAAACGCATACGCAACAGCAAGCACCAGGCCACGCTCAACCTGCCCACCATTCAATTGGAAGGCAGCCTGTTCCTGCCCGATCAGTTGGAGAAGGCCGCGCAAGGCCGCGCTCAAGGCCAGACCGAGGTGGACTACGGTGTGCCCAAGGGCGTCAAGCTCAAAGACGAGTACAGCCGCGCCTTCCAGATTGCCTGCGCGCAGTGGCTACACTTCGCCGCCCAATTGGACCGTGCCGACGTAGATGCCCACCGGCTCACAGTCGGCTTTGTGAGCGAACTGCTTCGCGACGCCTTGGGCTACACCCCCATACAGGCCGCCACTTCGGTACAAGTAGCCGCCATGGCCTACCCAGTCAATGTGATGGCAGGCCGTATGGCGGTGCTGGTTGCCCCGCACAACCTGGCTCTGGACGACGCCGACCCACGCTTTGCAGTGGCGGGTAGTGGCAACCGCAAGAAGTCTGCCTTCCAGGCCATGCAAGAGCTGCTCAACGCCAGCCCTGAGCACACCTGGGGCATCGTCAGCAACGGCAAGCAACTCCGCCTGTTGCGCGATGCGGCCTCGCTCACCCGGCCCACCTACTTGGAATTCGACCTGGCCGATCTGCTGGGTGGCCAGCGTTATGCCGAGTTCGCCAACGTGTGGCGCCTGCTGCACGGCAGCCGTGCACCGCTGCCTGGTGGTGCCGCTTGCGTCTGGGAGCAATGGCGCGAAGCAGGCAAAGCCGAGGGCACGCGTGTGCGCGACGGTCTTCGCAACGGGGTCGAGAAAGCCCTGCTCACCTTTGGCGAAGGCTTCCTGCAGCACCCCGCCAACGATGCATTGCGCGCCGCGCTGCACGACGGCAGCCTGAGCAAGGACGCCTACTTCCAGCAGCTGCTGCGCCTCATCTACCGGCTGATCTTTGTCTTTACCGTGGAAGAACGCGATGTGTTGCATCCGGTTGATGACAGCGCCGAGGCCTTGGCTGCCCGCAAAGCTTATGCCGCAGGCTATGCACTGAGTCGTTTGCGCGAGCTGTGCCTGAAACGCCGCGCCCGCAACCGGCATGACGACCACTGGCAGGCCATCCGCATCGTCTGGCGCGGCTTGGCACACGGCCAAGCACGGCTGGCTCTTCCCGCCCTGGGCGGTCTGTTCGCGGAAGACCAATGTCCACAGCTGGACGTTTCGAACCTGCACAACACCCACATGCTGGCCGCACTGCAGCACCTGCGCTGGGCTGTCATCGCCCAGGGCAAGACCAGCAGCCTCACCCCGGTGGACTACCGCAACATGGGGCCGGAAGAGCTGGGCAGCGTGTACGAAAGCTTGTTGGAACTGGTACCTACCATCGATCTGCCTGCGCGCAGGTTCGGCTTTGTCGGCATCACCGAAGAAGGCAGCACCGCAGGCAATGCCCGCAAAACCTCTGGCAGCTACTACACGCCCGACAGTCTGGTGCAAGAGCTGATCAAAAGCGCTCTGGACCCCGTCATCCAACAGCGCCTGGAGGCCCGTGCCGACAATCCCACCGAGGCCTTGCTATCCATCCGCGTGATGGATCCCGCCTGCGGTAGCGGCCACTTTCTGCTGGCTGCCGCCCGCCGGCTGGCCGAGAAACTGGCTGAGCTAAGAAGCGTTGCGATTGGGCAGGATGGCGCTGTGCGGCCGCAAGACTACCGCCACGCTCTGCGTGAAGTGGTGGCTCGCTGCATTTTTGGGGTGGACCGCAACCCCATGGCCATTGAACTGGCCCGCACTGCGCTGTGGCTCGAAGGCTTCGAAGAAGGCCGCCCTCTGAGCTTTCTGGATCATCACTTGCAGGTAGGCGATGCGCTCTTGGGTCTCACCGACCTCAAAGCCTTGGAGTTCGGCATCGCGAAAGACGCCTTTAAGCCCCTGTCCGGCGATGACAAGGAGGTGTGCAAGGCCTTGACCAAGGCCAACACGGCCGCGCTCAAACAGCTCGCAACCGAACGCAAGAGCCAACAAGCCCGCCTGCAGCTGGAAGACACCCATGGCCTGACACAGCTGCGGGCCATTGAAGCCTTGCCCGAAAGCAACACCGCTGAAATCGAAGCCAAAGCCCAAGCCTACGTTCGCTATCTAAAAATAGCACGTACCAGCCATCTGGCTGCTGCAGCCGATGCCTTGCTGGGTGCTTACCTGTTGCCCAAGACCGCGGCCAACGTCATTCCGACCACCACCACCCTCGTTCTCACCCTGCAAGGATCGACCCTGCAGGCAGCGCAGCAAGCAGCGCTAGCGTCTGCACAGGCTGCGTGTCAACACGCCCGGGTATTCCACTGGCCATTGGCGTTTCCGCAGGTGTTTGCCCAAGGCGGCTTCGACTGCGTGCTGGGCAATCCGCCGTGGGAACGCATCAAACTGCAGGAAGAAGAGTTCTTTGCCACCCGCCATCGCGACGTGGCCGAGGCCCGCAACAAGGCAGAACGAACAAAGCGCATCCAATGGCTCAGCGAGGGCATGTTGGCAAGACACCTCTACCCCGACCTCGCACAAGCCACGCACGAGGACGAAGCCGAAAAGCGTTTGTACGATGAATTCATCACCGCCCGCCGCACAGCGGAGGCGGCCAGCCTATTTGCCCACGTGGGCGGCGAAGATGGGGGGCGATATCCGCTGACAGGCGTTGGCGATGTCAACACCTACGCGCTGTTTGCAGAAACCATTCTGCAGATCCATTCAAAACAGGGGCGCGCGGGCTTCATCGTGCCCACCGGCATTGCCACCGACGACAGCACGAAGGCCTTCTTTGGGCACATCACGCAGCAAAGTCGGTTGGTGAGCCTGTACGACCTTGAGAACCGCGACGCCATTTTCCCATCGGTACACCGCAGCTTCAAGTTTTGTCTGCTGACCCTTGGGACAGCGGAGCAGGCCGAGTTTGTTTGCTTTGCCAGCCAGGTCGACCAGTTGTCTGACCCCAGACGCCGTTTTACCCTTAGCCCTGACGAATTCCGGCTCATCAACCCCAACACACTGACCTGCCCGGTGTTCCGTAGCGCGCGCGATGCCGAACTCACCAAGAAGCTCTATCGCGCCGCGCCGGTGCTAATTAACGAAGCCGAAGAGGGTGGGAACCCTTGGCGGCTGACCTTTCACACCAGACTCTTTCATATGGCAGAGGACAGCCACCTGTTCCGTGATCAGACGAGCTCAGAAGTTGTTCCGCTATATGAGGCCAAAATGATCCATCAGTTCGATCATCGATGGGCCACCTACACATCAAACGGTGACAGTCGCGAACTAAGTGAAAGCGAAAAGAAGGACGCTAGCTTTTCAATTACCCCTCGGTATTGGGTCGATGCCAGAGAGCTTGAATCCCGATTGGAAAAATTAAAATGGCGAAATGGATGGCTTATTGGGTGGCGTGACATTTGCAGAGCCACGGACTACAGAACGCTCATTTCAAGTGTTATTCCCAGAGTGGCCGTTGGAGACAAGTATTTGTTGATGTTTCCAACGACAACTCCCGACAGGGTCGCTGCACTGCTTGCGAACCTCGACAGTCTCGTCTGTGACTTCGTTGCTCGCCAAAAGGTCGGTGGCACATCGTTGAAACTGTTTACGATCAGGCAGATACCAGTATTCCCGCCTGAACACTACACATCCGCCGACCTCTCCTTCATCGTCCCGCGCGTACTGGAACTGACCTACACGGCGCGCGACTTGACCGACTGGGCCAAGAGTTTGGGGTTTGACGGCCAGCCATTTGCCTTCAACCCCGACCGCCGTGCCATTTTGCGAGCAGAACTCGATGCTTACTACGCCCGCCTGTATGGGCTGACGCACGACGAGTTGCGCTACGTTCTCGACCCCGCCGATGTCATGGGTGAGGACTACCCCAGTGAAACCTTCCGGGTGCTCAAAAACAAGGAGCGCATTCCCGGCACGGAGCAATACCGGACCCAGCAGTTGGTACTGGCTGCATGGGATGCGTTGGAAGTCCGACAACCAATTACGGCGCCGGAACCCAAGCCAGTGCGCCGTAGAGCCCCATTGCCGATCTACGCAGAAGGCGCCACGCCGGCGTCCACAGCAGAAGATTGGCTGGCTGGGCTGATAGTCGATGTGCTCCAACAAGCCGGACCATGTGATGACAATCAGCTTCGGCGACTTCTCGGCGCCCGGCTCCCAGATGGAACTCCGGATGCCGAGGTTCTGCATGCTTGGCTGGCACCCGTGAATACAGAACGCTGGGGTCACATTTGCAGTTGGCTTCGAGCTCTGTTGGGTGTTCCGGTAACAGCGCCCCTGTCAATCCGTGATGCTCAACCGCAAGCAGAAGTCCTGGGCGACCATCGCACCGACGCGCTCGCTCGCGCTTTGATAGCGGCTCGTCGCCAACAAGAAGCCGCGCTGGCAGAAGCTCTGGCAGGTTCCACATCGGAAGTTCGACCCGACGAAATACGCAAACAGGGATAAAAACCTATGGATGACGCAGCCACTCCACCCATTAACCATGCCAGACCACGCCTGTGGGTGGAAACACTGTGGCTGCTGGATTCGCTGACAACTCAGGAACCGCTACGCGAGATTCCCTTGCGGCGTGGACTAAACCTGGTCGTATCGCCGCCTGGCAAGGGCAGCGCCGGCCACGGGGTCGGCAAAACGGCCTTCTGTCAGTTGTTGCGCTTCGTGCTGGACGACCCCCTCTGGTCCGATGGCTCAACCCTACGCGACGAACTGCTGCACAGCCGCGAACTGAAAGAAGGGGCGGTGGCTGCCCGCGTGCAAGTCGGCGGCGAGGTGTGGACAGTTCTGAAACCCTGGCTGCATCAAAAGCAATATCGCGCATCCCGCACGGCCGACTGGCGACAACTGGCTGCCAACGAGGTCGAAAACGAGTTCAGCGCCTACCAAGCTGCGCTCCGGCAGCATCTGGTGGAAATACTGCCTGTGCAGAAACTGCCGGGGTCCGAGCAGCCCATCGAATGGCACCAGATTCTGGCCTGGTGTTCGCGTGACCAGAACGCCCGTTATCAAAACTACTACCAGTGGCGGTCGGATGGCGTCAGATTCAGCCTGCCTGCCAAGTCACCCGCCGCACTAATGCAGATCGTGCTGGGCCTGATGCACGATGCCGCGACATTGCGCGAAATGGACAGCACCGCCAAGACGCTGGATGAGCAAAAAGCCAAACTCCAAGACTTGCGAGAGGAGCCAGCTCGTTTGCTCAAGCACGTGCGCCGCCAATTGACACGACGCCTCGACGTGTCTACCAATACGCCGTTCCGGCAGGATGGCTTGCTCGAACTACCCAACCTGATCGGGCTCGCCAAGCAGCGGCAAGGCGCCTATCAGCAAGAACTGCGCGACATTGAAGCCGAACGGCAAGAGCTCACGGCAAAGCGCCAAACATGGCTGGAAGCGCGTGCACCTCTGAAGAGCAGCATGGATCTTCTGACCAACGAAATCCAGCAGATAGAGGCACTGATTGCGGGCGACATGCAACGCGTAACGGAACTGCAGAACGAGGCCGCGTCATTGCAGCAACAGCTACCGACACGTTGCGATGCCGGGAACCTGTTGCGCAGGGACTGCAGCTACGTGATCAATCGAATCGAGCAGACACAGCTTGATCGAAGCCAGCGCATCACAGGGCATCAACGATCCAAGCAGGCTCTCGAGAATGACATGCTGCCTCTGCGCCGCAGGCTTCAAGAACTGAAAGCCGAGGTGGCCCCAATGGATTTACAACTGGCCGACATCGACCAAAAGAGCACTGCCCTAAGCACAAGGCAGGCGCAATCCTTGTCTGCAGTCCAGTTGCTTGACGACGCCCTCGAAGACTACGAGCACTACGACGGCATCGCGACCGGGAAGTCATCGTCAGCAGATATCGTATCGGTGGAGCGGCAACTTGAATCGGCTCAACGCCGCCATGACCAGCTTCAGATCCAGCTTGATAAGGAACGGGCCGCATTGAAGGGTCGGCATCAGGTCATCAGCAGTGCCATGCACGCCGTTGCCAATGCCCTTCCCTCATTTCATTGGGGCGTACTGAGTGACGACGACAAGAGCCGCAGCCGCCCCTTCCAGATGGGGCCGATGCACTCGACGACCTTCAAGGTTCTTGAAATCCTGGCCGGAGACATTGCCTGCCTGCTCGACAGCAGCAATGCACAGAGCTTTCATCCAGGGTTCCTGTTGCATGACTCACCACGAGAAGCGGAAATGAGTGAATCCATGCTGTGGGCGCTGCTGGGCCATGTGGCATCTGTCGAAAGTAACTCATTCCAGTACATCGTCACCACGTCGACAGAACCCATCGAGGCGTTCCGTCCGCACGTACGCCTCAGGCTCTCCGCAGACAGCGACGAAGGTTTTCTTCTGCGTCATCGTGTAGGCGTGGGGCAGATGCCTTTGACCTGAGACCACGACGCATGGGATCGCTCCAACAATGCGTACCGATGAACCTGCTGCAACGCTCATTGATTGAAAAAGCGGGTCACGACCATGGCTTCGAGCATGTAGTCGCCAGCGAGCCGGATGGTGTACTGCTGGCTTCAGCACGGCACGCCGCAACCGCGCAGGTAGTTGCCCAGCCCACAGGCGGTTACCTGCTGCGCATGCGCGCCGAAACGCCAGCCCTGCTACCCGAGATGCGCCGCTCATTTCCCCAGCAGCGTCAAACCGATGGCTTTTCTGCCGACACGGTAGCGAGCTTGGCGACTTTGCTTCGCCGCGCCGCTGGTTTGGCGCGTGCCCTGCCCAGCCAAGCTGCCAACGACTATGAGGCGACAGTGGCCGGCCAGTTGGCTCAACTGCCACCGAACCTTGGCGGAACAGAGGTGGAACGACTGGTCCGTCAGAGAGTAGGGCAGCAGAAATTCCGGGAGGCCATGCTTGACTACTGGGGCGCCGCCTGCGCCGTGACAGCCGTGGCACTACCCGAAGTGCTTCGCGCCAGCCATGCCAAGCCATGGGCCGAATGCGCGAGCGATGCAGAGCGACTGGACGTATTCAATGGCTTCTTGCTGATGGCCAATTTGGATGCGCTGTTTGATCGGTTTCTGATCAGCTTCGACGATGGCGGCAGACTTCTGATCTCGCCAAAACTGAAGGATGAGGTTCGCAGCCAACTCGGACTTCATCCCGGTATGGCACTGCGCTGGCTCAGCGATGCGCATCGCGTGTACTTGGCCTGGCACCGATTGCGGTTGAACCCAGGGTCGGCTTGAGGAATCAGCGCCCAGGGCGTCGTTGCACTTTTCGCAAGCCTTGGCTCGGGATATTTACTGCAGGCGCATGATCTGGAATACCGTGATTCGCCTGTCTCTCAGTGAGGTCAAGCTGCGCAGCCTTGCGTCGTCGCCACGGCAACAAATCGGACGCACGGTCTTCGATGGGTGACAACGTGCGCTTTGGATCGGGCGTTGGCTCCAGTCGCGCGGCCAGGCGGGCTTTTATACGCATCAGCTTGCCCATTTGCTCCTCAAGGGCTAGCAGGCTGTTGAAAAGTGCCGCCGAGGATCGCGACTGATGTCGAACGCAGAGGTGAGCTTTGATGTTCGGGGCGGTTGGGCCTTGCTCGTCGCCCAGCGAGGCCGCTGCGGCCTGCGCCAGCG
>Ga0247823_10001668_pt1 | contig 18410 bp, 9 predicted proteins | sample 13C_PalmiticAcid_2_FD_192426 | JGI IMG/M metagenome (GOLD analysis project Ga0247823, IMG submission 192426) | Soil microbial communities from agricultural site in Penn Yan, New York, United States - 13C_PalmiticAcid_Day30 | ecosystem: Environmental > Terrestrial > Soil > Agricultural land... | reverse complement strand
TGATCGTGCAGCGTCTCGACTTTGCCGACATTGTGCGCCTACGCAAGACGTGCAAGCAGCTCCACGCCCTGGCCAATCCGCAGCAGCTCCGCATCCTCTTCGGTCCGGCCCAGCTGCGCATGCAGCTCCTCGGCCACTGCAAGTCCTGCCTGACGTACGACCCCTTCCGCCGCCGCCTGCTGCAGCCGACCCTGGCCGACCCGGGGTACCCGCTGGCCAGCTGCTGCCTCGACTGCGCCCTCAAATCCGGGGACCCCCGGATCCGCGTGGGCAAGAAGATCAATCTCGCCAACTTCGACACGGTGTGGGTGTGCCGTTGGTGCGGCTACCCCATCATCGAGGGGGGCGCCTTTGGGTGCGAGCAGATGCACCGTTTCTGCTACAAGCGATACAACGATGCCCTCTTCGTCTTCTTCGTCCTCGGCTGGCTGCAGCTCGGCATGGGCATCGTTGCTGCCGCTCTCGCTTGGAAGTACTACCGGAACGCCATCCTGGTGTTTGCACCCACCGTGACCAACTTTATCCTGCTGTGGATTTGCCTGGGCTTCCTCATATGTCGTGGGAATGTGTGGAGGACGTACCACTGTACCCTGGTCCTCGAACTCATCATTTTGGGTCTCTGGATTCCCCCCATCTACCACATCGCCACTGAAATCGCGAACGCGTCGGGCGATCCGATCTCCAAGAGCACGCAAGCCACCCTGGCCCTGTTTGTCTTGAATATGTAAGCACATACACGTACCACCTCTTTTGTCCTGATGTGCGTTCTTGAGCACTGACAGCATGGTTGCAGCTTCTTCCGGCTCGTCAATATGCTGGGGAATCTCGTCCTCCTCTGCCGCTTTGATACGACCAAAAGACGCCGGGCTGGCACCTCGGCATGGACACGGCCTTTCCGCTATCTAGCAACGGTGCTCGTTATGTGGACATATCCCCAATCCCTGGAGCAGAAACACCCGCCGGACTTTCTATAACTCTCATCCAATGAGCTCCTCTCAACGAATGGGAATCTCCAAAGCGATCGCGCGCAGTCACATTTGCTGTATGGTTTGGATCCGGGTTTAGGAAGCGCAGACGAGGAAATGACTGGCCCTTTTTACGAAAGCGTCTTAGCCCTTTTGAACATTCAATGACTGACATTTTGGATTCCGAGATGGCTGCGATACAAGAACGACGAGTTTGAGGTGAAAGGGGAGATATCACAGGTATTTGCTGCCACTCACTTGGTTATGGAACCCGAGCGAGCCGCCCGTGAGCGGATTTGGGCCTCGGGCTGGTCTGTCACCATGCCAGCATACCAAAGGGACAAGGGCCTTACTGTCGCTCGAGCCCCCGGTTGACAATGGTTGTCGGGATGATCACATTGAATACGAGGTTCGATGCTTGGCTGAGCGAATGATGTTGATGTAATTTCCTCCTGCCGAGACTTTCATGCTCAAACAGAACAGGAGCGGCCAGGGGCGGACAAAACTTGGGCCGGCAAAGGATAAGCCACTGCCAAGGTCTGGAGGCGTGAATAAATGGGCTTCTGGGGCCCGTTGAAGAAGTACAGAGTAACACGGCCTCCTTTTCTGGCTTGTGATCCAACGAAGCGAACAAGGACGAAGGCAGGATGAAGTCGCTCACAGGTGCTACGGCTGTGGCCTATCTGTAAGTCATCCCGGTGCTCCATCCAGGCTTCGAACAAATATCTCACCACTTCGGCTTCTGTCAGAGCTCCCTTTGTCATCGCGCAGTCCAGCATTCCTGATGGCAATACAGCCATCACTCTCACCAGCGCTGTTCCGTCGGCATCGTCCGACGCTGTCCAGACTGGGTGCCCGACCGTGACGGCGACGCGCGAGTTGTGCACAACGTGCCCAGTCCCTGCTTGTCTGGCGCTGTCCACCATCACGCAGTCGTGCGGATGCCCAACCCCTATTCCGACAGCTCAGCTCGACTTTCCGTGCGCCTCGGGATGCAGTGGGCTGTGGTGTTCGACTAGCTACGCCATCGTCACGGCGTCCGATTGTCCCGGCGGCGGGCCGAGTGCGACACCTGAGTCGACCTCGACTACTGCTTTTGCACCAAACGGAACCGTGAGCAGGCCCCAGCCCACCGGCGCGTCGACAGGCTCGAGCGTGAGCACGAGCTCAAAGCCCACTGTCTCAGTGAATGCGGCTGGGAGGGCGAGGGTGCCGTTTAGGCTGTGGTGATCAAAGGATACCGGTGGTCTAGTTGATTGGACCCTGTAACAACACCTTCTCACAAAATCATCTTCCCATAGCACATGGTTCAACTTTGGTTCCGTGATAGTCGGCGATGTTTCCCCTTTATGAGGTGCCGTACTTTACAAACGAGGCAATTAGTCCAAATGTGCGGGACTCTCGGACAGATCCAAGGGCGTAATCGTCGTGCTGTTCTCAGCCTCTTGGAAACTACCACCAACGACGGCCCCAAACCCAAACACACAGTCCGAGATCTTGCCATGGGCATTGCAGGGGATGATATGGCGCCTAGGGCAGATGACCTGTCAGTAGTAGTCTTGTGGCGTACCAAGCTAATTAAGTCGTCAAGGAACTAGTGCCTGTGGCTCAGTCCATGATGAGAATAATCCTCCAGTTGCTTGAAAACTGCAACCAAAACGCCCTTGGGTAGGGGTTTTACAGCCGCAACTGCTCGCAGGGGTTAGGGTTAACCCATGAACTTCACTAAACTTCCGGAAAGGCAATTCACCGTGGCGGGCTTATATCACGGGCAGCTTGTGTCTTCCTCCTGGATTCTCGAGATACAGCAAGTCGGTGTCGGTGGCGGCGATCGAGGAGCGTAACATCACGGAACCCACAACCTCAGTGCCGCCAACTTTAGCCTAGATCCGCGCTTGGATGCTGCGTTATGCAAGGGGCATGCTCGGTTGGCATCAATACACGGCAATTAAGCTTCTGATAAATGATGGACATTTATTAACTCCGACACCCCGCTCGTCTGGCTCTTGATGCCTTGGCCCATCCCCCCGTCTAGGCCCTGCGGTACTTGTGCATACACAGCGCTCGAATATGACTTGCACTGCCAGTCCGATGGCGAAGGTCCGTCTGAAAGCCGGTAAACAGCCATTTTGCGACATTCCTCGCGTCTGTAAGCGACGGGAATGGGCCTTCGGCAGTGCGCACACGTCCTCATTGGAGCAATAAACTGCCCTTCTTCGAGATCCATGTCTGCGGTTATTGGGATATGGGTCAACCACCACTGAGGAGCGCTCAATTACCAATCACCACGGCCGGGAAACAAGCAGTCGCTTTCAGCCGTTCCGAGAACCGAAATAGAAGTAAACGAACAGCCTGGACGCATCACCATCCCGGATCCATCACCATCCCGGATAAACCCTCTCTGAACAGGACGGGGCTATGGCGTGACGAGTTGTTTATATAGCTCAGGAAATGCTCCCACACAGCTCCATCTTCAAGTCTGCCGGTGCCTACCAGCTTCCCGTGTTGTTACCCCACTACCTCTTTGCTTTCTTAGCTCTCTCCTGTCCCTCATAGTACGCAATGGGCTTTCTCCAGCTTGCGGCGGCGGCGCTTGCGCTCGGCAGCGTGGCCACCAGCAACCCCGTCCCCCAGGGCGGAGCCGTCTCGGCTGCCAAGTATTGCGATGCTGCCACCACGATCTGCTACTCTGAGTGGTTGAGCCCTGAGAAGATTGCATTCCGCATCGCCATCCCGGACACGGCAACCGCGGGCAATTTTGACGTCCTCCTGCAAATCGCCGCCCCCAAGACGGTGGGCTGGGCAGCCATTGCGTGGGGCGGTGTCATGGTCAACAACCCCCTGACCGTGGGCTGGGCCAGCGGGGACAAGACCATTGTGTCGAGCCGGAGCGCGAGGTTAGTAGCTGTGATGTTTCTGTTGGCAGGTCCGACAGTCTGATGGCGCTCTTGCAGCCCTGGAAGTGCCGATGCTCGTCCATGTTTTGCTTACCTTGAGGCAGCGCCCGTACGTATCCCACTCCCTACACGGGTGCTACCTACACGGTCCTTTCCGGCTCCGCGGCCAACAGCACCCACTGGACCCTCAACGTTCTTGCCAAGGGCGTCAGCGCATGGGGCAGCACCAAGCTCAACCCGGCCGGCAGTGTGTCGCTGGCGTATGCCCAGTCGACCAGCCCGCCCACCGAGCCCGCCAACAACGCCAGTCGCTTCAGCATCCACAACTCCAGGGGCAAGTGGACGCACGACCTGAAGGCTGCTCAGATTGCCAACTTTGCCGCGCTGGTCGAGAAGGCGTCTGCGCCCAAGACTGCTTGATTGGATGGCCGGAATAGAACGCAAGTCGCCGGGGGGGACACACGGCGTCAGTTATGGTGGGAGTCTTTCAGGTGACGGTGATCTAGGGCGGCAATCGCCCGCGAGTCCGCCACGCCGTCGATCTGGCAATCATCCGCGTTTGAAAAAGGCAGCTAGCACAATGGCGATCAGTACCTTGCGAATGAAAAAGAACCTCGTTCCTAGCACCATGCATTGTGTGGGGTTTTAAGAGTACTCGAGATGGAGCTTACCACGTGGAGGGCAAGATAAGGTACCTTAGGTAAGGGACTTTGGCATCATCACGCTGCAGTGAGCAACCAGTTTGCCCCTGACGATCGCCAAAAATACATGTATTTCCCGGAACTCGGACGGTTTAGTTCCTGTCAAGCCCATGCGTACATACACCTCATGTCAGGAAACGGCTCGGCTGCCCCCGCGACTATCAGCGGAGGCATCTCCAAAAGTAGCATTGCCGAGGAGTCGGCAATTAACGAGGCATCTATCTCGATCACCCTCTATACACCACTTGGCGGTCATTGGTCGCTATGACTCCAGCCACTGTCCAGCAGCAGCATCATTAGGCAAAACCAGCCGGAGCGCCCAGAAGCCGTGGTGCCGGCTTCCGTGCCCACCATTGGCAAGAAAGAAGAATGGAGATTGCAAAATTGGTAGGTACTTAAGAGATGGGGAACTCCCCCAAAAGCCAGCATGCTTTTTGTCGATTTTGAGAATCGGCATCTTGATACCGCAAGCCCTCCTCCCCCTCGCCATCCCCTCCATCAAAGACAACAATGCAGTTCAACCTCGCATCGGTGCTCGGCCTTGCCGGGCTTGCCGTCCAGGCCTCGGCGCACGGTCTCGTAAAGAGCCCGGCAACGCGAGCACCGGGACAAGCCACGGAGGCCGCGTGTGGCAAGATCATGGCCGAGTTCTACCGAGCCGACAATACGTCGTACCCCGAAGCTCTCCTCCGGGCCAACCCCGGTGGCTTGAAGGCCGGATACGACGCCAAGAAATGCAACCTCTGGCTGTGCAAGGGCTACCAGTTTGCCGACAATGCTGCCAATGTGCAGAGCTACAAGGCCGGGCAGGTTGTCGACCTTGATGTCTGGATCCGTATCGCCCACAAGGGGTACGCCAACGTCTCGGTTGTCGACACAACCAGCAACAGCGTCATTGGCACGCCGCTGATTTCCTGGCCCGACAACTACGCTGCGAGCACCAACCCGCCAGCGAACCAGACAAAGTTCAGCATCAAGGTTCCCGAGCTGGGAGGGAAATGCACCGAAGCCGGCGCCTGCGTGAGTGCCCTCCCCCGCCCTCTGGATCTCTCAGTTCCCAGTCGTGCTGACATGAGCTGGCAATGCAGGTCATCCAGTGGTACTGGTTCGGTCAGGGGCAGACGTACGAGTCGTGCATTGATTTTACTGTTGCTGCTGCTGCGGCCGAGCCGGGACATTCCCACATGCACAGGATCAGGGGCCAGTCGTGGGCTTGAATGGGAGGCTATGAGGATACATCTTGACTCCTCGAGTGAAACCCGGTGCTCGGACCAAAGACAGGTACGACCTCAACGTCCTCGTGGGTCTCGCGTTTGACAATCATCAATCGTGTTGGTTGTAATAAGCCTCAAATAAAGCGCCAGCGTTATTCACGACGAGAGCTCCTTTCAGACATACACCAAAGGCTTTGTTTGCATAATAATACTCCACATGAATGCACTTTGAACTCGAGGCTTGATTCAGATGCCTACCAACCTTGTATCGGTGTTTGGGTCAGGTACTCGTTGACCTGGACAAATCCAGACCCCATTGTTGTAAGTTTCGCTCACGTCTGCTGGGTGGAACCAGAACAAAGCTCCGATCTGATCCCATTGATATGATTGTATTGTAGAATCCACCTTTCAGGTTCTTTGAGTCTTCATGCAATGGCTTTCATGCCCAAATATAGCACACGCGATGCTGCCCTTGGATTCGTCCGTTGTTGCCGCCCACCCATGTGGCCATCGTTGCGGCCTCATTCCATCCCGTCCAGTCATTTACAAGGCCCGGCCCGTGGTTGGCCCCCTTGCCACCTCTTCATGTTTCAGACATTCGCGAAACCAGGGCATTTGACAAGCCAACCCATCAACCAGAAGAAAGTTGAGCGTCACCCAGAGACATACATTTCTCTCAAGTTGGATTTTTTTTGGAGGGGTTTGGCGATCTCCGCAAGCGCATTTTCTACTGCCCTCTTCCCTTCTTTTCCCATCTCTTCCTTTTGCCGTTTTGGAGTTTGTTTTGCCTTATTCAACCACCTTCACCATGTTTGGTCCAGGAAACTGTACCGTCATTCCCGATGCGGTGCCGAGTGATGCTGGCATTGCGGGAGCAGGCGTGAGTGCAACCAGTTGACCCTAAACACCCTGACTTTTTGCCTTTGCTGAGCACAAGACGTCAGGTGCTTCTCGCGTCGACCATCACAGCAGGGCTGGCACTAAGCATGGCAGCCAGCCTGGTGCTCCAGGGCATCTGGCGCCCGTCGTCGCCCTCAAACCGAAATCCCTCGGTGATCCGGCGGAAACTCCTCAACGGATACTCGGACCAGCAGATCATGGTGGGCATCGGTCTGCAGAGTGTCGGACTGGCCAAATCCAACTCTCTCGTCCCCTATCACTTCTTCCTCATATGGATGCTGGCGCTGCTCTCCATGGCAACGCACAACGCCGCTCTTTTGGCGCTGGTGCAGGACTTCAAGCGGGACTGGGTTCTCAGATGGATGCGGCAGCTCCTGATGTTTGTCAACTTGGCGCTCTCATGTGTGTATGGCATCTACGTGCTGCAGAGCAAGGTCAAGGGGCTCCCAAACACACTGCCCATTGGTTGTGTGTGGGAGCTGGACTCGGATACTTCCAATGTTGGAGGGCTTGACTATGTCGGGACCATCGCCACCATTGCTGGGAACTGCGTCGTCTTTGGGCTGGCAACGTGGTACCTGCAAAGCCGCAGGCAGAGGTTTTATAACGTCGTCCAGGTTGTTGGCCTGATCCTGATGTCAGCCATTGCCATCGGTACGTTCTTTTCCCACGCACCCTGGAGCTGCATCCGCGAAATCATGCTGACCAAAACCATCTCCAGGAGCCACCGTTCGTGCCTATCTGCTGTCTCAAGCGTTTGGGAACCCGGACGTAAAACTCAGTGACGAAGGCGAGAAGCAGTGGAGTTTTGGGCAGCTACTATCGCTCCTCATGCTGATCCTACCAGTGATCTCCGTGATCGAGATTATGCGAGGGGAGATAGCCGTCGCACCTCCGGTCCAGGACGACGACAAGCAGGCCTTTTTTGACGGGGAGCTATCGGATAATCCCCGTGCTGCTGTATAAAAGATGAGAAGACACCAATGCAATACAATAGACATTTGCCCTCGGGGGCTGGCCCGCGTGTGATTCTCCAAGAAACATGGCTGATACATCATCCTACATTAACCCCTGAAAGATGCAGAAGCTATCTCAACTCCTACATGTCGTACCTTGAAGCCGACATGCCGTGTCACCAACGCCCCCATCCACCATACCGTCTCCCGACCGTTATGAGAAACGAACGCAAGACTGGACCCTATTAAATGCACTTACTTCTTGGAGCTTCCCAGTTGAGGCTCAGCGGACGGCAGACCGTGGGCAGTCGTACCAGGTCTGCCGCGGAGACCTCCCCTCCCGCCGCCGTATGCAAACCGCTGACCAAACATGCCTCCTTCGAATGCAGTCAACTCCCGCATCAGCGCCGCCGCTGCCACGATCTTGAAGCTTTCGACATCCTGCGACGAGGTGCGATGTCCGGGGCGCAGCTCCCTGTGCTGCTTTGCGCATCCGGCATGCAGGCAGGCAAGACAGAGCTCCAGCTTGTCCAGTTCGCTGGTGTGGCCGCCAACCGAAGTCGGGCTGCGCATCTCTTGCGTGATCCACGTTGTGATGCGTTCAAACTCTTCCTTTAGCTTGGTAGAGCGGTCGCGTTGGCGGTGTGTTTGCACGCCGGACTTGTTCATGATGAAACCGACGAACACTTCCAGCTCCCTCAGGGGCTGGTTTGGGTGCTCAGCGCAGTCAATCATGACGCCGTGGATTGCGTCTTCGTACCTGTAAAACCGTCAGCAATTGTCGTCGAGGGGGATGAGATTGCAAACTAACGCATGGCGAATCCCGTGTGCCTGCTCCAAGCGGTGGTGCCATTCTAGAGGCCCGATGGCCCTCACTCGCTCCGTCAGAGCTGTCAGCAGCTCATCCCAGACCGATGGACCTTTGGCCATGACGCTCATTCTGATGTCCTCGGCCCAGATCTTCTGCTCGTCGACCGCCCGATAAAGCTTGCCCAGAATCTTGTCCGAGGCGTAGAAGCGGTGCCTTGGCCCCCCCTCGTCGTCCTCTTCGTCTTCGTCATCCTTGGGGGCGAGACCTTCGTCCATCGTAATTGCCGACTTGTCGTGAATCGTGATCAAGGGACCGGGTGCAAAAAAGTCGGGCCTCCACTTTGAACATCGGGGTAGCTGGGACAATTCAACAGCTCGCCCCGACTTCGAGAAGTCGACGGCAGAGGAATGCAACTCGGCGAGCTTGATGCAGTCTGGGTCTCGAGTGCCATCCTTCTTCTGATCCGCCAGGATCATGTGGCGAGTCGCGATGACGCCTAGATGGTCGGTCCTCATGAAATCCACAAAGAAGGCGGCCATGTCTGCCGAGGTCACTGGCCTGTCCAGCTCGAGGGGCTGAACCTGGGCGTAGTCGGCAGGGTCAAAGGTCGTCACGGTGTCGACCACTTCGGGATCCCAGATGACATGAAAGACATCGCCATCCAAGTCACCTCCTGAAAGCTGGCTCGGGAGGTCTCGGTCGCCCCACATACTAAAGACGACGCAGTTGCGGAGTTGGATCAGAGGGTGTCCGTCTGGGGGAATTGCGTTGATGGCGACCTGGACATCTCCCGGATGCAGGGCAGGCGAACGCGTCACAACGACCTCGACTGGTCCCGGGGGCTCGGAATGGCCGCCCTCCCCGTCGTCGTAGGTCACATACACCTCGCCTTCCTTCAGGAACCCGGTCTCGTCCATGATGCCAAACAGAGTCATGCCTCTCCAGACGGGGATTCGAGCTTTGTGCTTGAGTAGCCGGAGCTCCTTGAGCAGGACGACTTCCACCGCACCCCGAAGGAAGCTGTCCCTCCGGTAGTCAATCCCCATTTGCTCCGTCTGGCGAAGAAACCTGTGCAGCCGGATGCTCTCGCCAATCTTCTGTGACCTGAGAAAGTTCGCTGTGTTGTAAACGGTCTCGGAAATTCCGCGGAGCCGGTGTACCTCGCTGCTCTGGAGGCGGAGAAACCACTCGCCCGGCGCTCCCATGTCTTCAAGGATCTTGATCAGTTGGCGGTTCAGGACCATGGGCATCGGCTTGGAGGCCATGTCACAAATCTCGAGTTGTCTGTCGGTGCTCGGAAACTTGACCATGGAGGGGCGGATGCAGATCTTGTTTCCCTCGAGCCGGGGGTCCACGGCCAGCATTCCCTTTGCCCCAGCCCACCGTATCTGAAAGCAGGTTGGTGTCCCCTTGGAGCTAGGTATAACGTCGTATACTACGTCAACAGCGCCCAGCGAGATTGTTCCGACACCGTCGCTGAAACGTCTATCGTTCCGCTCGATGTCCGGGATCTCTAGAACCTCGACCTTGTTTTCGTCCAGGTCGACGGCGTATGGTGTCTCGGAGAAGGCTTGTCCAATACGGGCCGCGCGACGGGCTGGAGACTTGATTTTGTTGAAAGTTCCCAGGCCCGTGATGATGAAATCAGGAAAGTGTGGTTGGCCCTGGTGGAAAAAAGGTGCAGACAGCCATGCGGAGTGGGCGCGGAGGGATGAGTGGGAAAAACCCAAGAGCTTATAGACCCTCCCGGCCACTTGGATACCGTTCGACAGGACGGACTTGAAACGGGCGTGAACGGAATCGAGAGACACCTTGGCGTTGAAGAAGAGATCTTGACCATTCTCGTCGCAGAACTGGGCACGGATGAAGTGCGAATGGTCTGAAAACTTGCGAAGAACGCGGTTCATAGGCTCCAGTTCCGGCCCATAAAGCTGAATGCGTGTTGGCGTGATGACAGCGCGAAAGATGCGGGCCCGGTTCTGCGTCTCCCCGAACAGCGTCGACCTCAGAGCGGCACTCTCACGGACGAGGCGCTCAGCCCGTCCCAGGTACTCCATGATCCCATCGGCTTCGAACATTGTTGGGTCACCGTCGGGCATGGGATAGTCAACCCAATCGAACAGCTTTTTGAAGGCGTCGACCGAGACGGGCGGCTCGCCATCACCTTCTGTCTTGGCCTCGGCAAAACGCTGGACCAGCTTTTGCGCGAGGGTAGAGATGGTGGTGGGATGGAGATAGCTGTTCGCCATCAAAGCCTGAAGGAGGAACAAGAGGCCAAAAGGCAGGGAGCCTTTGCTATTGTATTCTGAGAGTTGGCTCCGGAGATTGGCCGCTGCGTCGCCGAACCTCACGCCGCCCGCGTGCCGGAAACCAAAATCGTAGCGGGTGGTGGAAAAGAGCTGCTTCTTTCTTATTCGGACCATCTCAGCCTGGAGGGAGTCGCTGCCGGCGTGCCTCGTAACGGGAGTGGGCACTTTGAAGTGGTACACCAGACAAAAGGGAGATATCCGCCTGTGGTCCTCGTCGATGGCGTCCAGCCTCTGGGACTGCTCGGCTTGGTTCCGATCGGCCGCCCGGCCAAACGGCCGGAACACGGAGAGCAATGCAGCGAGCTGCTCGACCGGGGTTCCAGTTTGTCGAGACAGAATCGTCGGCCCCCACAAAAGGGTCACGGCTGCGTTGCCATCCTGCCACCACACAAGCTCCACGATGCTTTGAAACGGGATGCGAAGCTGGATGTTCCGTCCCGTCAGGGTGATGTGAAGACTCCGCTTGGCAAACTTGACAAGGCAAAGCTCGTTGGCGGACCATTCTGCGGTAAAGGTCAGTCTTCCGTCGTGGAATGCGTGGTAGCCGCAGTTCAACTCGGTGGCCGTGAGGGTCTTGGTTGGCTCCAACGGAGCTTCGTCGTCGACTTTGGGGTTGGCCTGCTGTCTGATGCTCTTCAGGGCAAACTCGTCGGGGCCCCGGTTGCTCACCTTGCAATATACCTGGCTCCCCATGAGGGAGAGGCGAGCCCGTGTGGGAGGGTGTTTGCGCCGAGGATGGGGAGTGTGCGCGTTGGGTGGGGGTAGCGCCGGCTCTTCTCCGTGGTGCTGGAGGAATCTTGTGCCGTCGGCTGCGTGAAGGAACGTAACGTTTCCTGTTTTCTTGTTCCTCTGTTTCTCGACCATGTATTCTGTGATGGAGAGCCGGGCCATGAACGGCTGGAGCTGGCTGCGCAGAGTGCTGTCTGTCAGGTGAGGGGGGAGGTTGCGCATGAACACCTCCATCGTGCCACTTCTTGTGGGTTGGTGGTTGAGAGTCGGGATGTCGAGGTGAGTGGAAATGGCCGACCTGGGCGAGTTCCGGAAGAAGCAGGGCTGGCAGTTTGTTTTGGGAGTCTGGTGCGGTTATGGAGTTTCATTTGCACTTCGTTTGCAGCCAGCTCTTTTTGAACCCATCGGAAACAGGCAGCAGCAGGTTCAGGGTTGTGTAATGCAATCAAGCCTCCTCTATACCACACAGACCTCAGCTGCACTCCCCCGCGCACGCCATGCAAGCTGCAGCCATTCGCGAGCGGGTATTCGACGGCGCAAATGTCCAAGAGCTGCTGCTGCGTCCATCGGTGCTGCAGTGAGGCCCACGATAGCTGCCAAATAGAGAGTCGTCGCCTGACATGGTGCGTTTCCAGTGTGGTTGTGGTCGCCAATGCCGTCCTCTCGCTCGGGTTGCACTACCTCGACGTGCCCAATCCCACGCAAGGTGTGTGCCCCAAGCCGCCCAAAGCTGTATGCCCCCCAAGCTGTATGCCCCCAGGCTGCCATCCCCGCGCTGTCATTTGTCACTTGAACGCTGCCATCTCGACGACAACCAATGCTCCAGAGCCAGCAGCCAGCCTGTCGCCCGTGGATAAGGTGAGACAAGTCACAGAGTTAGAGGGCAGCATCGTTTAAGATACATGTGCCTAAGAAACATGACTGGTGGCATTCCTGACGGGGTGCCCGAGACGGACATCCCTCGCCATGATCGCCATCTAGTCCCGTCTCGGCGGATCCTGCAAGCGCCTCCCACCCACCCAAATTGCACACTGTAAACTTATTGGTACTAATCGCCTGCGGTGCTGGCATAGCAAAGACCAACAACGGTTTGGGGCCCATCCCCTACCAAGGACCCGAACTTCCCCCCTTTATACACTAACTCTTGTAGCCGGAAGACGTATCTCGTGCCGTTTCCACATTGCAGGCTACATGCCCAACGATACGTACCGAGTATGACTTGGCGAGCATCGACGGGTGTTTGGAGCCGTGCCCCGCACTCGACCATGGTTGACCCAATTCTCGCCGCTCATTGTCCCCGCAGTTCCCACCTTCCCACCACGCGGCACCCCCACCGCGTCGCATGAGGATTGGAGCAATGGGGCAACTTGGGCCAAGCTACCCGCTAGTTTTTATTCAACAATGTCCGGCAGCACTTTGGCTGAATTGGAACTGCCGACGACTGTGGCTGGGAGAGGGCGGGGCCTTGGTCAGGGGCCGACCTGCCCCCTTGGCCACATGCACACATACTCGAGCACCGATGAAGATGGGTTTTATTTCATGGAGGACTCGAACCCCGCTTCCGTCATCAATTTTCCATACGGTCTCGGTCTTTCTGCCCCGCCTCCACCGAACTCCTCTCGAAAGTCCCCCTCCTCTCAAAGTGTAGCGGACCTGACCTTACCTTGCCTTGCTTGACCTCTGAGTCGAAAGAGAAAGAGACTCCCCATAGCTACCGACAACCCCCTCTCTACTTGACCCCTTCCCATTCACCATGCCGCCGTTCCGCGCTGAGCACATGGGCTCCCTCCTGCGGCCCCAGCGGCTGCTGGACGTGCGAGAGGCCATTCGCGAGAAGAACCTCACCCCGGAGGATGCCGGCCTGCCCGCCGTCGAGGAGGAGGCCATTGAGCATGTGGTCAAGCTTCAGCAGGAGCTGGGCCTCAAGGCCGTGACCAGCGGCGAGTACAACCGCACCCGCTTCTGGGGCCTCATGTGGGATGAGTTTGAGGGTACCACCCGCCTCCAGGACGCCGAGGCTTCCATGTTCCGACTGTACCATCCCGACGGTTCGTTTCCCCCGAACAAATGCCCGTCCGATGCCGAGAAAGTGGCAGTTTGTGCCAGTATTCTTCTTGTATCTTGACGCAAGAAAATGGTTGACACTCTCGGTTAGTGGTCAGCCTGATTGAGCCCCAGCGCAAGGTCATGCCCGGAGACTCGGTCATTGCCGGCTCGAAACTCCAGCACAGTCCCGAGAAGTCCGAGTCCAACCTTCACGAGCTCCGCCTGGTGCAGAAGTTCGTGCCCCAGAACGAGTGGGACAATATCAAGCTCACCATGATCACGCCCGCGTGGTTCCACATGCGCTACAAGCAGGGGCGCGCTTACACCAAGGAGGCCTACGCGAACGATGCTGAATACTTCAAGGACGTGGCCAAGGTCTACCAGGCCGAGCTGGATCAGCTCTACAAGGCCGGCCTTAGGAATGTCCAGTTTGACGACCCTGGACTCGCGTGTGAGTGACGACGAGTGTCTCCCCTCACTCACCACACCCCTCGTTTCTCGTCATCGGGAACATGGAGCTCATCAGGTAATCCAGATTTCTGCTCTGATAGCTTCCGCCAGGGCTGGGCCGAGGACTCGGACAACATCGGCTCTGTTGATGATCTGCTCGACGCCTACATCGACCTGTACAACGACTGCATCAGCAAGCTGCCTGCCGATTTCCACACCGGCGTGCACCTCTGCCGCGGCAACTTCATCGGGGGCAGGCACTTCGCCGAAGGCGGGTACGACGTGATTGCCCAGAAACTCTTCACCCGGCTCAAGGTCAACACCTTCTACCTCGAATACGACACCGAGCGGGCCGGCGGGTTCGAGCCGCTCAAGTTCCTCCCCAAGGACAGGCATGTTGTGATCGGAGCCGTCTCCACCAAGCTGCGCGAGCTCGAGGACAAGGAGGAGGTGAAGAGGCGCATCTACCAGGCCGCGGATTTCATCGCCGAGGGCGGCGGCCAGACGCGCGAGGAGGCCCTGAAGCGCATCGCTGTCAGCCCGCAGTGTGGCTTCAGTACCCACGAGACCGGCTACCCGCTGACCGAGGAGGACGAGAAGAAGAAGCTGGCCCTCATCAGGCAGATCGCCGACGAGGTCTGGGGCGAGCCCTGAGTCCGTGGAGAAGCGTGAGAATGAATGCATTTTCGGTCGATTGCTGATAATATCGAGATCGGGGTAAAAGAGTCGAGAACGGGGTGAAAGAGTCGGGATGGGGCTCAGTCTTCAACACCGGAGCTGGTCAGATTGGCGTTGGGGGTTGAAAAGGGGCAAGCGCAGGGCGTCGGTCTTGGATATCAACTTCCAAATTCCAGCGTGGCAAGGAAGGGGCTCTATCGCACAAATACACTGCTACATGCGGCAATATGGGTCATCCATTGCCCCTTTTTGGGGGGCGGATGTTTGAGTTTGGTGGTGATGACATCCGTCTGCGCTGGACAGAGTGACTGTTTCCGCATGTGTTCGTTCGATTCCGGCTTGCTGAAAAACGGCAGTGGCTCCACTCCCCTCTCTTGCCCAGCAAAAGCGCGGAAAAACGCTTTGCCTCTCGAATGCCGCAGCCGGAACAAGAGCCGGGCTCCACCGCCTGTTCCGACGTCACCTCGACGGCTCCCGGTCCGAGCCGCTCCTGGTTATCTTTGGGGGGTGAATGCTCTTCGGAACATTTTCACTGCAATTCTGAATCTGCCCCCGTTTTTCACCAGGCATACCATACCGGGTCAACAAGCCAAAGAATCGAACAGGGGATTGATTGCCCTTGAGACAATCAACGTTAAACCACCAAGTACCTTTCGCTTGTACTTGAGGTAGTTGCCCCGTTCCCTTACACCGAAACACCCCCACCTCGGAAGACAGACATGGCGAGAAACGGACCGGGCATGCTCTACGTGACCATGCAGCCCCGCGAGGGGCTCTCGCTGGACCAGTTCCACGAGTGGTATAACAACGAGCACGGCCCAACGCGCCTGCGACTGCCGCACATCTTCACCAACGGCCTGCGGTACCGCGCCACCGACGGCCAGCAGCCGCACTTCCTGGCCGTCTACGATGTGACTTCGATGGCGCACCTTGAGACGCCCACCTACACCGACCTGCGCGCCAACCGCTCCCCGCGCGAGGCTGCCACCATCGGCGAGGTTGCTGTCGACCGCAAGTTCTTTGACCTGGTCGCCACGCAGCAGAGCCCCTTGTTTGCGCCCATCGAGCAGCTGACTGATGCCGAAGCAGAGGGTCTCGTCCTGGTCTCGGTCGAGGTCTCCCTCAAGCCTGGCGTCGAGGGTGCCGAGGAGGCCGTCACCAAGTGGTACGAGGAGGAGCACATCCCGATGCTCTCCAAGATCCCAGGGTGGCTGCGCAGCCGTGTCTTTCGCACCCCCTCTGTCATTGAGGGTGCGGGCAACGACGTCAGAATCGTCACCCTGCACGAGTATGCCAAGGAGAATGGCCTCGAGGGTCCCGAACACAAGGCGGCCATGAGCACGCCCTGGCGAGACGACGTTTTTGCCAAGTACATTGGCCACAAGGGACGCCGCACCTACGAGTTGTTCTACGTGTTTGGGCCAGCGCCGAGGGAACTGCACGCCTTGTCGAGACTGCCACAAACCGCAGCCTTCTCGACGGCGGACGGGCAAATCTCTACGACTCCCGGTGCCAAGGATGCGGCGGTCAACGCGTTTGTCACGACGGCAGATGGCCTGGCCATCCCCTACCGCCTGGAGGGGAACCCGTCCTTGGAAGCGCCGACGGTAGCCTTCTCCAACTCGCTGCTCACCTCGATGCACATGTGGGATCCCCTGGTTGCGATCATCAAGGCAGAACGCCCCGACCTGCGCATTCTGCGCTACGACACCCGCGGCCGGCACGACGTGCCCACCCCGCCCGTCCCGGCCAACCTGGACATGCTCAGCGACGACCTGGCCACCCTCCTCTCGGCGCTCCGCATCCCCAAGCTGCACGCCCTCGTGGGCGTTTCGATGGGCGGCGCGACTACCCTCAAGTTTGCCCTCAAGTACCCGGATCTGCTGGACAAGTTTGTCGCGTGCGACTTCAACGTCGCCTCCAGCGACGCGAACACGGCCGCCTGGAAGGAGCGGATTGCCGTCGCCGAGGGCCCGGATGGCGGCATCCGGAACCTGGCCGGCGTGACGGTCGAGAGGTGGTTTCACCCGCACACCATGACCGAGAAGAAGGACGTTGCCGGTTGGATGACTGACATGGTCGCCGCCAATAGCGTCCAGGGTTTCCGGTACTCCTGCCAGGCCCTGTGGAGTTACAACATGCGCGACGAGATGAAGGGCAACAAGGTCCCCGGGCTGTTTGTTGTTGGGGAGGGAGACGGGAAGGGGGCTCTCGTAAAGGCCATGGACGGGTTTAAGGGGTTGCTGGGGCCCAATGGCGCCGAGCTTGCGATTGTGCCCCTGGCGGGGCATCTTCCCATGTCGGAATCGCCCAAGGAGTTCTGGGATTCCATCGCCAACTTCTTGTAGTCCCAAAACCGAGTAAATGAACCTTGTTTTACAGAGTGTCATGTCACCCCGTGTCCGTTCCTTGTATCCATCGGCCAAGCAAGGTGTGGATGGTTAGGACTGGGGCACGTGTTTGTAGGCACGAGTCCAAGACACCATAGAGCCAGACTCTGAACTAGCAGGCCTTTTTTCCAAAAAATAAAAGCAACGCGCAACACAGCTATGTAGCTAATAGTATCATACCCCCCTTCCCATACCGGCAGCAGACTCGGAGCCCTTCGATAGATAGATAGATAGATTTTCCTACACCGATATAGGGGGAGTGGTGTAATTAGAGTGTGTTATACCTAGAAGCCTTAAGACTATTAGATCGAATCTAAGGCTCTAAAAAAAAAAACTAATTTCTTTTTGCCTCGCCGGCCGCACTACGGAAAGTGGTCCAAACGGCCCAAAAACAGTACCATTCGAAAGCTCTTGTAAATCTCTATCTACCTATGCCTACTGTAGCTGCGCGCGCCCCGTTGTGTGGCCGCAGGAGGTGTTGGAATTGAAAGAGCCATCGCGGGAGCAGCGAATCCAACATCTTCGACCCCAACTACCACGGCCATCGCCACCGACCACTAACATCACCACAACCATCTCGCCACTTCGCCACCCATTTGCCACCTACCTCGCCGTCGACTTACTATAACCCACTGAAAACTACTTTAGTAGGTTACTAGTGGTTTCCTAGCCAAAGACCGTCAACAACAACAACTACCCCCTAAAACTAAAAAATATCAAAACCGACAAAACTATCAAAAACAACAATAGGTGGTCCAGGTCTTGCGTCTAGCACCCATAGCCACCCGGCCCTAGGCCTACTTCAGCGCCTAGCTCGGCACCTATCTAGGCCTATAGAGGCCCGTAGAGCTGACCCACGGCCTGCAATAGAGTCCTATAGAGGCCTCCTTGATGGTTTAGTAGCCTTAGTGCTAACCAATAGCAGGGTATCGCCCGTGGCCTCGCGAAATAGGTCTATACCCTATTTACGACCCTATAGCAGAACTACTAGAACAACTACCTAGTAGAAGGCTCTAAGGTACTCTAGTGGGCTACTCCTTCTTTAGAGTCTTATATAGCGAAGCTATGTATAGGTGTCACGACCGACCACATAGGGCAGCCGTAGCACACTACAGGCAGTATACGGGATATGTGCCGACTAATCGCTTGGGCAACCAATCAGGGAGGGATCACGCTTGGCGTAGTGATCTAGGGGAGAGGATTACAAAGATAGACAACTAGATCATAGTGATCTAGGCGATCCTTATATAAAGGGATCACAAGGATAAAGGCGATCTAGGATATATATATACTCGGTAGCTAGTTACTCGTTAAGGGAGCTTGGAGCTTCTTTAGTAAGTAATTTATATTCAGAATTTATATAT
>Ga0247823_10001667_pt1 | contig 18412 bp, 13 predicted proteins | sample 13C_PalmiticAcid_2_FD_192426 | JGI IMG/M metagenome (GOLD analysis project Ga0247823, IMG submission 192426) | Soil microbial communities from agricultural site in Penn Yan, New York, United States - 13C_PalmiticAcid_Day30 | ecosystem: Environmental > Terrestrial > Soil > Agricultural land... | reverse complement strand
GTTCGTAGGATTCGCGCTGAACCTCGATCAGGTTCGGCATCTGGACCACTTCGTGGATGTCGCCGAACACCTTGCGGATGCGGCGCTTTGCGGTGCCGCCTTCGATCGCCTTGGTTGCCATGGGTGTATTTTGCCTCGTCAGCCTGAAAATCGTCCCGGTATCCGCCGGGGCAGGCACGCAAACAGACGCCAAAAGGGCCGAGCAACTTCCTCTTCGAAAAGAAGAATAACTCAGCCTCTCAAGCGTCTATGGTCCCCGGCGGCCAATTCGTTCGATGCGCTGCGCGACGGCGCATCATTTCCCGACCGATCGGGTGAGGAGCGGATATAGGAAGCGGGGCGGGTGCTGTCAAACACCCGCCCCGATTTTCCGTCGCCGCGATCAGCAGAGGCCGGGGCGGGCCAGCGCGGTCTCCGCCCGTTCGATGGAGCAGGTGCGGTTGATGGCTGCACGAAGATCGCTCGCCCGGTTGTCCCAATCCTGACGATTCCGGATCTTCAGAAGCAGATCGTCGTCCGCTGCGGTCAGCGAGGCCGTCAGGCCGATCAGCACGAGCAGCGCGGCGGCCGCAGCAACGGTGAGGCCGATCGCGACGCCAGTCAGGACGATACCGGCTGGAATGCCGAACACGGTCGCGGTGGCGGCGGCGGCGGCGGCGTAGGTCGCGATCGCAGCGATGACCAGTGCCAGGTGCGCGGCGGTTGCCGCGACCACCTGTCCGCGCAGATCAGCGGCAAGAATCTGTGCGGCATCCTGTTCGCGCTTGGCGTTGCATGCCTTTTGCCGCGCATCGTCCCACTCCTTGATGGCGTTCTCGCAGCCCTCGGGCTTGGAGCCGCCAGGCCCGTCCTGGGCCGGGGGAAGCCGGGTCCGGCCGAACTCGCGGCCAAGAACTGCTGCCCCGACGACGGCAAGAAGGCCCGCCGCGATAAAGATGATGATCATAGCATCTCCCGTTGTTCGCCCCCGTCCGGCTTACCGGATGCGCTTGCTTAGCCAGCGCCGCGATGGCATTTCTTCCCCCGATAGGGGGAAGGATTGGCCGCTGATGCGGCGCCGTCCTCGCGGTTTGGTTCGGTCTCGATACGGAAAACTGGTGAGGAGGCTCCCGGTGCGTAATCACGCCGCGCTCGCCCATCTTTCGCAACTGGCCCGGCTTGGCCTGCCCAGCCGAACCGTCATTCCCGAAATGCTCAAGGCATTGGCGGACCTGATTCCCAGCCACTTCTGCATGTTCGTCTGGGTCGACAGGCTCGGCAGACCGGTCGATTTCCACCTGCCGTGGATCATTCCCGCCGCGCTTGAGGTGAATGCCGCGCTGCTCGCCTGCGACGACATGAAGGTGCCGAGCTTCGCCAGCCTGGTGCGCCGGGGAAAGCCATTCGGGGTCGCGGCGGAAACCACGCGGATGCCCGAATTCCGCGGCTCGCTCTTCTACAATGAGTGTTGCCGCCCCTATGGCATTGGTCACGGCTTCGACGTCTTCGTTCACGAGGGGCAGGAGGTGTGCGGCGTCGTGCTCGCCACCCGCGAACCGGGCAGCTGCGATTATTCACGCCGTGAAATCGAACTGCTGATCGCGGTGGTTCCGGCGTTCGCCCATGCACTCGCGGCCGACCGTCTCGACCTGCCGGACGACTATGCCGACAGCAGCGACCGGACCGTTCTGACCCTGGACGGCGACGGCCATCTGATCGAGGCGAGCAGGGGCTATGAAACGGTACTGCGCGCGTTGCTGGGCATCCAGTTCGATCAGAAGTTCCGGCGCCGGACGCTGGAGGAGGCCTTGCCTGACTTCTTCGCACCGCTGATCCGCCGCGCAGGCCGGGAGCCCGCGGTCGCACGGACCACACCCTATGGGCGTATGGTCGTGCGCCTCTATCCGGTCGAGCCGCCCCTCGGCCTGTCCCAAGATGGCGGAGCGGTGGAAGCCCAATCCTATTATGCGCTGATCGAACGGCAGATCCCGCTGGGATTGAAGGTGCTGAGCCGCCTCGCCGAACTGGATCTCTCACCGCGCGAGCGTGAGGTGGCGCGCCATCTGGTGCTCGCGCGCGCGCCGGGCGAGATCATGCGCGACCTGGGGATCGGCGCGCATACGCTGCACGACTATCGCCGCCGTATCTATCGCCGGGTTGGCGTGGCATCGCGCGAGGAACTCGAGCGGCGCGTTCTCGGCTCGACCTAGACGGGGGTCAGCCGACAAAGCCGAGGATGTCGTCGCGCACCCGGTCATGATGGGTCGCGAACAGCCCGTGCGGTGCGCCTTCATAGACATGGAGTTTGGCACCCCGGATCCCCGCCGCGGTCGGGCGGCCGGTGATTTCGATCGGGGCGGAGGCGTCCTTCGTGCCGTGGATCACCAGCACCGGCTTGTCGACCGTGGCGAGGGCCGGGCGCAGGTCGGTTCCGATCAGCGCGCGGTTGCATGCGATTGCGGCGGGCAGCCAGGTGTTGAGCATCATCGCCGCCATCCAGTCCATCGTCTCGACCGAGGTTTCGGGAGTGAAGAAGGGCGCCTTGTTCGCCTCGATCCAGCGCGGGAAGTCCCGGCGCCATTCCGCGCGGATGCCCTCGTAGAACGCCTCGGGCGCGCCCAGCGGATTGTCGGCGGTCCGGAGCAGGAACGGCGCAACCGGGGCGAGGAGCACGATCTTCGCGACCCGCGCGGTGCCGTGGCGTTGCGCGTAGCGAAGGATCTCCGCTGCCCCCATCGAATGACCGACCAGGATCACGTCGCGCCGGTCGCCGATCGCCGTGGCGAGATCGTCGGCAAGCGTGTCCATGTCATAGCCCGCTGCGGGCGTGTCGGACCGGCCATGCCCGCGCCGGTCGAAGCCGATGCACTCGAAGCCCCGGTCGGCGAGGTCGAGGAACATCCGGCCCCACATCATGCTGTCGAGCGCCCAGCTATGGGCAAAGACGATCGGACGCCCCCGGCCCCAGCGGCGGACGAACAAGTGCGTGCCGTCGCGCGCGGTGATGCGGGCGGGGGACGGAGAGGGTATTGCGGCGGCGCTGGCGGGGACGGCGAGGGGCGCACCGGCGGCGCCGGCGGCTAGGGTGAGCATCAGGTCGCGTCGGTTCATCTGGGCCTCCTCGGTTGCTGAATCCGGGATAAGCGTGTGCCGCGGGGCGGGCGATTACCTGTCAGGTAAAGCACTGGAATCATCGTGGATTGCCAAGCCTGGCGAACTGTCCCAGCCTCGCGCGCGAGGCATAGAGTGATGAGTGACAGTACCAGACGATCCTATCGCGGCGAGAGCAACGCGTCGCTCGAAGCGCTCGACGCGCGCTTCCGTGCATCGCTCGACCGCTATTTCTCGCGCCGGCTCCGCGACCGGGGCGAGATCGAGGATCTGATCCAGGAAGTGTTCCTGCGGCTGGCCAAACGCGGCAGTCTCGAGGACGTCGATAAGGTCGGCGGCTATGTCTTCGAAACTGCGAGCAGCGTGCTGAACGACCGGCTGCGCCGCAAACGCAGTCGGTATGAAGCGGATCACGAGGCGTTCGACGGCCAGCAGCATGGCGATGTGGATTTTTCGCCCGAGCGCGTCCTATTGGGCAGGGAGGCGCTGGTGCGTGCCACCGCCGTGCTCCTCGAACTGCCGGAACGGACGCGAATGGTCTTCGTCATGCGACGCCTGGAGGGCATGCGGTATCTGGATATCGCCGCGCGGCTGGGCATCTCGGTCAGCGCGGTCGAGAAGCATATGACGCGCGCCATGGCGCACCTGGTTCAGCGGATGGGCGACCAATGATCTCGCTGGCGCGCACCAATCCGACGCTGGGCATGACCCCGGACGAAGCCGCGATCTATTGGGTGCTGCAGCACGACCGCAGCGATCTGACCGCGGCCGAGCAGGCCGGCTTCGACGCCTGGCTCGCGGCGAGCGAGGCGCATGCCCGCGCCTTCCGCAAGGCCAATGGCGTCTGGGATGTGTTCGATCAGGCCGATGCCGATCCGCATCTCACCGCGTTGCGCCAGGCGGCGCTTGCTACCAAGCCGGCGCCGCGCCGCTGGATGATCCCCGCGGTCGGTGCGGGGATCGCGGCCAGCCTCACCGCGGCGGCGCTGCTGCTGCCCGGTCAGCTCGGACTGATGGGCGGTCCGGCGAGCGCGCCGGCCGGCGAGATCGCCGCCACCACCGCAGGTGCGCAGCCCGCGGCGGTGCGGTTCGCGACCGCCAAGGGCGAGCGCCGTATCGTCCGCCTTCCCGACGGCACGCGGGTGACGCTCAACACCGACACTGCCGTGGCGCTGGCCTTCACCCCGAATGGCCGCCTGGTGCGGCTCATGCGTGGTCAGGCGCTGTTCGAAGTGGCGAAGGACGCTTCCCGGCCCTTCATGGTCGAGGCCGCGGGCCGCCGTGTGACGGCGCTGGGAACCGTCTTCGAAGTCCGCCTTGATCCCGGCCGGATGAAGGTCGTGCTGGTCGAGGGACGTGTCGTCGTCGATCACGCGGCGACGACGGCCGACGCCTCCGCACCCGCGCCTACGCTCCTCAAGCCCGGTCAGGCGCTGGTCGCCGAGCTCGGCGTGCCGCAGCGCGTGGCGCCGGTGGATGTCGGCGACGAGCTGTTGTGGCGCGACGGCTATGTGTCGCTTGAGGATGCGCCGCTGGCCAGCGCCGCTGCGGAGATGAGCCGCTACACCGCCGCGCCGATCCGCGTGCTCGACGACGAGACCGGGCGGATGCGGATCAGCGGCGTGTTCCGCACGGGCGATGCCGATCGCTTCACCGGGCTGGTGCGTGAGCTGCTGCCGGTGCGGATCGACAGGCAGGCGGACGGCAGTCTGGTCATCGCCAGCGCCTCCGTGAAAAAAACTTCGCAGGCCGGTGTGGAAAACTGATCCGCGCACGTCCTGACCTTTTGAAGATTGGCTGAAGCCAGCTTTGTGAGGGAGGGGAACCATGCGTAGCAATCGTCGCCGTATATCTGCACTTCGTCTGCTGGCTCTGGCCAGCATCGCGCCACTGGCGCTGACCGTCGTTCCGGCCGCGGCGCAGGCCGCCACACGCGCGCCGGTCCAGCTTGAAGCGCAGAGCCTGTCGTCCGCGCTGACCCAGCTCGGCCGCCAGACGCGCACCGAAATCATCTTCAACCCGGCACTGGTGCGCGGCAAGCGCGCCATGGCGATCCGGGGCAGCTATTCGGTGGGTGAGGCGATCGACCGGCTGATCGCCGGGCATGGCCTGCGCGCGCGCGCCGCTTCGGGCGGCGCCTTTGTGATCGAAGCGGTGGCGGCGCCTGCTCCGCGCCCGCTCCAGACCTCCGAAGTTGCGCCCGCGACCGTCGAAGAGATTCCGGCCGATACCGTTGCGGAAGGTGAGGTGATCGTCACCGGCACGCTGCTGCGCGGCGTCGCGCCGACCGGCACCAATGTGGTGAGCGTGAAGCGCGAGGAGATCGTCGCCAGCGGCGCCACCACGGCGAACGATCTGCTCGCATCGATCCCGCAGGTCGGCAATTTCAACTATGTGCCGAGCGGCAGCGGCGACATGTCGATCCCGATCGTGCGGCCCAATATCCGCAATCTCGGCGCTTCGGGCGGCACCACGACGCTGGTGCTGATGAACGGCAAGCGCATGGTCGGCGCGGGCGTACTCCAGACCTCGGTCGATCCGTCGATCGTTCCGCCCGACCTGATCGACCGGGTCGAAGTCGTGCCCGATGGCGGTTCGGCCATCTATGGCTCGGACGCGATCGGCGGCGTGATCAACTTCATCACCCGCAAGCGGTTCGACGGGATCGGCGCCAATGTGCGCTACGGCTTTGCCGACGATTACAAGACGATCGACGGCAACCTGACGATCGGCAAGGACTGGGGCAGCGGGTCGATCTTCGCGTCGTACAGCTATGCCTGGCACGACAATATCCTCGGTATCGACCGCGACTATGTGCGCGCCGATCACACCGCGCGCGGCGGGCAGGACTTTCGCGCGACGACCTGTTCGCCGGGAAACTTCACGGTGGGCGGCATCAGCTATGCGGCCCCCGGTCTGGCGCCCAACACCGTCAACAAGTGCGACACGACCGACTATGCCGACATCTATCCGCGTGAAGAGCGGCACTCGGTCTTTGCTGGCCTGACCCAGGCGCTCAGCGACAGCGTCGATTTCCAGGCGACGGCCTATTGGTCGCGCCGCGACACGACGCGGTTGAATGCGACCCCGGGCTTCACCGGTACCATGGTCTTCACCAACCCCTATTTTCGCCCGATCGGCCTGTCGCCCGTGCAGAGCGTCGCGATCTCCTTCGCCGACGTGTTCGGCGAGAGCATGGAAAGCCGCGCACGCTTCGACAGCTGGGGCGTCTCGCCCAGCATCTCGATCGGCCTGAGCGATCGGTGGGAGCTGCGCGCCGAAGCGAATTACGGCAGCAGCTATTCGCTGATCCGCGAACCGACGATCAACGCGACCGCCGCGACGGCAGCACTCGCCGGCACTACGCTCGCCACTGCGCTCAATCCTTATAATCCGGGCGCGAGCAACCCGGCGGTGCTCGCCGCGATCCGCGATTTCGAGAATTACGGCCAGGCCGATCAGGAGATGTTCCAGACGCGCGCGATCCTCGATGGCCGCCTCGCGACGATCGGTGGCGGCGACATCCGGCTCGCGGTCGGCGCCGAGTATCTCTTCGAGAAGCTCGACTCGATCGCCTCGTTCGATCGCCGCAACGTCTTCACCAATGCGATGGGGTCGGTCACCAGCCGCAATGTGAAGTCGGTGTTCGCCGAAGCGCTGGTCCCGCTGGTGGGGCCGGGAAACGGCATGCCGGGCCTTCGCGCCCTTCAGATCTCGGGTTCGATCCGGCACGACAGCTATGACGATGTCGGCGGCGCCACGAATCCGAAGATCGGCGTCAACTACAAGCCGTTTGACGACCTGCTGATCCGCGGCAATTACGGCACCTCGTTCCATGCGCCCAGCCTGGCCGATACGACCAGTCTGGCCGATGCGCGCGCGCAGATCCTGCTGTTCAGCCCGTTCCGCGCGCCGGGCAGCTCGCCGCTCGACATCCTGCGGCCGACGATCATCCTGGCGGGCGGCAGCCCCAGCCTGAAACCGGAAGAGGCAAAGACCTGGTCGGTCGGGTTCGACTGGACGCCCAAGACGGTTCAGGGCCTGGTGGTGAGCGCGACCTATTATAATGTCCGCTTCACCGATGCGATCTCGGTTCCGCCCTTCCTGTCGCCGGTCTTCTTCACCGATCCGGGCTATCGCAGCTTCTACATCACCAACCCGACGCTGGCGCAGGTGAAGGCGCTGGTCGGCAGCCGGCCGCTCAATGGGGCGCCGAGCCTCGACAGCCTGTATTTCGGCACGTCGCCCTATGTGATCATGGACGCGCGCCGCACCAATCTGGGCGCGATCCATGTCGACGGGATCGACTTCAACCTCGCCTATCTGCGCCCGACCGGGTTCGGATCGATCAACGCGAGCATCGCCGGCACCTATACGCTCAATCGCAAGACCCAGGCGGTTCAGGGCGCGGGTTTCGACGACAATCTCAAGAACGGTACCGGGCGCCTCACGTTCACGGCTGCGCTCGGCGCGAAGGTCGGCGACTTCGCCGCGCGGGCCTCGCTCAACCATCGCGGTGGCTATCCGATGCTGGGCGTCACACCTCAGACCCGGGTGAACAGCTTCAACACCGTGGATCTGTTCTTCGCCTATGATCTGGGCGGTGCGCTCAAGAACTCGATGCTGACGATCAACGTCGACAATGTGTTCGATCAGGACCCGCCCTACCTCAACAGCTCGACCGGCTACACCAACGGTTTCTCGCTGGGGCGGCTGGTCTCGTTCGGCGTCCGAACGAAATTCTAGAGGCCTGTCGGCGTGTTGCGTACACTCCCCCTTCCCGGAAGCGGCCACCGCATCGGCCGCTTCCGGGTCTTTACCGGGGCGCTCCTGCTGGCCGCACTGGCGCCCGCGCAGGCAGCGGATCCGGCGAAGGTGCCGGAGGGGCTGCGCGTCGAATATGCAACGGGACCGATCGGTCTCGACGAACCCGCGCCACGGCTCGCCTGGCGCTCGCCCGTCGCCCGCCAGACCGCATACCGCATTCAGGTTGCGCATTCGCCCGAGGCGCTCGCCAAGGGTGAATTCGTCTGGGACAGCGGCAAGGTCGCTTCGGCCGACAATGTCCAGATCACCTATGCCGGCCCCGCGCTCGCGTCGCGCGGCCGTTACTGGTGGCGCGTCCAGGCCTGGGATGGCGAGGGGCGTGCGAGCGGCTGGAGCGCGCCCGGCTCGTGGGAAATGGGGCTGCTCGCCCCCGCCGACTGGCAGGCGCAATGGATCGGCGGACGAACGCCCGACGCGCATGACTGGCGCGACCTCACCCTCGACGTCGATCTCACGCTGACCGGCAAGTCGGTCGATATCCTCTTCCGGGCGCTACCCAGCGGCAAGACCTATGGCGACGCCTATGTCTGGACGCTGAGCGACGGCACTGCGGGCGCCACACTCACAGCAAGCGTGCGCCGCTATCCCGGCGGATCGAGTTCAACGGTCAAGACCGATCTGCTCAAGCGCATTCCGCTCGCCGCGCCGCTCAAGGACAAGCGCAGCCGCCTGACGATCCGCGCCGAAGGATCGCGCATCGTCACCCAGCTCGACGGCAAGACGGTCGACACGCTTGAGGATTCCACCCACGCCCATGGCACGATCGGTTTCGCAGCCGCCGAGCCGCAAACCGCGACGATCCACTCCGTCGCGGTGACCGGCCCCGGCAGTGCCCCGTTCCGCACCGATTTCGCGCGCAACGACAACCCCTTCACCGGCGGTTCGGTCGAGACGGACGGGCTGGCCATTCCGGCGGGCGTTCCCCGCGTCGCCTTCGTCCTGCCGATCGACGCACCCGCGCCGCTGGTGCGCCGCAGCTTCGCCGTCGCGCGCAAGCCGGTCGCGCGTGCGCGTCTCTATTATGTCGGGGCGGGGATGCCGCGGGTCCTGCTCAACGGCGCGCCGGTTGGATCGCCGCTCGGCACCGGCTTCACCGCCTATGACAAGCGCGTGCTGAGCTACACCTATGACGTGACGGCTCAGCTTCGCGCGGGTGAGAATGTGCTGGGCGCGGAGTTGGGCCGCGGCTGGTACGCGCTCACCGATCCCGACGAATGGTATTTCCACGCGGCGCCCTGGCGCGCCGCACCCGCGATCAAGGCGCAGCTCGAGATCGACTATGCCGATGGCACGCGCCAGACGGTGGCGACGGGGGAGGGCTGGCAGGCCGCCGATGGCCCGACGCGCAACGACTCCGTGCATCGCGGCGAACGCTATGACGCCCGGCTGCTGCCAGCGGGCTGGGACCGTCCCGGTTTCCGCGCGAAATGGCAGCCCGCGTCGATCGTCGCCGGACCCGCCGGCAAGCTCGCCGCCGCCAATGCCGAGCCGATCGAAGCCGTCGAGACGATCGACGCCGTTGCGGTCAGGGAAACTGCCCCCGGTGTCTGGGTGCATGACTTCGGCCGCATCGTCGCAGGCCGCCCGGTGCTCGAAGTCAGCGGCCCGCGCGGTGCCACCGTCTCGCTGATGGCGGGCGAGAAGCTGACCGCGGACGGCCGCGTCGTGCCGGTCTCGGGCCTGATCCATGCTCAGCTCCAGATCGATCGCTACACGCTGGCGGGCAAGGGCGTCGAGCGCTGGGAGCCGAGCTTCGGCTATCGCGGCTTCCGCTATGTCGAGCTCCGCGGTGTGCCCGGCGCAAAGCTCAAGGCGCGCATCGTCCATTCCGCCGTCGCCCGCACCGGCAGCTTCGCCAGCGCCAACCCGCTGCTCGGCAAGATCGACGCGGCAGCCACCGGCACCATCCTCAACAACCTCCACGGCTTCGTCACCGACACCCCGGCGTTCGAGAAGAATGGCTGGACCGGCGACGCCCAGGCCTCGGCGGGCGCGGCGGCACGCAGCCTCGATATCGCGCGCGTCTGGACCAAATGGCTCGCCGACTTCCGCGATGCGCAGGCGCCGAACGGCGAACTGCCCGAGATCGTCCCCGCGACGCCTTACTATGGCTACGAGAATACGCCGGGCTGGAGCATCATCTGGGGCCCGACCACGCCCTGGGATGCCGCCGCGCTGATCCTGCCCTGGGAACTCTACACCACCTATGGCGACACGCGCATCCTGGCGCAGAACCACGACATGCAGCGGCGGCTGGTCGACTATACCGCGACCTATATCAAGGCACCCGACTATCGCCGCGCCGCGGGGCTGAGCGAGTGGATGCCGCCGGGGGCGCTCGACTTCCTCAACGCGCGCGGCGGCGGGGTCGATGCGGTGACGACCGCCTATTTCTTCCATGAGGTCGATCTGCTCGCACGCTCCTCGGCTGTGATCGGCAAGGCGGAGGATGCTGCGCGCTACCGCCAGCTCGCCGAGGCGATCCGCACCGCCTACAACGCGCGCTACTGGGACGATGCCAATGGCTGGTACCGCACCGTCGATGCCAAGGGCGTCGCCGGGCCGGCGGCGCAGATCCAGAACGTTCTTCCGCTCGCCTTCGGCATGACGCCGAACGGCCGCGAGCAAAGCGTCGCCGACGCGATCGCGCGCGATGTCGACAAGCAGGGCCTGCGCACCGGCGTCTACGGTACGCGCCACCTGCTCGAGATGCTGAGCGATTACGGCCATGCCGATCTCGCCTATCGCGTGGCGACGCGCACCGACGGGCCGAGCTGGGGCTGGTGGATCGCCAACGGCCATTCAACGATGTTCGAAAGCTGGAGCCTCGAAAGCCGCTCGCGCGACCATCATTATTTCGCGTCGATCGCCGACTGGATGCGCCAGCGGCTCGCGGGTCTTCGTCCCGGTGCGCCGGGCTACAAGACGGTGCTGGTCAAGCCCGCGATCCCGGCCGGTCTCGCTTCGGCCGAGGCGGCGATGGAGACGATCCATGGCCGCGCCGTATCGCGCTGGACGGTTGAGGGCGGTCGCCTGACGCTCACTGCCGAAGTCCCCGCCAATAGCAGCGGCGAAATCTGGGTGCCCGAGCGTTTCGGCGCCATCGCCGCGCCACAGGGCGCTGACCTGCTGCGCCGCGAGGGCGGTTACGCGGTCTATCGCACCGGCCCCGGCATCTTCGAATTCCGCACGGGAGGCGGTCAATGAACCGGTTGCTCATTCTTGCCCTGCTCGCCGCGACGCCCGTCGCCGCGCAGCAGGTGACCGTCGACAGCGGCGCCCTGACCGGCGCCACGACAGACGGCATCGCCTCGTTCAAGGGCATTCCCTATGCCGCCGCCCCGGTGGGCGAGCGGCGCTGGGCGGCGCCCACACCGGTGGCGCGCTGGACTGCCCCGCGCGACGCCACCCGCTTCGGCGCCGACTGTGTGCAGAATGCGGTGCCGGGCGATGTCAGCCTCGGTGCGCCGATGGCCGAGGATTGCCTGTTCCTCAACGTCTGGACCCCCAAGGCTACGGCAAGCGCGAATCTCCCGGTGATGGTCTGGGTCCATGGCGGCGGTTTCGTCGCCGGATCGGGCGCGCTCGCGCCGACCGACGGTGCGCAGCTTGCAAAGCGCGACGTGATCGTCGTCACCTTCAACTACCGGCTCGGCCGTTTCGGCTTCTTCGCGCATCCGGCGCTGGAGGGCGCGAACTGGGGGCTGATGGACCAGATCGCAGCGCTCGCCTGGGTCAAGCGCAACATCGCGGCATTCGGCGGCGATCCGGCCAACGTCACCGTCTTCGGCGAAAGTGCGGGCGGGGAATCCGTCGCGCGGCTGATGGCGTCGCCCGCCGCCACCGGCCTGTTCGCCAAGGCCATCGCCGCGTCGGGCGGCGGGCGCGATCGCTGGCCGTCGCTGGCCGAGGCGCAGGCCAAGGGCAGTGCCTTCGCGGCCAGGAACACCGCCGCCGACCTTGCCGCGCTCCGCGCGCTCCCGGCCGACACGGTGCGCGGCGGCATCACCATCCTGAACAAGGAAGAAGCTTTCTATTCCGGCCCGGTCAACGACGGGACGATCGTCCCCGGGCACGCCGATGCGGTCTTCGCTGCGGGCAAGCAGGCGCGGATCCCGTTCATCGCGGGCAGCAACGACGACGAGCTCGGCTTCGTGCCCGCGCCGTTCCTGCCGATGGTCAACGGCCCGCTGCTCAAGCAGCTCGGTTCGAGGGCGGATGCGGTGAAGGCCGCGTACGGTTCGGAGGAGAAAGCCGCCCGCCATCTCGCCGGGGACGCGATCTTCGTCGAGCCGGCGCTCGCGCTCGCCAGCCGTCATGCGAAGGGCGGGGCACCCACCTGGCTCTACCGCTTCGGCTATGTCACGGAAGCCAAGCGCGAGGCCGGCAAGGGCGCCGCGCACGCCAGCGACGTACCCTTCCAGTTCGGCAATCTGCCCGCCGACGCCACCGCAGTAGATCGCGCAGCGGCGGCGCAGCTCATGACTTACTGGACCCGTTTCGCCCGCACCGGCGACCCCAACGGCAAGGGCGCTCCGGCGTGGTCGCGGCTCGATCCCGCCAATCCAGCGCTGCTCGCGATCGGCATTGACCAGACGGCGATGGCATCCGCCGCGACCCCGCCGATCGCCGCCATCGCCAAGGTGAGAGACTCGCAATGAAGAAGATCATGTTGCGCCTGCTGGCCGGACTTGCCGCGCTCGCCGCGCTCGTCACCGTCGCGCTGATGCCGGTCGCGGCGCCCGCATCCGCGCAGGAAGTTGTGCGCCTGTGGCCGAACCAGCCCGCCGCATCGCCCGGTGACCGCGAGAAGCGTGCGCCCTTCGGCATCGTCGTCACCAATGTCCAGGACGCGACGCTGACCGTCTATCGGCCGGACCCCAAGAAGGCGAACGGCACCGCAGTGATCGTCGCACCCGGCGGCGCCTTCCATTTGCTGTCGATCGAGAATGAGGGCGAGGCGGTCGCGCAATGGCTCAATGAGCAGGGCGTCACTGCGTTCGTGCTGCGCTACCGGTTGCTCAAGACCGGCGGCGACCTGCCCTTCGCGATGCTGCGCTACATGACCAACTTGCCCGAGCTGTCCAAGGCGGTCGAGCCGCTGCGGCCGCTGGCGACGGCGGACGGCGAGCAGGCGGTGCGTTACGTCCGCGCCAACGCCGCGCGCTACGGCGTCAAGGCAAACCGCGTCGGCCTGATGGGCTTCTCGGCAGGCGGTGCGGTCACCGTGTGGACGATGCTGGCCAACAAGGCCGATGCGCGCCCGGACTTCGCCGCCGCCATCTATCCCGGCCTGCTTCCCGACCCGATCGTCGCACCCAAAAAGGCGGCGCCGCTGTTTGTCGCGGTGGCCGATGATGACAAGATCTCGCGCGGCGACAGTGCCCGGCTCGACGCGGCGTGGCGTGCCGCCGGGGCCCGGTCGCAGTTCGAGCGTTTCGCCAGCGGCGGCCACGGCTTCGGCATGAAGCGTCAGGACAAGCCGAGCGACGCGTGGACCGACCGGATGCAGGCTTGGATGAATTCCCTGGGAGTGCTCAAGAAATGAAGGCGATCCGCTTCGCAACCTTGAGCGCGCTCGCGCTTGTCACAGGATCGGCCACCGCGCAGACGCCCACCTTGGCCCCGCCGCCGGGGCCTGCTGTTGCCAGCTGCGCCGCGCTGACCGGCCGCGCACTGGCCAATGGCAAGATCGAGGCGGCGACCCCGCTGACGATCGGCACGCCGGTCGATACCGGCCCGGGCATGCCGGGACTGCCCGCCGCCGCCGCCTTCTGCCGCGTGCAGGCGGTGATGACCCCGGTTCCCGGCTCCTCGATCAAGGTCGAGGTGTGGCTGCCCGAGCGCATGGCGTGGAATGGCAAGCTGATGGGCGCGGGCAATGGCGGCTTCGGCGCCAATCTCGGCATCCCGGCGCTGCTGATGCGCGGTGCAGTGGCCAAGGGCTATGCCTCGGTCGGCAGCGACATGGGGCATTTTGGCAAGAGCGATGTCGATGGCAGCTGGGCGCTCAACGCGCCGGAGAAGATCAAGGACTATGGCTGGCGCGCCAACCATATGGCGGCGCAGGCGGCGAAACAGGTGATCGCGGCCTATTATCTGTCGCCGCTGTCCGCGAGCTACTTCCATGGCTGTTCGGACGGCGGGCGCCAGGCGCTGATGGAGGCGCAGCGCTTCCCCGACGATTATGACGCGATCATCGCGGGCGCCCCGGCGATTCCGTGGACGCGGATGGCGAGCGCCTTCGCCAGCAATGCGCAGGTGCTGCGCCAGCCCGGCGCCGCGCTCGGCCTGGCCCAGCTCAAGCTGCTGCAGACCGCGTCACTTGCGAAGTGCGACAAGCTCGACGGCGTCGCCGACGGGGTGATCGAAAATCCGCGCGTGTGCCGCTTCGACCCGGCGGAATTGCAGTGCAAGCCCGGCGCGACCGGCGAATGCCTGACCCCGGCGCAGGTCGCGGCCGCACGCCATCTCTATCAGGGGCCGAAGGGACCGGACGGCAAGCCCTTCTACCCGGGCTTCGCGCCGGGGGCGGAGGGCGAGCCGGGCACCTGGGGGATGTGGCTGACCGCTGCCGACTCCCAGCACGCCAAATTCTCGGGCGAGTTCTTCCGCTACTTCGTCCACAGCGATGCCGACTGGCCGGCCTCGCGCTTCAACCTCGCCAGCGACTATCCGCTGGCCAAGGCGAAGCTCGGCAAGGAGCTGGATATCGAGAGCGCTGATCTCAAGGCGTTCTTCCGTCGCGGCGGCAAGCTGCTGATGTATCATGGCTGGCAGGACGCGGCGATCCCGCCGGAGAACACGATCGGCTTTGTCGGTCGCTTACTCGCCGCCGATCCGCAGGCCCGTGACCGCATCCGGCTGTTCATGGCACCGGGCATGTCGCACTGCCTCGCCGGTCCCGGTCCGAACGTGTTCGACGCGCTCGGCACGCTCGACAGCTGGAACAAGGGCGGCCCTGCGCCCGAGCGGATCGTCGCGACCAAGTTCGACAACGACATGTTCGGCTATCTCGGCTTCCCCGCCAAGGCGCAGCGCACGCGCCCGCTCTGCGCCTGGCCCAAGGTCGCACGCTGGGATGGCAAGGGTTCGACCGACGATGCGGCGAGCTTCACCTGCGAGGTCCCGGGCAAATGAGCTTCGTCACGCCCGGCCTCAGCCATGTGCGCGGCACCGATACGCCGCCGCTGATCGAGCATACGATCGGCGAGGCGCTGGTGCGCGCGGCGGCGATATGGGGAGAGCGCGATGCGCTCGTCTCGGTCGCGCAGAACATCCGCTGGAGCTTTGCCGAACTGCTCGCGCGGACCGACGCGCTCGCCTCGGGCCTGCTTGCGCTTGGCCTCAAGCCCGGTGAGCGGATCGGCATCTGGTCGCCCAATTGCGCCGAATGGACCCTGACTCAATTCGCGGCGGCGCGCGCGGGCCTGATCCTGGTGACGATCAACCCGGCCTACCGCCTGTCCGAGGTCGAATATACGATCAACAAGGTCGGCCTCGCCGCGCTGGTTGCGGCTGAGAGCTTCAAGACCAGCGCCTATGCCGAGATGATCGAGACGCTGGGACCGGCGCGGCTGCCGACATTGCGTGCGCAAATCCTGATCGGCGGGAACGCACGGCCGGGCTGGCTGTCCTTCGCCGATATCGCGGCGCATCCGGCCGGCGCGCTGCCGGACGACCTTCACCCCAGCGATCCGATCAACATCCAGTTCACCAGCGGCACCACCGGCCTGCCCAAGGGCGCGACGCTGAGCCACCGCAATATCCTCAACAACGGCTATTTTGTCGGTCGGGGCATGGGGTTGAGCGCAGAGGACCGCATCTGCATCCCCGTGCCGCTCTATCATTGCTTCGGCATGGTGATGGGTAACCTCGCCAGCTTGAGCCACGGCGCGGCGATGGTCTATCCGGCGCCCGGCTTCGACCCCGAGGCGGCGTTGCGTGCGGTCGCGGCGGAGCGCTGCACCGCGCTCTACGGGGTGCCGACGATGTTCATCGCGATGCTCGCGCATCCGGTGTTCGACAGCCTCGACCTGACTTCGCTGCGCACGGGCTGCATGGCGGGCGCGATCTGTCCTGAGCCGCTGATGCGGGAGGTGATCGACCGGCTGCACATGCGCGACGTGACGATCGGCTACGGCATGACCGAGACGAGTCCCGTCAGTTTCCAGACTGCGCTCGACGATCTGATCCACCGGCGCACCGGATCGATCGGCCGGGTTCAGCCGCATCTCGAAAGCAAGCTGGTCGATCCTGACGGTAACGTCGTTCCGGTGGGCCAGCCGGGCGAGCTGTGCACGCGCGGCTATTCGGTGATGCACGGCTATTGGGACGAGCAGGAGCGCACCGCGGAATCGATCGACGCTCAGGGCTGGATGCACAGCGGCGACCTCGCGGTCATCGATGACGAAGGCTATGCCAACATCGTCGGGCGCCTGAAGGACATGGTGATCCGCGGCGGCGAGAACATCTACCCGCGCGAGATCGAGGGCTTCCTCTACAGCCACCCCGCGATCGAGGATGTGGCCGTGGTCGGTGTGCCCGACGAGCGCATGGGCGAGGAGCTGTGTGCCTGGGTGCGGTTGCGCGCCGGGGCGGAGGCCGACGCCGAGAGCATTCGCGACTTCTGCCGCGGCCAGATCGCGCACTTCAAGGTGCCCCGCTACGTCCGCGTCGTCGCGGAATTCCCGACCACCGTGACCGGCAAGGTCCAGAAATTCCTGATCCGGGAGGCGATGATCGCCGAACTCGGCAGCCAATCCGGCGCGCAATCCGCCGAAACCAAGGAGAACAAGTGATGAAGCTTCACCTCATGCTCGGGGCGGCGCTGCTCGTCCCCGCCGTCGCCGTAGCTCAGACCGCACCGGCCGCGCCCGCAGCCGATGCCGCCAAGCCTGCAGCGAAGTTCAACCTCGACACGCCGATCGGTGAGCTGCTCGCGAACGAAGCGGCCAAGGCAGTGCTCGACAAGGAACTGCCGGGCCTGACCCAGCTGCCCCAGCTCGAGATGATCAAGGGCCTCGGCCTCAAGCAGCTCCAGCCCTATTCGGACGGCAAGCTGACCGACGAGCTGCTCGCCAAGACCGAAGCCAGCCTGGCTGCGATCAAATGAGATTGGGTGCGGCAATTGCGTTGACCCTCGCCACGACGGCGCCGGCCGAATCGCAGGAGGCCGCACCGGTCTATCGCGATGCGAAGGCGCCGCTGGAGGCGCGGGTCGCCGACCTGATGGCGCGGCTGACGCTGGACGAGAAGATCCTGCTGCTCGCGGGTGAATCCTCGATGGCGTTGAATCCGATCCCGCGCCTTGGCATCCCGGCGGTGAAGATGACCGACGGGCCGACCGGCGTGCGCTCGCCCGACGGCAAGCCGGCGACGGTGTTCCCGGTCGGCGTCGCGCTGGCGGCGAGCTGGAATCCCGATCTCGCCGCCACGGTCGGCGCGGCGGTGGCGCGCGAGACCAAGGCACACGGCGCCGACGTGCTGCTCGCGCCGACGGTCAATATCGTCCGCACCCCGCGCTGGGGCCGCAATTTCGAGACCTATTCGGAGGACCCCTGGCTCAGCGGACGCATGGGCCTTGGCTATGTGCGCGGCGTGCAGGGTGAGGGGATTGGCGTCTCGCTCAAGCATTTCGCGGTGAACAATCAGGAGAGCTACCGCTTCGTCGTCGATTCGATCGTCGATCAGCGGACGCTGCGCGAAATCTACCTCCCCGCGTTCGAGATGGTGGTGCGTGAGGCCGATCCCTGGTCGGTGATGGCGTCGTACAACAAGATCAACGGCACTTATGCCGCCGAAAATCGCTGGCTGCTGACCGATCTGCTCAAGAAGGAATGGGGCTATAAGGGCTTCGTCGTGTCCGACTGGGGCGCGACGCATACGACCGCCGAGGCGGTCAATGCCGGCATGGACCTGGAGATGCCCGGCCCGCCCAAGCATTTCGGCGACAAGCTCAAGGCTGCGGTCGCGGCGGGGCAGGTGACCCAGGCGCAGATCGACGACAATGCCAGCCGCATGGTCCGGCTGATCGTGCGCAGCGGCGTGATCGAGCGCGGTGCGTCGCGTGAGGCATCGGCGACGCCGCTGCGTCAGGCCGCCATCGCGCGCAAGGCGGCCGAGGAGGCGATGGTTCTGCTCAAGAACGAAGGCGTGCTGCCGTTCGATCGCTCGATCAGGACGCTCGCGGTGATCGGCCCCAATGCCGATGTCGTGCGGATGCAGGGCGGCGGCAGCTCGAACGTCGTGCCGTTCGAGACGCAGACCCCGCTCGACGCGCTGCGTGCGGCGCTGCCGGGCGTGCGCATCACCTATGAAAAGGGCGTCGATAACGAGGAGACGCCGCCTGCCGCCGATGCCAAGCTGTTCAGCCCGGACGGCAAGCGTGGCGAGACCGGCCTGACCGGCAGCTATTTCATGACCGCGGATGCGAGCGGTGAACCGACGAAGACCGAGCGCGTCACGCGTTTCGTGCGCTGGATCGCGGCATAGC